>FWPV01001180.1_pt1 | contig 75137 bp, 73 predicted proteins | sample 2228371 | NCBI WGS metagenome assembly FWPV01 (sample SAMEA103939776, study PRJEB20133) | metagenome
TTCCATGACCTTGACACCCGCCTCCTTCGCCAGGCGGACGCGGGCCGCGTCGACGGCCAGGATCGTCCCGTTGCCGGGCAGTCCCATCCCCAGGGCCTCGGTCATGCAGTTCATCGTGTTGGCCGTGTACATCCCGGAACAGGAGCCGCAGCCGGGACAGGCGCAATCCTCGATTTTCTTGAGTTCGTTCATCGTCATCTGGCGTGACTTGACCTTGCCCACCCCCTCGAAGACGGTGATGAGATCCACGGCCTTTCCTTCCATGGAGCCGGCGAGCATCGGACCTCCGCTCACGAAGATCGACGGGATGTTCAGTCGGAGCGCCGCCATGAGCATCCCCGGGATGATCTTGTCGCAGTTGGGGATGAAAACGAGAGCGTCGAAGGGGTGGGCCATGGCCATGATCTCGATGGAATCGGCGATGTTCTCCCGGCTGGCCAGGGAAAACTTCATCCCCGTGTGGCCCATGGCGATCCCGTCGCAGACGCCGATCACGGGGAACTCCACGGGGGTGCCCCCCGCCGTGCGGATGCCGGATTTCACCGCCTGGCTGATGATGTCAAGGTGGATGTGGCCCGGGATGATCTCGTTTGCGGAATTCACCACGCCGATGATCGGCCGGGCGATCTCATCATCGGTGTAGCCCATGGACTTGAACAGGGACCGGTGCGGCGCCCTCTCCAGCCCTTTCTTCATCAGATCGCTGCGCATGATGCCCTCCTTTCAGGTGCAGAATGACCCCTGTATGCCGTAAGGAAAAGGGAGGGTCAACCGGTGTTTCCCTGCCCTATCCTTGTGAAGTTGAAGTGGAGAAGCTCGGAAGTCGTGACGTTCGGTGAATTCGAAGACCTTTCTGTATCTCCGCGTTCTCAGCTTCTGATCTTCTTATCCTCCCATTTTCTATTTCTTCCTCCGTTCCGGCCTCAGGGAGCGGACAGCGGCGCCGGCCCTCCACATCTCGGAGTTGCGCATCTCGGAGAGTTCCTTCTCCAGTCGTTCCCGGTAGTCCGGGGCGCTGTTGGCCTCGAGGACGATCTTGGTTTCTTCCCCCGCGGTGACCCGCCGGTAGAGCTCATCGAAAACGGGGGCGACGGCGTCGCGGAAACGGTTCTTCCAGTCCAGGGCGCCGCGCTGGGCCGTGGTGCTGCAGTTGCCGTACATCCAGTCCATGCCGTTTTCGGCCACGAGCGGCATGAGGCTCTGGGTGAGCTCCTCCACCGTCTCGTTGAAGGCCTCGCTCGGGCTGTGACCGTGCTTGCGGAGCACGTTGTACTGGGCTTCCATGACGCCGGCGAGACACCCCATGAGCACACCCCTCTCTCCGGTCAGGTCGCTGTAGACCTCCTTTTCAAAGGTCGTCGGGAAGAGATACCCCGAGCCGATGGCCACCCCCAGGGCGAGCGCCCTCTCCCGTGCCCTGCCCGTGGCGTCCTGGAAGACCGCGTAACTGGAATTGATGCCGCTTCCCGCGAGGAAATTGCTCCGGACGGTCCGGCCCGCCCCCTTCGGTGCCACGAGAATGACGTCGATGTCGGCCGGCGGGATGACGCCGGTGAGCTCCTTGTAGGTGATGGAGAATCCGTGCGAGAAATAGAGGGCTTTCCCCTTGGTCAGGAAAGGCTTGATCGTCGGCCACTGGGCCTTCTGTCCGGCGTCGGAGAGCATGTACTGAAGGATGGTGCCCTGCCGGGCGGCTTCCTCGAGGGGGAAAAGGGTCTTGCCCGGGACCCAGCCGTCCCTGAGGGCTTTTTCCCATGTGGCGCCCCCCTGTCGCTGACCGATGATGACCCGGATACCGTTGTCCCGCATGTTGAGGGACTGTCCCTGTCCCTGGACGCCGTATCCGATCACCGCCACCGTTTCGTCCTTCAGAACCTGGCGGGCCTTTTCGAGGGTAAATTCCTCGGACGTGATGACCTCCTCCAGAACACCGCCGAAATTCATCTCTGCCATGATGATCCTCCTTGATCCAATGGTCTTCAGTTTTTTCTCTCCAGGGCCGCGATCCCCGTTCTGGAAATGTCGTCGATGCCCAGGGGAGCGAGCCTCTGCAGCACGGTGTCGACCTCGTCCTTCGTCCCCGTGTATTCCAGGACGCAGTGGTCCGTATTGAAGGTGATGATCTTGCAGTTGAGGCTGTTGACCGTGCGGATCAGCTCGGACTTGGTCGCTTCCGCCAGGTTCATGCGGATCAGGACCATTTCGCGCTTGATCGTTTCCACCTCGGTCAGGTCCTCCACCTTGATCACATCGATGAGACGTTCGAGCTGCTTCTCGATCTTCGAAACGTTCGATTTCGTCTGGATGGTGGTGAGGATGATCTTCGAGACGTCGGGGTTCATCGTGACGTCGACGCAGAGGCTCTCGATGTTGTAGCCTTTTCCGCCCAGCGTGCCGGCGACCCTGGCCAGCACGTCCGGCTTGTTGTTGACGAGAAGTGAGATGATTCGTTCCTTTTTCTTGTCCATAATCCTCCGCCCTTTCTTTTCGGTTTCAAATTCAGTTCAGACCCGGCCGGGCGGATCTGAACATGGTTTCCGCGTGCCTTGCGCCGGTCACCGGGTTTTCAATTGATCATCTCGCGCGTCGCCAGCGTCATCTCGCTGATGGACCCCCCGGGCCGCACCATGGGGTAGACGCACTCCTCGCGGGCCACGTGAAAGTCCATGAGAACGGGCCCCGCGGTGGCGAGTCCCTTCTCGAGGGTGGGCCGGATCTCCTCCGGTTTCGTGGCCCGGAAGGCCTTCCAGCCGTATGCCTCGGCCACCTTGACGAAGTCGGGCTGGTAGGTCATGTCGGTGTTGGAGTAACGCTTCTCGTAGAAGAGTTCCTGCCACTGCCGGACCATCCCGAGATAGCCGTTGTTGAGGAGCACGATCTTCACGGGGACGCCGTACTGAACGGCCGTGGCCATCTCCTGGATGTTCATCTGGATGCTTCCGTCCCCTGCGATGTCCACCACGAGCTTATCGGGAAAGGCGAACTGCACGCCGATGGCGGCGGGAAAGCCGTATCCCATCGTCCCGAGTCCCCCCGAGGAGATGAACGTGCGGGGATGATCGTACTTGTAGAACTGGGCCGCCCACATCTGATTCTGACCCACCTCCGTCGTGATGATGGCGTTGCCCTTCGTCAGTTCATAGAGCGTCTCAATGACGCACTGCGGTTTGATGAGCCCTGCCTCCTGGCAATAGCTCAGGGGGACTTTCTTCTTCCAGGACTCGATCTCCTCCAGCCACTCCTTTCGTTCCGCGTCGGTGGGAGAGTAGTTGTGGTCCTTCAGGGTGCGGTTGATGATCTCGAGGGCGCTCCGGGCGTCGCTCACGATGGGCAGGTCCGCGACGATGTTCTTGTTGATCGACGACGGGTCCACGTCGATGTGGATGATGTCGGCATTCGACGCGAAGGTGTCGATCTTCCCCGTCACGCGATCGTCGAACCGCGCACCGATGGTGATCAGGAGGTCGCAGTGGCTGATGGCCATGTTGGCATAGTAGGTTCCGTGCATGCCGGGCATCCCGAGAAAGAGGGGGTCTGAACCCGGGAAGGCTCCGAGTCCCATGAGGGTCGAGGTGACGGGAATCTTCGCCCGGCGGGCGAAGGCGCGCAGCTCCTCCCAGGCCTTGCCGAGGATGATGCCCCCGCCGGTCAGGAGCAGCGGACGCTTCGAGGCCTTCAGCATCTCCATCATCTGAACGTATTTCTTGGAAGCCGGTTTCGCCGGCGTCGAGAGTTTCGTGGCGTTGATCCGGATCTTGGTCGGGTCGTACTCCGTCTCGGCGACCATGATGTTCTTCGGCAGGTCGACGAGGACCGGGCCGGGACGCCCCGTCCGGGCGATGTGAAAGGCCTCCCGGATCGTGCTGGCCAGGTCGTCGACGTTCTTCACGAGATAATTATGCTTCGTACAGGGCCTGGTGATGCCCGTGATGTCGCACTCCTGGAACGCGTCGTTGCCGATCAGGTGCGTGGGGACCTGGCCCGTGAAGACGACGATGGGGACGGAGTCCATGTTGGCCGTGGCGATCCCTGTGACCGTGTTCGTCGCCCCGGGCCCGGACGTGGCGAGCGCCACGCCGACCCTGCCCGACGACCGGGCGTAACCGTCGGCCGCGTGGACGGCCGCCTGTTCGTGACGAACGAGAATGTGCTTGATGTCGCTCTTGTATAGTTCGTCGTAGATGTCGATGACGGCTCCCCCGGGGTAGCCGAAAATCGTGTCGACGCCTTCCTCTTTGAGGCACCGGATGAAAATCTGTGCACCTTTCAACTTCACCTGAAACACCTCCTGATCCGTTCTGTGACGGTATTTTTCCGGGACCGAAAAAAAGCCGCAGGCGGTTCTTCGCTGCGGCTTTTTCCGGAATAAAAAAGCCGCGGGGTTTCGGGGCCCGCGGCTCGTTTTGTCTATCTCATTCCCTCATGCAAGACGAGCAACGGTCCCCGCCGGTACGATGACGACGACAACGACGCCTACGACGACGGAGATCACACTCGTCAGAGATGCAGGGATCATGGTTCTCGATTCCACGAAGGTCATTACGGAGTCGCTCTTATGATACAAAAAAAATATTTTGTCAAGCAAATTATTCTGCGCGCGCCCGGTCAGGGTTCGGGTTGCCCCGCGCCCTGCGCCCCCGGTGCCAACTGGGTGGGCTCCGTTCCTTCGAGAAAGCATTCGAAGATGGCGTCCCTCTGGTTGAACCCCGCGAGCAGCCCCGTCTTCGGATCGATCCGCACAAAGACCACCCCGTCCGGCACGGGGAAATACTCCACGGGCTGTCCCGCCAGGGCCTGCTCCATGAAGTAAAGCCAGATGGGCGCGGCGACCCTTCCCCCCGTTTCGTTGTGCGCCATGTTCCGTTCGTCGTCGAACCCGACCCAGACCCCCGTGACGAGGGACGGGCTGAACCCGACGAACCACGCATCCCGGAAGTCATCGGTCGTCCCCGTCTTGCCGGCCACGGGCCTCCCGATGACCTTGACCCTCTCACCGGTCCCCTCCTGCACGACGTCCTTGAGCACGTTGGTCGTCAGGTAGGCGATCCTCGGGTCGATGACCTGCTCTTCCCTGGGGATGTTCTCCTCCAGAACGCGACCGGTGCGGTCGACGATCTTTTTGATGAAGAAAGGCTCCACCCTCTTGCCCTGGTTGGCGAGGACGCCGAACCCCCGAACCATCTCCTGGAGGGTCAGGGTGGAGGTCCCCAGGGCCAGGGTCAGGTCCCGCGTCAGGGGCGAGGTGATGCCCATGTTGCCTGCATAGTCGATGGCGTAGCCGAGGCCGATTTCCTCCAGAAGCCTGATCGTCACCACGTTCCGGGAGTGAACGAGGGCCGTCCTCAGGGTCGTCGGACCGTGGAATTTGCGGTCGAAGTTCTGGGGCTGCCAGACCCGGTCGCGCTTCCGGTCCTCGTACTCGATGGGCTCGTCGACGATGACCGTCGCCGGCGTCAGGCCCTTGTCGAAGGCCGCCGTATAGATGAAGGGCTTGAAGGCCGACCCCGGCCTCCGCCGGGCCTGGGTGGCGCGGTTGAACTCGCTCTTCTTGTAGTCCCGCCCGCCGACCATCGCCTTGATCTCACCCGTCTTGGCGTCCATGCAAAGAAGCGCCCCCTGGAGGGAGCCCGGTTCGTACTTCACACGGGCCTCGACCTCCTGAAGCCCCTTCTCCACGGCGGCGGAAGCGGCCTTCTGCATCTCCACGTTGAGGGTGGTGTAGATTTCGAGCCCTTCCCTGTAGAGGGCGTCGCTGCCGTATCTTTCGATCACGTAGCGGCGAACGTTTTCCGTGAAGTAGGGCGCCACCTTCTCCTTGGGGGCCGGGGCGATGAGCTTGACGGGGGCCTTCAGGGCCCGGCTTCTTTCCGCCTCGCTGATGTACCCGTCCTCCACCATGCGGGTGAGGACATAGTCCTGCCGCTGCCTCGCTCTTTCCATGTTCGCGTAGGGCGAGTACTTGCTCGGGGCCTTCGGCAGTCCGGCCAGCATGGCCGCTTCGGGGAGCGTCAGATCCCGGGTGGTCTTCCCGAAGTAGACCTGGGCCGCCGCCTCGATGCCGTATGCCCCGTGGCCGAGGTAGATGTGGTTCAGGTAGAGTTCGAGGATTTCCCATTTGTTCATGTTCCGGTCGATCTTGTAGGCCAGGATGGCCTCCCGGATCTTCCGGACGATCGTCCGCTCCGGCGACAGGTAGATCGACTTGGCCACCTGCTGGGTGATGGTGCTCCCCCCCTGCACGATTTCCCGGGCCAGGAGATTCTTGAAAAAGGCCCGGGTGATGCCGAAGAGGTCCAGACCCTTGTGGTGGAAGAAGCGTGCGTCCTCGGAGGCGATGAAGGCATGGATGACGACCTGGGGGACATCCTGAATGGAGATGATCCGGCGGTCCTCCATGAAGAAGGTGTCGATGATCTCGTTCTTGTCCGAGTAGACCCTGGTGATCGTGTTCGGCCGGTAATCTTTGAGCGTCTCCACGTTCGGGGCGTTCAGGACCAGGTAGACGAAGTAACCCGCCCCCGCGAGAAAGCCCGCGATGGACAGATACAGGATGCCGACGAAGATCCTCTTGAAGATCCGGCTCTTCCTGATCCTCGTCAGCAGCAGCCTGGAGAGCGTCGTTTTCCGGCGGTTCATGGCGTCATTCGGGGTCGGCGGTTCTTGTTCTCTCCCCCCACTTGGAAACGAGGATGCCCACCTCGTACAGGACCATCATGGGAAGGGCCATCAGGATCTGCGTGAAGGCGTCGGGCGTGGGGGTCAGGATCGCCGCCGCGATGAAGATGATGAGAATGGCGTATTTTCTCTTCCGGGCGAGGGTGCGGGAATTCACCAGGCCGATCTTGGTCATGAAGAATAGAAAAACGGGGATCTCGAAGACGATCCCGAAGGCCAGAAGCAGCTTCAGGGTAAGCGACAGGTACTCCTTCAGGGTGAACATGGGGCGGAAGAAGTCGGTGGAGAAATCCACGAAGAACCGGTAGGCCGGCGGGAGGACGATGAAGTAGGCGAAGGAGACCCCCGCGATGAAGAGCAGGGTCGAGGTGATGACAAACGGCACGACGTATTTTTTTTCCCTGGGGTAGAGCCCCGGCGATATGAATTTCCAGATCTGGTAGAGCACAAAGGGGCTCGCGAAGAAGAGGCCCGCGAAGAAGGAGATTTTCAGGTAGGTGAAAAAGGCCTCAGGGAGACCCGTGAAGATCATGAAGCTTCCCTGGGGGAGCACCTCGAGGAGCGGGCGGGCGACGATCCAGAAGAGTTTCTCCTTGAAGGCGTAGGAGATCCCGAAGCAGACTCCGACGGCGACGAGGCTTCGGATCAGCCGTGTCCGCAGCTCTTCGAGATGCGCCGTCAGGGGCATCTTTTCATCGGTGGGTTGGTCCATGCCCTGGCCACGCTCCGACCCCGCGCATAAAAAACCGAACTCTGGACCGAAAGGATCCAGAGTCACGCGCCGGGCGGTGCCGAGAAGACACCGAAGGGTTATTGTTCATGGTTCCGTTGCGCCGCGGGTTTCCCGGCGGCCGCCGTTTCGTCACCGGGTGTGCTTCGCTCCACCGTCTGTGACGCTGCCTCCCCCGGCGTCTCCTTTGAGCCGTACAGGAGGGAGTTTTTCAAATCGCCGGCGTCCTTCCTGAATTCGTCGACCTGGAGTTCTTCCCTCACGCCGTCCATGGCCCTTTTGAATTCCGATAATCCTTTCCCCAGGGCCTTGGCGATTTCCGGCAACCGTTTGGGACCGATCACGATCAGCGCGACGATCAGAATAACGATCAGTTCGGGCATCCCGATGCCGAACATGTGAATCCATCCTCACTTCTTTTTCTTCGATGCATAACTCTTGCCCCCGGGCTTGTCAACGGTTTTCAGGGCGTCGAGAGGGGACCATAATCTTTGCTTTTTAAGGTATTTCGTGATAATGAGCACACAGGTTTCAAAGGCCGGATCAGGAGGTGAATCATGCCCTCTCAAACGGGGATTGTCAAGGATTATCGATATCTAAACCACGAGACGGGGCATTATCACCCGGAAACCCCGCGCAGGCTGGAGTCGATCTACAGGATGCTCGAGGCCGACGACATGAAAGGGCGGTTCACCGAGATCGCACCCCGTTTCGCATCCGAAGAAGAGATCGAGATGATCCACCTTCCCTCCTATTACCGGATGGTGGCCGCCACGGCGGGGAAGCCGCACTCCTACCTCGATCCCGACACGGAGACCTCCCCGGAATCCTTCGAGGTGGCCAGGCTGGCCGTGGGGGGATTCCTGAACGCCGTGGACAGTGTCGTGAAAGGCGAGGTGAGAAACGCCTTTGCCTTTGTCCGGCCCCCGGGGCACCACGCCGAGGCAAACCGCGCGGCCGGATTCTGCCTGTTCAACAACGTCGCCATCGGGGCGATGCACGGCATCAGGAAGCACGGGATGAAAAAGATCCTGGTCGTGGACTGGGACCTGCATCACGGCAACGGCACCCAGCACTCCTTTTACGAGGATCCCCGCGTGCTGTACTTCTCGACGCATCAGTATCCCTACTATCCGGGCACGGGAGGCATCCAGGAGATCGGGCGGGGCGACGGTAAGGGCTACACGATCAACGTCCCTCTGAGAACCGGGCCCGGCGATGCCGAATATCTGAAGATATTCCGGAAAATCCTTCAGCCCGTGGCGCTGGAGCTCAAGCCTGACATGGTGATGCTCTCCGCCGGGTTCGACATCTATTTCCAGGATCCCCTGGGCGGGATGAAGGTCACCCCCAGGGGGTTCGGCCGCCTCACGCGGGTGCTCATGGACATCGCCGATGCCTGCTGCGGGGGCCGGTTCGTCATCACCCTCGAGGGAGGGTATCACATCGAGGGCCTGACCCAGTCCATCAAGGTGGTCCTCAACGAGATGGTCGGGGCGACGCGCGTCCCGGCCGATGAAATCGAATCGGTGGAAAAAACGGCGTCCCCGGCGATTGATTCCGTCATCAACGGCGTCATTGCCCAGATCAAGCCGTTCTGGAAGGTTTTCCAGTAGAGAAGATCGGGTCCGGTGAAGCCCCGCTTCCGCAGGAAGCCCCGGGGCTTTGCGATTTTTTGGATGGAGGCGTTGCTTTGAAGATCACGAGACAGGAAGTGGAACACGTGGCGCACCTGGCCAGGCTCGAATTCCGGGAAGAGGAAAAAGAGAAGTTCACCGACCAGCTCAACAGCATCCTGACCTACATGGACAAGCTCAACGAGATCGACACGACCGGCGTGGAGCCCATGACCCATGCCACGTTCATGGTCAACGCCTTCCGGGACGACGAGGTGCGCCCCTCCCTGGACCCCGCGGCGGCCCTGTCGAACGCCCCCGATGAAAGCGGGAGCTGCTTCAGGGTGCCGAAGGTGATTGAATAGAAAGGGCAAAGGGCTGAAGGCACAGGGGAAAAGAAATCAGGTTAAATCATGGGACTGAACGAGCTGACCATCCACGAGTTGCAGGATAAGCTGAAAAGGAAAGAGGTCTCCGCCCGGGAGATCGTCGACGACGTGTTCAAGAGGATCGATGCCGTCGAGGGCCGGGTCCGTTCCTACATCACGCTGATGCGCGAGTCGGCCTACCGGGAAGCCGAGAGCGCGGACCGCAACATCCGGGCGGGAAGGATCGGCCCCCTGACGGGGATCCCCATCGCCCTCAAGGATATCCTGTGCACGAAGGGCGTGAGGACGACCTGCGGGTCCAGGATCCTCGAGCGGTTCGTGCCCCCCTACGATGCCACCGTCGTCGAGAAGCTGCGGGGCGCCGGCGCCGTCTTCGTCGGCAAGACCAACATGGACGAGTTCGCCATGGGATCCTCCACGGAGACCTCCTACTTCGGGATCACGAAGAACCCCTGGGACCTGGAGAGGATCCCCGGCGGTTCGAGCGGCGGGTCGGCATCGGCCGTGGCGGCCGACGAGTGCATCGCGGCGACGGGATCGGACACCGGCGGGTCGATCCGGCAGCCAGCGGCCCTCTGCGGCGTCGTGGGACTCAAGCCGACCTACGGCAGGGTGTCCCGGTTCGGGCTCGTTGCCTTCGCGTCGTCCCTGGACCAGATCGGGCCCTTCACGAAGGACGTGGAGGACTGCGCCATCCTGATGAACGTCATCGCCGGTCATGACCCGCGGGAATCCACGTCGGTGCCCCGGGAGGTCCCCGACTACCGAGAGTTCCTGCGAAAGGACATCCGGGGCTGGACCGTGGGCATCCCGAAGGAGTACTTCATCGAGGGCATCGATGCCGAGGTCATGGCGGCCATCCGGAAGACGATCTCCGTCCTCGAGAGTCTCGGGGCTCGGTGCGAGGAGATCTCGCTGCCCCACACGGACTATTGCGTCGCGACCTACTACATCATCGCCCCGGCCGAGGCGAGTTCCAACCTCGCCCGCTACGACGGCGTGCGTTACAGCTACCGATCGCAGGACGTCCGCGATCTGCTGGAGATGTACAAGCGGTCGCGGTCCGAGGGCTTCGGCGCCGAGGTCAAAAGAAGGATCATGATCGGCACCTATGCGCTCTCCTCCGGGTACTACGAGGCCTACTACAAGAAGGCCTCGCAGGTTCGGGCGCTGATCAAGCGGGATTTCGACGAGGCCTTCAAGAAATGCGAGGTCATCCTGACACCCACCTCGCCGACGCCGGCCTTCCGGATCGGCGAGAAGATGGACGACCCCCTCCAGATGTATCTCTCCGATGTCTTCACGATCTCTGCGAATCTCGCCGGCATCCCGGGGATTTCCATCCCCTGCGGTTTCACCGGCGGGGGCCTTCCCATCGGGGTACAGTTCCTCGGGGCCCACTTCGAGGAGGGGAAGCTTCTCCAGGTTTCCGCGGCCTACGAGAGGGAGGCAAAGCTCGAGAAAAGGAGGCCGAACCTCTGATGGAATACGAACCGGTCATCGGGCTGGAGGTTCATGCCCAGCTCCTGACAGAGGCAAAGATCTTCTGCGGTTGTTCCACGAAATTCGGCGCGGCGCCCAACAGCCACACCTGCCCCATCTGCCTCGGCATGCCGGGGGTGCTGCCCGTTCTGAACCGGAAGGTGGTGGAGTTCACCATCAAGATGGCCCTGGCGACCCACTGCCGGATCAACCGGTTCGAGAACTTCGCCCGGAAGAACTATTTCTACCCGGATCTGCCCAAGGGGTACCAGATCTCCCAGTACCAGCACCCGCTCGCCGAAGACGGTTACATCGACATCGAAGTGAACGGCGGCAGGAAGAGGATCGGGATCATCCGCATCCACATGGAAGAGGACGCCGGGAAACTCATGCACGACGAGAGGAACCCCTGGAGCTATGTCGATCTCAACCGGGCGGGCGTCCCCCTCATCGAGATCGTCAGCGGCCCCGATATCCGCAGTCCCGAGGAGGCCTCGGAATATCTGAGGAGGCTCCGGGACATCCTGGTCTATCTCGAGATCTGCGACGGCAACATGGAGGAGGGGAGTTTCCGCTGCGATGCCAACGTGTCTCTGCGGCCCCGGGGGACCGAACCCTTCGGGACGAGGACGGAGCTCAAGAACATGAACTCCTTCCGGAACGTCCAGCGGGCCCTTGAGTACGAGATCAAGCGTCAGCAGTACATCCTCGAGAGCGGCGGGACCGTCGTCCAGGAGACGCGGCTCTGGGACGACGCGCAGGGCGCGACGCACCCCATGAGGGGCAAGGAGGAAGCCCACGACTACCGTTATTTCCCCGACCCGGATTTGATCCCCGTCGAGATCACCGAGGCGTGGATCGAGGAGATCCGCCGGACCCTGCCGGAACTCGCCCTGGAGAAGAAGGAGCGGTTCATCCGCGAATACGGCATCCCCGCATACGATGCAGGGGTGCTCACCACGAGCAGGGCCCTGGCCGATTTCTACGAGGAGGTGGCCAGACTCACCGGTAAACCCAAGATCGCGAGCAACTGGGTCATGGGAGACCTGCTCCGGTACCTCAACGAGGAGAAGCGCGACATCCGTGAAAGCCCCGTAGCGCCCGCTCATGTGGCGGAGATGATCCACCTCATCGAAAACGGAACGATCAGCGGCAAGATCGCCAAGGAAGTCTTCGAGGAGATGTACCGGACCTCGAAGAAGCCCGCAGAGATCGTCCGGGAAAAAGGCCTCACCCAGATCACCGACGAAGGGGCCGTCTTGAAGGCGATCGAGGAGGCCATGGCGAAAAACCCGACGCAGCTCGCCGAGTACCGCGCGGGGAAGGAAAAACTCTTCGCCTTCTTCGTGGGTCAGGTGATGAAACTCACCAAGGGAAAGGCGAACCCGCAGCTCGTCAACGACCTGCTCAAGAAGATGCTTTCCGGGTCATGATCCGAACCGTTCGCTGGGCCGACAACTCCGTCCACCTCATCGATCAGAGGGCCCTTCCGGGGAAGGTCCGCTGCCTGACCCTCACGGACTGGCGGGAGGTCCTGTCGGCCATCCGGAATCTCACGATCCGCGGTGCGCCCGCCATCGGCGTCGCCGCCGCCATGGGCATCGCCCTGGGCACCCTCCGCCTTCCCGACACCTCCGTCGGCGGGTTCCGCCGATCCTTCGAGCGGATCTGCCGGGCCTTTGCGAAGGCGCGCCCCACGGCGTGGAATCTGTTCTGGGCCATCGAGCGGATGCAACGCCGCTTCGCCGAAGCGCTGCCCGCCGGGATCAAGGCGGTGAAAAAGGCCCTCGTCGAGGAGGCCGTCGCCATCGGCAACGAGGACATCGAGATCAACCGGAGGATCGGTCTCAACGGGAAGGCCTTCATCCGGGACGGCTCCAACATCCTCACCCACTGCAACGCCGGCGCCCTGGCCACGGCGGGATACGGGACGGCCCTCGGTGTGATCCGGGCGGCCCGCGAGGAGGGGAAAAAAGTCCATGTCTATGTCGACGAGACGAGGCCCGTACTCCAGGGGGCGCGGCTGACCTGCTGGGAACTTTTGAGGGACCGCATCCCCGCCACGCTCATCACGGACAGCATGGCGGGCTTTCTCATGCAGCAGGGGAGGATCGACCTCGTCATCGTGGGGGCCGACCGCATCGCCGCCAACGGCGACACCGCCAACAAGATCGGGACGTACAGTCTCGCCGTCCTGGCGCGGGCGCACGGGATTCCCTTCTACGTGGCGGCCCCGCTTTCCACCGTCGACCGCTCGATCCGGGAGGGCGGCGCCATCCCCATCGAGGAGCGGCCCGCAGGCGAAGTCACGCATCTGCAGGGCATCCGGACGGCGCCGGAGAAGATCAGCGTCTATAATCCCGCCTTCGATCTGACGCCGAACCGGTACATCACGGCCATCATCACCGAGAAGGGGGTGGCCCGGAAACCTTACCGGAAAAGCATCCGGAGTCTCTTCGAACCCTGATGGCCGCATACCGGGTCGAACCGATGAAAACAGCCCCCGTCCTTTTTATCTTTGATTTCGACGGTGTGATCGTCGACTCCCTCGGTCTCTACGAGAAATCCGTCAATCAATGCCTCGAGGCCATGGGACAGCCCCCGACCCGGGGCCGGGAGGAGTTCCTGTCCTTTTTCGATGACAATTTCTACGAGATCATCGCACGGCGCGGGGTCGATGTTGGCGAATTCACCCGAATCTCCGCAACCATCATCCCGACGCTCCGTTATGACAGCGTGACCGTCTTTCCCGGTCTCGTCCCTGTTCTGAAAAAGCTCAAACCGGGGAAGAGGTTCGTCATCGTCTCCTCCAACTCTGCCCGCGCGATCCGCCTGATCCTGAAGCGGGAGGGCCTGGAAAAGTGCTTCGACGACATCCTGGGCTACGAATTCATGTTGAGCAAGCGCGAAAAGATCTTTCACGCCCTGAGAACCTTCGGCGCCGACGGGCGGCGGAGCTATTACATCGGGGACACCAGCGGGGACATCCGGGAGGCCCGGAGCGCCGGCGTGAAGACGATCGGCGTCACCTGGGGCTGGCACCCGAGGGAGAGGCTTCAGGAGGCGGGACCGGATTACCTGATCGACGCGCCGGAAGAATTGCTGAGATTCTGAACGCCGTCAGCTCTGGTGTACCCGGACCCTTCGGAGAATTCGACGACCGCCGTTGGGAGAAAGGATGAGTTCCAGGTGGAAACCGCGCTGCCGCCCGGGCTGGTGTTTCAAACGCCCGGGGCTTGTGGATCAGAGGTCGTAGAGTTTTTCGTCCACCCTCGGTTTGGAGCGCTTTCTCCCCCTTCGGGTTTTTTCACCGAACGTGAAGGGTTCCTCGCCCTCCATGAGATCACCCATCTCCTCCTCGATCTTCTCCGGGTCCTCCCCCCGTTCCATCCGGCTCAAGGCCTCTTCCATTCCCGGGCCCAGGTTGAGCCCTGTTGCGTCCGATAGCTTCCGCATCAGCCGCGCCGCCTGGCGGGGGTCGTCCTCGTTGATCGAACCCGCCTCCGATGCGAGCATCTCCATGGCCTTCTCCAGCCGGGACTCGTCGATGGGCGGGGTGTCTTCGCCCGACTCCGACCTGCCCGGCGAGACCTTGGCGAAGAGGGACATCTGACGTTTGAGCTTCACCCTCTTGCACCGGGGGCACAGGGGGATCCTCTCCGTGTTGACGGTCTTCGAAAAAAAGTTGAAAACGGTGTTGCAGCGCTTGCAGTAAAACTCGTAGATGGGCACTGGACGGCCTCCCGTGGAGTGATCGGGGGATATTTTATTGACCGGGGATGGAAAATCAAGCCCCTTTTACGGACTCCATCGCCTCGAGCCTTCGGATCCTCTCGGCAAGCGGCGGGTGGGAATAGTGGAACCAGACATAGAATGGATGAGGGTGGAGGTTGGAGAGGTTTTCTCGGGCCAGCCGTTTCAGCGCGTTGCGCAGGGCGCCCGTGGAGCCCATCAGGTCGAAGGTGTAGCGGTCGCTTTCCCGCTCGAACCTGCGGGAGATCATGGCGCCGACGGGGGTGAGGAAAAAGGCCGCCGGCTTCAGCAGGATCGCCGCAAGAAGGATGCCCGCGTAGGGCGTCATCTCCCCGAACCCGAAGGTCCGGTAGAGGGGCGGACAGCCGATCACCTGTGAGACGAGATAAAAGCCGACGAGGGAAGACGACCCGATGAGCAGAAGCTGCTTCAGGACATGCCTCTTCTTCCAGTGGCCGATTTCGTGGGCGAGAACCGAGACGATCTCCTCGGCCGTGTGGGATTGCAGGAGGGTGTCGTAGAGGACAATCCTCTTCGTTCTCCCGATCCCGGTGAAATACGCGTTGGAGTGCCTGCTTCGCTTCCCGGCGTCGACCTGGTAGATGCCGCTCGCGCGCAGCCCCGCCTTGTTCATCAGGGCCTGGATCATCTCCCTCAGGGTCTCGTTCCGGACCGGCTCGTACCTGTTGAAAAGCGGTGCGATCACGATCGGGTAGAGCCAGAGGACGAGCACCTGGAAGAGGACGAAGAAGGCCCAGGCCCCCATCCACCAGTTTCGGCCGGCGTAGCCGATCAGGGCGAGGACCGGCGCCAGGAGAAGGACAAGGATCACGACGGAGACAAGGAGGCCCTTCAGAAGATCGGCGAGCCACAGCCGTGGCGTGATGGTGCTGAAGCCGAATTTTTTCTCGATCCCGAAGGTGCGGTAGAGATTGAAGGGGATATCGAGAACCGTACCGGCCAGGAACAGGAGCGTGAAGAAGAGGAGGCCCGCCCGGAGGGGCTGCGGGCTGCAGGCGGCGGCGACCCCGGCAAGCCAAGGGAAGAACCCCGTGCATAGGGCCAGGATCAGGACGGCGTCGTCGAAGAGACTCTCCAAAGCGGCGAACCGCGAAGACTCGACGGTGTATCGTGTCATCTTCGAGAGGGTTTCGGCATCGATCTCCCCCCGGAATTCTTCGGGGACCTCGTGGCCGTGCTTTTCGAGGTGTGCGACATTGAGCCGCACGAGGTGCCATCTCGAGGCCGCGACGAGGAGAATCAGGACGAGAAAAGCAATCGATACGACGTTCCACTCGATCATGGGTTTCGAAACCCGCCGGAGGAATCCGCGCCGGGATCAGGGAGCCTCGCCGGGGAAACAGCGTTCGTAAAGCGATGCGAAACGGTCCTTGCCGGTTGCGAGCATGAGGGTCAGGGGCATGGCCTTCCGGGCCAGGGCGAGCATCTGCTCGGTGACCTCCCGGATGTCCCACTGGGCGTGCCGGTCGGCGCGGAGCCGGGCCATGTGATAGAGTTCCCTCGCGTTGACCTTGAGAGAGACCCTCTTGCGGTGGGCGTTCGTGAGGACGTAGACGGCCGCCGGCGGAGTCACGCGCCGGATCTTCTCGTAGACCTCCTCCGTTTTCCCGATCACCTCCCTGAAGCGGCGCTCGAGGCCGACGGCGGAGACGGCCGGCGGCACCGTGATGCCCAGCCCCGTGTCGTAGTCCTGGCAGGTCATCGTCGCCATCCGGTGCCGCTTGAGCTGGGCGAAGCAGGAGGCGCTCACGACGAGCTCGAAGTGAAGATCGGCGTTTTCGAATTCGCGCGGGGGCGCGTCGTAGGGTTTCATGCGTCGGAGGCTGGTCCGGATGATCTCCCTTTTCTCCTTCGCGCCCATCGTGGCGACGGCGGCCAGGCACTTCTTCATCGGCCAGTTGGAGGTGGAATGCAGGAGGGAGGCGATCACGCGCTGATCCGCCTCGGGTGTGACGTGGACGAGGCTCACCGCCTTCGGGGTTTCTCTCCCCTTCCCGCCGACGGTCTTCGCAGGGACTCTCTCCCGAAACGCCGCCCGGAGGTCCTCCCGCGTCCGGCGGTCGTATTCCGTGGCCTCGGTGTAGCGAACCAGGGAGGGGGCGATGCCGACGGTGGCTTCGAAGAGCTGCCGGCCGAAACGCCTGGCTTCCTCGAGGGGGTGGGCGGCGAAGCGCCTGAGCACCAGCTCGAGGTTTCTCGCGTTCAGGGTCATCCCGAGCTGCGTCTCCGTGGCCAGGGAGAGGATGTAGCGGGCATCCTCCTTCGCCCAGCCCTCGAGGGTCGGGCGATGGGAGGGCTCACGCGCCATCTCCCGGTTCTTGTTCAGCACATAGGGGAGGAGTTTCTCGTAGAGGATGTGGTAGAAGTCGTTCTGGGACCGGATCATGCCCGTGAAGAGGCCCTCGAGCCGGGCCGTGCGGATTTCCTCCGGCACGACGAAGTCGTCCTTGAGAAGGACGTAGCGCTGGGATTTTTCCGTGTAGGAGCACAGGCGGAACTTCTCGATCTCCTCCACCAGGAGCCTGGAGACGCCGAGGATGTCGATGTTGAATACGGCGTGCTCGGCGATGGAGCTGTGGCCCATGCCGAAGACGATGTTCCGGTTCGACTTCCTGGCGCTTTCCACCTCTTTCCGGGAGATCTTTCTCAGTTCGTCGACGGGCAGGGGGTTTCTGCTGATCCGGGCATAGGCCGCCGAGATCGTCTCCGGGGTGAGGTGTTCGGCCCCCGGGAGGGCTTCCTTGACCTCGCGGATCGTGTCGTAGTCGATATTGTAGCCGGCAAGCAGGACCTTCAAGTCCGTCGTCCCCCGGGTGTTCTCCTGGCGGGAAGGTATACCAAGATTTGCAGGGCCGGTCAAACCGCATTTCCCTTCTCCGGCCGTCGGGCGGGCAGGGGCGGAACGTTGCCGGTGGAAATTTCGATCCGATGCTGCTATGTTCAAAACCCGATGCCGACGTTCCGGGGGGAGTGCCATGGAAAAGATCGCCGTCAGGGACGCGGACTGCGTCGAGATCCTCACCCTGCAGGACAATTTGATCGAAATCACCGCAAGCGACAACAGTGACGTGGTCACGCGGGCGAAAGCCTTGAAGGACGGTGAGATCAAAAGATCCGTCCTGGCGGAGCACGGCTTTTCGGCCGTCGTGCAGGTCACGACGAAAGGTCGAAAGAGGACCCTTCTTTTTGATTTCGGTTTCTCGAAGGAGGGCGCGGCTTACAATGCCGATGCCCTGGACGTCGACCTGCGGGAAGTGGAGGTCCTGGTCCTCTCCCACGGGCACAGCGACCACTTGGGCGGCCTGGAATCCCTCATGGAGCGGATCGGCCGGAAGGGGATCCCCCTGGTTCTGCATCCCGCGGCCTTCAAGGCGTCCCGGTACCTTAAGTTCGGTCGGACGCGTCAATATTTCCCCGCCGTGACCCGGGAGCGGTTCGAGGCATTGGGCGTCCGCCTCGTTGAAACGAGGGACCCCTTCCCTCTTCTCGACGGCTGCGCCCTCTTCCTGGGCGAGGTCAGGCGGCAGACGGCCTTCGAGAAGGGTATGCCCATGGCCCATTTCGAGGATCAGGGAACGGAAAAGTGGGATCCCATCGAGGAGGATTCGTCCCTCGTCATGCACCTGAGGGGGAAAGGGCTGATCATCCTCTCCGGATGCGCCCACGCGGGGATCATCAACACCATTTACGCCGCGCGGGAGGTGACGGGCGTCGAGAAGATTCATGCCGTCATGGGCGGCTTTCACCTCGCCGGTCCGGCCTTCGAACCCCTCATCGGCCGAACGGCGTCGGCGCTCAGGAAAGCGGCGCCGACCTACGTCATCCCCTGCCACTGTACGGGGCGGAAGGCCGTCATGGCGATCGAGAAGAAGATGCCCGGACAATTTCTTCTGAACATGTCGGGAACCCGCCTGACCTTCCGCGCCTGACAGGACGCCCGCCGGCGGCTGCGGGGTGTTTTGACTTACTCCCGGGCCGGTGAGCGAATCTTTGTGTTGACAGACGATCGGATTTTTTCGTAGTATGACACAGTTTTTTGTCATCCTTTTTCTGATCGGAACCGCCTGACATCTTTTTCTTTTCCGGGATGGGAATCCGATACCGGAGGTCGGGTTGACAGACAGGGAAACGCCCCGGTCCCGCCGTCCGATCACACCCCCAGCCATTCGCATAATCTCAAGGGCGCGAAAAGGAGACGACCGGCAGACCCATGCTCCATGACCTTCTCATGATCCCCCACAGTTTCCGGGTGCAGGATCTATTTGATATTCTGATCATTGCGACGATCATCTACGGACTCCTGGTCTGGTTCAGGGACACGGCCTCGCGGTTTGTCCTGGGCGGGATCAGTCTCATCGGACTCGTATACCTCCTGGCCCGGCAGTTTCAACTCTACCTCACGGCCGTCGTGCTTCAGGGGTTTTTCGCCATCATCCTCTTCGCCCTCGTCGTTATTTTCCAGGAGGAGCTGAGACGGTTTTTTGAGCGAATCGCCGTCTGGGGCCGGTTTCACAAAAGGGATCGCGTCTCCTCGCACTACGAGGAGGCGGAGATCATCGCCCAGACGGCGGGTAGCCTTGCCCGGAAGCGCTTCGGGGCCCTCATCGTCCTTCAGGCGGAGGACCCCCTGGACCGGCACGTCACGGGCGGCAACGTCCTCGAGGGGGTTTTGAGCCAGCCGCTTCTGGAGAGCATCTTCGATCCGCACTCCATCGGTCATGACGGCGCGGTGATCATCGAGGACGGCCGTGTGTCGAAGTTCGGCTGTCACCTGCCCCTTTCCACCAACACGGAGCGTTACGGCAGCCTGGGATTGCGACACACCGCGGCCCTCGGGCTCTCGGAACGGTCGGACGCCCTCTGTATCGTGGTTTCGGAGGAGCGGGGGACCATATCGATCGCCCACAAGGGCCGGCTCGAGGTTCTCAAGAGCGCCGCCGAGCTCAAGGTGGTCCTGCAGCGTTTCTACGGGGAACGGATGCCGGGCCGGAAAAAGTCGCAGCGGCTCTTCGGGTGGTTCAGAAGAAACTCTCTCGAGAAAGGGATTGCCGTCTTTCTGGCCGTCACCCTGTGGTTCCTCTTCGGTTACCAGCGGGAGTTCATCCAGAGGGACTTCATCGTTCCGATCGAGTACCGCAACCTGGGATCGGAGTGGGTCATCGAGGGACCGAAGATCACGGAGACCAAGGTGCTTCTCAGGGGGCCTGCGCAGGCCTTCACTCTGATCAACCCCGCCCACCTCAAGGTGTCCGTGGACCTTGCCGGTATCCGTGAAGGCCGGCAGGAGATCGAGCTGACGGCCGAGATGATCAAAACGCCCTCCAGCATCGTCGTGCTCGATATCAACCCCAAGAGGATCGCCGTCTCCGCGTCCAGACTGTACGCGAGGGTTGCGCCCGTGGAGGTCAGGACCGAGGGGGCACCCGCCGCGGGACTCATTCTGCAGAAGATCGAGGTCAAGCCCTTGTCGGTACCCGTTCTTGTGCCCCGCCGCCTTCGAAGCGCCGATATCCAGATCCCGACGGAAACCATCGACCTGAGACGAATCAGCAGGACCACGACGATCACCCCCAAGCTTCTGCCTCCGCCGGAGGTGTATTTCGAGAGCGGGAAAACGCCCACCGTGGAGGTGACCGTTCGGGTGCGATCGCGATCGGCGGCCGTCCCGTAAGGAAGTCCCGGAGCCGGCGAGGGGCTTCCCTCATGCTGCCGTTCTTTTCCCCGTGAAAGACAGCCTGCAGAGACAAGGGCACCCTCGGTCGAAAGGGAACGATGCCCGAACTGCCCGAAGTGGAAACCCTGTGCCGCCAGCTCCGCAAGGTTGTTCTGGGATCCCGGATCATCCAGGGGCTGATCCTGGACGAGCGCCTGGGAACCATGGCGGATCCCGGCGGGAAAAAGATCGTCGCCGTCCTTCGCCGGGGCAAGACCATCCAACTTCAACTCGAGGGGGGCCTCTCCCTTTTTGTTCAGCTTCGGATGACCGGCCGGTTTCAATGGCAAGAGGGGAGCGATCCCCCGCCTCGGGCCCGTTTTCACCTCTCTTTCCCCCACGGGAATCTGTTTCTCACCGATGTGAGGCGGCTGGCGACCCTTGAGTGTGACGTCAGGGGAAGAGGCCCTTCCGCCGCCGGGGAGGCCTGCGGAGACCTGGATCCCCGGCGGGTGTTCGAGATCGCCTCGCGGCGCCGCCTGCCCGTCAAGAATCTTCTCATGGACCAGAAGGTGATCGCGGGGATCGGTAATATCTATGCAAGCGAGATCCTCTTTCACGCCGGCATCAGCCCCCTTCGCCCGGCTTCGGGTCTCTCTCGGCGGGAATGGGAAAAGGTCGTCGGGGCGGCGCGGGCGGTCCTCGACCGTGCCGTCCTCTGCCGGGGGACGTCGATCTCGGACTGGAAGGATCTCTTCGGAAGGAAAGGGGAATACCAGAGACACCTTTTTGTCTACGGGCGGGCGGGCAAGGCCTGCCGGCGGTGCGGAGCCTCCATCGTCCGGATCGTCCTGAGCGGCCGGGGGACCTTTTACTGCCCCGTATGCCAGGGGGGATAAAAATACTGGTCGGAAGCCCTTTACAAAGGGGGATGAAATCGTTACATTCTCCGCGAAGCTTCGGAAATCCTCATTTCGATACCATTCCGTGATCCACGGGGACCTCAATCTCATACGGAAAGGAAAGGCACATGAAGACGAAGAAGTACGAATGCTCGGTTTGCGGCTACATCTACAATCCGGAAGAAGGGGACAAGGACGGCGGCATTCCCCCGGGGACACCCTTCGAGAATCTTCCCGATGACTGGGTCTGCCCGATCTGCGGGGCGGCCAAGAGCGAATTTCAACCGATCGACTGAGACCGGGGGCGGGGGGGCAGCCATGACCATCGAACTGAAACCGGGGGTATACTGGGTCGGCGCCGTCGACTGGAACGTGAGGGATTTCCACGGCTACAGCACCCACCGGGGGACGACCTACAACGCCTACCTGGTGAGGGGCGAGAAGGCCGCACTCATCGATACCGTCAAGGTGACCTTTTTCGATGAGATGTGGGAACGGATCGAAAAAACAATCGACCCGGGGGAGATCCGGTATCTCGTCGTCAACCACGTGGAGATGGACCATTCGGGCTCCCTCCTGCGGCTCCTCGAGAGGCTTCCCGGGGTGGAGCTCCTCTGCAGCCCCCGGGGGGTGGAGGCCCTCCAGCTCCATTATGGAGGCGGTGTCCGGCCAAAGGCGCTCAAAACGGGGGAGTCTCTGGACCTCGGCGGGAAGACCCTTCACTTCAGCGAGATCCCCATGGTCCACTGGCCCGATTCCATGGCCACCTACGTGAAGGAGAGCCGTGTCCTTCTTCCCAACGACGCCTTCGGTCAGCACATTGCTTCCTCGGAGCGATTCGATGACGAGATCGATCTTCCGGCCGTCCTCGATGAAGCCCGGAAATACTACGCCAATATCGTCATGCCTTACGGTGCGCAGGTTCTCAGGGCGCTCGATGCCCTCAAGGGACTCGAGATCGACGTGATCGGACCGAGCCACGGCATCATCTGGCGCAGGCACATCCCGGAGATCCTCTCGCTCTATCGGAGGTGGGCCCGGGGCGAGACGGAAGAAAGGGCCGTCATCGCCTACGACACGATGTGGGGCTCCACGGAGAAAATGGCGAAGGCCTTCGAGAAGGGGCTCGCCGATGAAGGGGTGCCCGTCCGGGTCTACCGCTTGAGTCATTCGGACAAATCGGACATCGTCAAGGAGCTCCTGGACGCGAAGGCTCTCCTGGCGGGTTCTCCCACGTTGAACAACAACCTCTTCCCGTCCGTTGCCGAATTCCTCACCTATGTCAAGGGACTCCGGCCGAAGGGGCGGATCGGCGCCGCCTTCGGCTCCTACGGCTGGGCGCCGGGTGTGACAAAAACCGTGGCGGCCGAACTGCAGGCCGCCGGCATGGACGTGATCGGGGAAATCGCCGTCCGCTATGTTCCCGATGCCGATACGCTGAGACGCTGCGAGGAGCTGGGACGGGAGATGGCCCGGAAGGTGAAGGCTTCCTGAACCTTCCTTCCCGATCGCCGTTCGCCCGGGGAATCCTCCCCGGCTCTTTTTGGGGGTTTCTCCCCCGGTGAACCATGGGACAAAAAAAGGCGGGCAGTGGAGCAATCATCGAGATCGACGGCTCCGTCGAGTCGGGAAGCGGGACCCTTCTTCGTTACGCCGTGTCCCTGGCCACGCTCATCGGGAAACCCCTTCACATGACGCGCATCCGCGCAAAGCGTCAGAAACCGGGCCTTCGACCCCAGCACCTTCAGGCCCTGCGCGCCTGCGCCGCCTTTTCTGGCGGCGGTCTGGAGGGGGACCGTTTGGATTCGCAGGAAATCTTTTACCGGCCCGGGCCGACTCTCCGGGGCGGCGATTTCACGCTCGACATCGGGACCGCCGGCTCCACGACCATGCTCGCCTTCACTCTGCTCCCCCTTGCCCTTCATGCCGAGAGCGCCTGCCGTTTTTCTCTGACCGGGGGGCTCTTCCAGGATTTTGCGCCGAGTGCCTTTCACATGCAGCGGGTTCTCATCCCGCTTCTGCGGCGGATGGGGGCCGTGATCCGGCTGGAGATCAGGCGACCGGGCTACGTGCCGAAGGGGGGCGGTGAGATCTTCCTCCAGGTCGAACCGCTCAGCGGGCCGCTGCAGCCGTTGCAGTTGAGGGAGCAGGGGGCCGTCAGAAGGGTGACCGGCATTTCGCTTTCCTCCCATCTCGAAAGGGAAAGGGTGAGTGAACGCATGGCCGGGCGATGCCGGGAACTTCTCAAGGAACGGGGATTCGAGGCCGAACTGGAGATCCTTCGTGACAGCGAAGCCGATCAGAAGGGTGCGGCCCTGATGCTCCTCGCCGAGACGGACCGCGGCTGCCTCATCGGCTCGGACCGCGCCGGGAGACCGGGCAGACGCTCCGAGGCCATCGCCGAATTCGTCGTCCGGTCCCTCCTCGAGGATCTGAGAACGGGGGCCACCGTGGACCGCCATCTCGCCGACCAGCTCATCCTCTTCGCGGCCTTGGCCGACGGCCCTTCGACCTACCGGATCCCCCTCCCGACGGATCACGTTCGGTCCAATCTCTGGCTCGTCGAAACCATTCTCGGCGCGGGAACCCGTCTCGAAGGCCCCGTCCTCCGCGTGGATGGGATCGCCTTTTCGGGGCGCCGGGGGAGGGGGTGAGGAGTCCATCCGGCATGGAACGGCCCGGGATCAGGATCAGGGGCATATACACCACGGCCCTCACCAGACTGCTGCTCGACGGGGGATACCGGATTGCGGACCCCTCTGATGCGGCGAGGGAGAGGTTCTCTCTCGACGCGGACAGCGGGCAGCCCCACGACCTCGAGATCCGTGACCGGCCGGACCGGCAGGGCGTCACCCTTACCGGGCAGTGGGAACTCACCCGGGAGGTGGTGGTCTTTCTTCTGTTGAAGCTCCCCGATATGATCGTCTCGTCCTTTGAAACCCCGGTGAACTTCGGCGAGGAGGCAAAGGCAAGCGTCGAGTTCCCCGGCGCCTCCAAGGCTTTTCTCGACACCGTCCGCTCCGGTGTTCTCCCCACGGTGAGGGGCCATCACCGTCTGCGGCTCATCAACGCCCGCAGGCTCGAGCGTCGGGAGGAAAATCTGTCGCAGAGACCTGTGGATTGCGACCGGGTCGGTGAGGAACTTTACCGGGAACTCGTCTTTGAGCCCCTGGTCCGTGAAGGTCTCGCCCGGATCGAACACGTGCGCGCCGACGGCAGGGTGATCCGGCTCGGCGAGGGAACCCTGGCGGCAGCCGACATCGCGGGCCGGCGGGTCGTGGTCCGACGGTTTTTCCGCGCCGGCCGATATGACGGGCTTGACCTCCCGATCGAAGAGAGCGATTATGCCCTCACGGAGTGCCGCGAGGGGGAGATGTTCGTCCGTCACACCTATTATTCCCGGAAGGGTGTGCCGAAGGGCGTCTACGTGAATATCAATACCCCCGTCGAACTCTATCCCTGGGGCGTGCGCTACGTCGATCTCGAAATCGACGTCGTCCGCCGGGGCAATGAAGACCCCTTCGTCATCGATCGCGAGAAGCTCGAAAGGATGACGGTCCAGGGCGTCATCTCGCCCGCCCTTGGGGAGCGGGCCCTGGGAGCGGCGGGACAGGCGCTCGATCTCCTGAAGGGTAAGGGGGGGGAACGATAGGCGAGGGCATGAAGAGCGACAGGGCGAAGAGGGAATCCCTCGAGCGGATCGGCCGGAGGCTGAGAGAGGGCCTCGAGCGTTCCCGGGAGTACAGGATCGTTGAAGAGGGGGAAGTCACCCGCCGGGGGACCTCCTCGTTCTTTTACACGGAGATGGACGAGGGGCAGTACCGGGAAGCCCAGAGGCTGAAGCGGAGACTCCTCAGGGAGTGTGATGGGATTCGGCTCGAAGACGTCATCCCGGGCGAGGTGATCCAGACGGACAGGGGATCGTGCTATCTCGTCCGCAATCGCTCTTCCCTGAGACTGCCGGCGCTTGATCCCGCCCGCGTGCGAAAGACGATCCTCTCGGACCTCAAGCTCATCTACGGAATCGGCGAGGCCACGGAGAAGGTCCTCAAGGGGCAGGGATACGGAACGATCGAGGATCTGGCCGACCACCCGCGCTTCGGCCGGGCGGCGAGGGAATTCCTGAAGGTCATGGACCGGCAGGACACGTCGAGGCTTCTCGCGTGGATCGGGAGGTGGTTTCAGAAATCCCATCCGCTGGCCTTCCTGGCCTCCGGTTTTCACCGGGACGACGACTTCATCATCCTCGACATCGAGACGCTGGGCATCTTCCTGAGGCCGATCATCCTCCTCGGCGTCGCCCGCATCGAGGGGCAGGACCTCACGATCCGCCAGTACCTGATCCGTGACATCGAGGAAGAGCCGGCCGCGCTCGCGGGGCTCCTGTCTCTCCTGGACGGCGTGAGGGCATTCATCACTTTCAACGGGCGTGCCTTCGACATCCCCTACATCCGCGACCGGCTCGCCTACTACCGGATGCCGGGGGATCTCGAGAGGAGCCACTTCGACGTCCTGCACTTCTCGAGGCGGGCCTGGAGGGGTCAATTCCCCGACTGCCGCCTGACCACCCTCGAGCGGCACCTCTTCGGGATCGAGCGGACCGACGACGTCCCGAGCAGTCTCGTCCCCGAGTTCTATGAGACCTACATGCGCACCGGGAATCCAGGTCCCCTCATCCCCATCGTCGAGCACAACCGGATGGACCTCGTCACCCTCGCCAATCTCTTCTCGCGTCTCCACGAGGAGTGGTCGTTGTGATTGCCGATCTCATGGAAACCCTCAAGATGGACGGGCGTTTCCGGTCCCGGGTCGAGCACGTGGAAACCCTCCCCGCCCGGGAGCCCCTCTACGGGACGCTCGTACGGGCGCTTCCCGAAGCACTGCAAGCCTATCTGGACAGGAGAAAGATCAGGCTCTACAGTCATCAGTGCGAGGCCATCGAACACCTGCGCTCGGGGAAAAACGTCGTGATCACGACACCGACGGCCTCGGGGAAGACGCTCGCCTTCAACCTTCCCGTCTTCGAGGCCCTCCTCGAGGATGAGTCTGCAAGGGCCCTTTTTGTCTACCCCACGAAGGCACTGTCCAACGATCAGCTGAAGGTCCTGAGAGAGATGGAGCGCTCCTGCGGCCTCTCCGTCCGACCGGCCATCTACGACGGCGACACGCCCCCTTCGCGGCGCCCCGCGATCCGGGAGGGATCGAGGATCATCATCACCAACCCCCACGAGCTCCATCAGATCCTTCCCTGGCACCAGAAGTGGCAGAGTTTCCTGAAGGACCTCCGTTTCGTGGTCCTCGACGAGGCACACACCTACCGCGGCGTTTTCGGCTCCAATGTCGCCTTCGTGATCCGCCGTCTGCGAAGGCTCTGCAGGCATGCGGGGTCGGAACCGAGATTCGTTCTCTCCACGGCGACACTGGCCAATCCCCTCGAGCTGGCCGGGAAGCTGACAGGCCTTCCCTTCGAGCTCGTGGACAGGGACGGCTCCCCGCGGGGCAGGAAACACTTCGTGTTCTACAACCCCTTCTTTGACGGTGCCGGGACGCTTTCCACCCACCAGGAGACGAGGGATCTCTTCGTCCTCTTCATGAAACACGCCCTGCAGACGCTCTGCTTCGCACCCTCCAGGCGGATGGCGGAGCTGATCGCGCGCTGGGCGAAGGATGCCGTTCGAGAGTCGGATCCCTTACTCTCAGGGCGGATCGCGTCCTATCGGGCGGGTTATCTCCCCGAGGAGAGGCGGCAGATCGAGGACAACCTCAAGCGGAGGGTGCTCACCGGTGTGGCCACGACCAACGCCCTGGAACTCGGGATCGACGTGGGGACGCTCGACGGGGTGGTCATCTCCGGTTACCCGGGCACGATCATGTCCACGTGGCAGCAGGCCGGCCGCGGGGGGAGGGGCCGCGGAGAGTCCGTGGCGGCGCTCGTGGCCTTCCAGAACCCTCTCGATCAGTACCTGATGAAGCACCCCTCCGTCTTCTTCGGCAGATCCCACGAACATGCCGTCATCGACCTGGGTAACCCCTACATCCTTTCGGGCCATGTGCTCTGCGCCGCGGCGGAGATGCCGATCGTCGAGGAAGAAGACGAGATCTACTTCGACGGTCGCCTTGCCGGTGTCCTCGAAATCCTCTCGGGTGAGAAACTGGTCCGGAAGACGCCTCACGGCTGGGTCTATGCCGGGCGGGGAAGGGCAACAGAGGTCGTCAGCCTGGACCAGATCTCCGAAGAGACCTTCCGGATCGTCTGCGACGGCTCCATCCTGGAGACGATGGACAGGGCACAGGCGTTCCGGGAGGCCCACGCGGGCGCGGTGCTCCTTCACCAGGGGGAGACCTACACGGTTCAAAAGATGGATCTCAAAAACCACGTCATCGAGGCGAAGCGGGCCGACGTGGATTACTATACCCGTGCACTCAAGATCGTCGATCTCGCCGTTCTCGAGGTGCTCGACAGGAGGCGTTTCGGGCGCTTCGAGGCACGTTTCGGCAGGCTGGAGGTCACGGAACAGTTCATCGGTTACAAGATCCTGAAGAACGAGCAGGTGATCGCGACGGAGAGCCTGGATCTGCCGCCCCTCGTCTTCAGGACGACGGGGCTGTGGTTCACGGTCCCGGAGGAAATCCGCAGGGCCGTCATCGAGAAGAACATGCACTTCGGCGGCGGGCTCCACGGGATCGAACATGCCATGATCGGTGTCATGCCCCTCAAGGTCATGTGCGACCGGTGGGACGTGGGGGGACTTTCCACCCCGGGCCATCCCGACACGATGCAGCCCACCGTCTTCATCTACGACGGCTTCGAAGGGGGGATCGGCCTCGCGGAAAAGGCTTACGACCTCATCCCGCAGCTCGCCCGGCTGACCTTCGAGCTCGTGAGGGATTGCCCCTGTGGCGCAGGATGCCCCGCCTGTGTCTATTCACCGAAGTGCGGGAATGACAACAGGCCCCTGGACAAGAATGCGGCCGCCTTCATCCTGGAGGGTCTCCTCGAGGCCATGCGCTGAGATCCCTCCGACCGGGAAGAAAAGGGTGTCGGAAGCATACAGATCGGAGGTGTTCAATGGAGATCGGGTCACCGATTGAAGTGATACAGAGGAGGATATCCTGCAGGACATACGACGGGAGGCCACTGGACGACCGGGCCAAAGAGCAGTTGAGGGCTTTTTTCCGCGATAACGCCCGCGGCCCTTTCGGCCATGCACTTCGGTTCGAGCTCATCGACCTGACGGAAGCGGAACGGGCGGAACTCAGGTCGCTCGGTACCTACGGGGTGATCCGGGGCGCAACCCTCTACATCGCAGGCGCCGTTCGGAAGGGGCCCCACGCCCTGGAAGACTATGGCTACGGGATGGAGAGGAACATCCTCTTCGCAACGTCGCTGGGCCTCGGGACCTGCTGGCTGGGCGGGACGCTCAACCGGGCGGGCTTCGCCCGGAAAATCGGCCTGACGGAAGACGAACTGATGCCCGCCGTGAGTCCTGTCGGCTACCCTGCGGGGAAACGATCGCTCACGGATCGTGCCTTCCGATTCATGGCGAAGTCGGACAAGCGAAAGCCTTGGGAGGAGCTCTTCTTCGACGGGACCCCGGGGAACCCGCTGTCGAGAGAGCATGCCGGACACTTCGGTGATGTTCTCGAGGCGGTGCGGATCGGCCCATCAGCTCGCTACAAGCAGCCCTGGCGCGTGATCCGCGAGGGTCCGGCCTTTCACTTCTTCCTCCAGCGGACGCCGGGTTACGACAGAATGACCGGCGAGGTCCGCCTGCAGGAGGTGGACATGGGGATCGCCCTTTGTCATTTCGAACTCGCCGCGGGGGAAGTCGGGATTTCCGGGAACTGGATGGAGGCAAAACCCGCATTCGACACGGGCACGTGGGAGTATACCCTGAGCTGGATGAAAGACGAATGAGACACAGAACATCTGCGCAAGCGCTCACCGGGGCACTGCTCCTGCTGCTGATTCTCGCCGGGTGCGCCGCCGCCCCGAAAGGGGTCTACCGGGCTTTCTACGGGGTCGAACCCGCCGAAAGCGACCTTGTCACACTGGAACTCGGCGCGGCTTACGAGATGATCATCGATGACCGGTACTACGTCTCGGGGAGAAAATACGCCACGGTGAAATTGCCCGCAGGGACTCACCGACTTCGTTGGAGCACGTGGTTCGGGGTCAGCGTGATGGTGGAACCCTCGGGATACGCCGCTTTCGACAACGCTTCGGAGATTACCCTCGAGGACGGCCACACCTACAGATTCTGTGCGGACAGGACGACCGGGCACGGTTACCGGGTGTACCAATGGATCGAGGACAAAACGACGGGCAGGATCGTGCAGGGGGAGAAGAAGCCGTGAAACCTTCGCTTAAAGCAGGACAGCCGTCCCCCACACGTGAGAAAATGAGCGTGCAAAGGAGAGGAATGATCCTCCGGGGGTGGGTTCTGGTCCTGCTCTTGTTGTTTGCCGGCTGCGCCCATGTGCCTGTCGAGTCCGATATCAAAATCAACGACAAACTTCAGTCAGCACCGCCCCTGGAGCCGGGTGACGTTATTCTGGTCTTCGGGGAAAACGCGGTTCCCCCGGAGCGCAATGCCGCCGTCGACTATTTCACGGCCGGATGCCAGGGCGTCTTTCACAGAAACACCATAGGCGGCCTGGTTAAGACGATTTTGAAAATCAATCCCCAGCCGGGGCGCTTTGCAGTCCGGTACGTGAAAGAAACGAAGGAGGACCATGCTTCCATTCTGGCGCGTCTGAACCTGACCAAAGAGATGGTGCCAAGAGATCATCTGCGCTATGCAGTCCATGTCAAGGAGAGCTTCGAGGCCGGTATTCACGCGCCCCTGTATGTCAGTCCCTTCGGGGTGGCTTCCTGCAGCAACAAGACGGTCTTGCAGGCCGGCGTGTGGAATTTGCCGGATGAACGATTCCTCGGTTCGTTCACGGTGACAGCGGAGGGCGAGTACACGGTCGCTGCATACATCTTTCATGTGATCGTTTTCCCCGACACGCAGCAGGATGCCGCGGAGAGGCTCGCGTGGGAAATCGTGGCAAGGCTGGCAGGCCTGCAGCCGCTCGAGGAAAAGGACGACTAGGCCCCGTCGATCCGGGGGGGGGAGGTTTGCCCATGGGTTTCCTTCGCGCCGCATGTGCCCTGATGATTCTCCTTTTCCTGCCCGGGGCGGCAGGGTCCGCGGAGGATGCCCTCTCCCGGTGGGTAGGGAAGCCGGACCACGTCATTATACTGCGCCATGCCCGGGCGCCGGGAGTCGGCGACCCGGCGAACTTCCGGCTGGGGGACTGCTCCACCCAGCGGAACCTCTCCGCTGAGGGCAGGAGGCAGGCCGCGAGGATCGGGGCTCGGCTCCGAGCGGCGGGGCTGGCGGAAACCACCGTGTACAGCAGCCAGTGGTGCCGCTGTCTGGAGACGGCCCGCGAGATGGCCGTCGGTCCCGTCGTCGAACTGCCCGCCCTGAATTCCTTCTTTCGGACCCCGGAGCTGGAACGGAAGCACGACCGGGAACTGCGGGAGTGGATCGCCGCGGCCGACCTCACCCGCCCCGTCGTGCTCGTCACCCATCAGGTCAACATCACGGCCCTCACGGGCGTCTTCCCCGCCGAGGGCGAGATCATCGTCCTGCGTCGCGAGCCCGGCAGATTGATCGTCGTGGCGCGCATCCCTGTTCCATGACCGTTCGGAAAAAGGTAAGTCCCCTCCCTTTTCACAAAAAGCGAATCACAAATACCTGCGCGGCGTCGGGGCGGCGTCTCCATTATGACGGTTCGGAGGCGAAGCGATCCGGAAGCCGCCGTTTGCCGGCTGGAGGTCTTGCTTCTTTATATTTGCGCATTAAATTTCAGACATGATCGGGGTGCGAACAGACAAGTTGAAGGATAAGAGTTTTCTCATACTTCTTTCCGACGACGCCTACGACGTTTTTCCGATTGAAAAATCAACCACTCGTCGTATTTGCCTTCGCTCGTTTCTGTGGCATAAGAAAGAAAAATGGATTTTCAAATATTGAAAAAAATCGATGAAAAGACTTTGCGCAGGAGGAATTTATGAAGAAGGAGATGTTCTTTAGATTATGGGTGGCAGCCCTGCTTCTGGTGTTCGTCGGGGTGACGGGAGCGGCGGCGGCATCGGTTGCACCGACACTGGTCGACCCCTGGAAATCGGGCGACGCGGCCTTTGAGTGCAGCCAGGTCGCATGCTGCGATTCGGATTATCACTACAAGTTCGACAACTGGGGAGATGTCACTTATTACGGCGAATACACCGTCGACGGCGGGAACAAGATCACCATCTCGAACAACAACGGCTATTCCTTCGATTGGTCGTCTGCGTGGCCCGTGTCCTGCGTGATCGTGAAGGGCAGCAACGCTGCGAACGTGTATTGCTATCCCGGCGGCGCCTACAGCGATTCGGGACTTTTTGCACCAACACGATATGACAAGAATGGAAATCCCGTCGGCACCTACGCCATCAGCCACGTCACCTTCTGCTACAACGAGCCGGATACGTGCTACGAGCAGGAGACCGCCTGGGCTCAAGGTACCCGGTATGTCACAAGGGGCAACTGGGCCATGTACGTGGACTATTCCGATGAGGAGAAAACCGTGGACATCATCGCCGGCCAGAACATGGTCGTAGGCACGGCGACCTTCTCGGCGCCGGCCGAGGGCAAGGTGACCATCACCATCAACCTCACGGGCGGGGCCATCTTCTACTACGACCCTGCCGATCCCTACGAGGACAACAACCTCAAGGTCCAGGACTACGCCTCGACGCCGCCGGCCAAGAACCCGGCTCCAGGGCGGTTTGCCTGGAAGAAACATATCGAGACGGGAGCCACCACGGCTGACATCGAAGTACCGCAGAACAGCTTCTACGGCGTCCACCTCGACGTCGCGGTCCCCGTGCCCTGCGAGTGAACCGCGAAATCCCAACTACCTGATTTCATGTATCAACCAGCCCCCTTCCCACCCGGGAAGGGGGCTTCTTTTCCCCAATATAAAAATAGGGGACGTCCTTAACTTATTAACTTTACAAAATCAAGTATCCCGGTTTATATGAACATATGCCCAGACGATCACGCATAGATGCCCCTGGGGGCATCCACCACGTCATTACCCGCGGCATTGCGCTTGAGAAGATCTTCCGCGATGATATCGACAGGGACAAATTCTTAGATCGTATCGAACAGATTCTCAGAGAAACGGAAACAGCTTGCTATGCATGGGCGCTTATGCCCAACCATCTACATCTCTTGCTTCGAACGGGCAGGACCCCGATCGCGACTGTAATGTGCCGGCTCCTGACCGGGCACGCTGTTTTTTTCAACCGACGTCACCAACGTTCCGGCCACCTGTTTCAGAACCGCTACAAGTCGATCCTCTGCCAGGAAGACGCCTACTTGCTTGAACTGGTGCGATACATCCACCTGAACCCTTGCCGCGCCGGCTTCGTTTCAGGGCTTGTATCCTTGGATCGTTATCCGTACAGCGGGCACTCTGCAATCATGGGCTATATCCCAAGAGCCTGGCAGGATACGGGTTATATCCTTGGCTGGTTTGGTGAACAAATCGATCAGGCACGGGAAAGATACACGCAGTTTATGCAAGAAGGTGAACATCAGGGACGACGGCCGGATTTGGTCGGGGGAGGATTGATTCGCAGTCAGAGAGGATGGACGTCTGTGAAGGCGCAGAGAAAAGAAAGAGAGTTTGAAAAGTTCGACGAGCGCATCCTCGGTGGGAGCGACTTTGTACATCAAGTGCTGACCGCTGCTCAAGAGAAGATGGAGAGCCGGCAGAGGCTCAAAGCCACAGGATTTGATCTTGATGCTCTCGCAAGCAGAGTGGCCAGGGTCCTCAACACTGATCCGTCTTTGCTATGGTTGCCTGGAAAGAATCGGGATAAGGTTAGGGCACGAAGCCTGTTTTGTTACTGGGCCGTTCGTGAACTCGGTGTCACTGTGGCCGAGCTTGCGAGGAGGTTGAAAATCTCCCTGCCGGCGGTCAGTAAATCCGTTTTGCGAGGTGAGAAAATTGCTCTGAATAGCCAGTTCAGGCTTGTTGAAAATAAAAGTTAATAAGTTAAGGACGTCCCCAACCTTGGTCCCCAACCTTGTTGTTTTGGGAAAGGGCTTTACAAATGGCGGGAAAAAGGATAATTTCCCCGCGGTCCGAGTGGCAGGGATTTTTCGGAAATAAAACCGTAACTATCTGTAATTTGTATGAAACATAGCATAATTGAGCCGTGTCATTCCGTTTCGCGAGCGTAACGACGACGGAACGGAGGGAGGTCCTATGCCGCGAAAGAGGGGTTTTGACAGCGAGAAGTACCTCGCGGAGCAGACGGCGGAGATCCTGGAACGCGTCCGGCGATTCAATAACAAACTCTACCTGGAATTCGGCGGGAAACTCCTCTACGATTACCATGCAGCCAGGGTTCTCCCCGGGTACGACCCGAACGTCAAGATCCGCCTCATCCAGCAGCTCAAGGACAAGGCGGACATCCTCCTCTGTATCTACGCAGGCGACATCGAACGAAAAAAGATCAGGGCCGATTTCGGCATCACCTACGACTCCGACGCCCTGAAGATGATCGACGACCTCCGGGGATGGGGGGTCGAGGTGCGGGGGATCGTCATCACGCGTTTTGACAACCAGCCGGCGGCGACCCTCTTCAAGAACAAGCTGGAGAGGCGGAACATCGAGGTCTTCACCCACCGCTACACGAAAGGCTACCCGACGGACGTAGACCTCATCGTGAGCGACGAGGGTTACGGGGCCAATCCCTACATACAAACGGATAAACCCCTCGTCATCGTGACGGGGCCGGGTCCCGGAAGCGGCAAGCTCGCCACCTGCCTGTCGCAGCTCTACCATGACTACCGCCGGGGGGTTCAATCGGGTTACGCGAAGTTCGAAACCTTCCCCATCTGGAACATTCCCCTCAAGCACCCCGTCAACGTGGCCTACGAGGCGGCCACGGCGGACATCCGGGACTTCAACCTCATCGATCCCTTCCACCTGGAGGCCTACGGGAAGATGTCCGTCAATTACAACCGCGACGTGGAGGCCTTCCCGCTCCTGAAGAGGATTCTCGAGCGGATCACCGGGGGACCTTCCTTCTACCGTTCCCCCACCGATATGGGGGTCAACCGGGCGGGGTTCGCCATCATCGACGACGCCGTGACGCAGGAGGCCTCGAAACAGGAACTGATCCGGCGGTATTTCCGTTACCGGTGCGAATACGCGATGGGGTTCGCCGACCGGGAGACGGTGCAGCGGGTGGAACTCTTCCTGAAGGACTTCGGCCTCAAGCCGGAGGACCGACCCGTCGTCGAGCCGGCCCGGACGGCCGCCCAGGAGGCCAGGGAGCAGGAAAAGGGCGACGAGGGGATCTACTGCGGTGCGGCCATCGAACTTCCCGACGGCACCATCATCACGGGGAACAACTCGCCCCTGCTGCACGCCGCCTCGAGCCTCGTCATTCACGCCATCAAGCAGCTGGCCGATGTCCCGGGGAAGATCAAGCTTCTTCCCGAGTACATCACGGACGCGGTGCGAAATCTCAAGACGGGGATCCTGGAGGAGAAAAGCGTGAGCCTCGACCTGGAGGAGACGCTGATCGCACTCAGCATCAGCTCGACGACAAACCCTGCGGCGAAGCTTGCTCTGGAAAAGCTGAAGGACCTGCGGGAGTGCGAGGTTCACATGACCCACATTCCCACGCCCGGGGACGAGGCGGGGCTCCGGCGCCTCGGGGTGCGGCTCACGAGCGACCCGAACTTCTCGTCGAAGAACCTCTTCATCTCCTGAATGGGGGCAGGCAAACAAAGAGCCCGGAAGGACTTCTCCGGGCTCGATCATCCACCTCTCACAATGGGTCTTGCCGGATATAGACCTCCTTCACCCGGCCAGTCCGAGAATCCTCCCGGCATTCTTGTGATAGACCTTTTCCAGGATCTCCGGTTTATAGCCCTCGCCTTCCCAGTCCTTGAACAGCCTTTCATAGGAAAACCAGGGATGGTCGGAACCGAACATGAACCGATCCTGGAGCCGTCCGCCGATCTCCCGCTTCAGCTCCGGTGGGAAATACCTCGGAGACCAGCCGTGCAGCTCGTTATGGACGTTGGCCTTGTGGATCATCACGGCGATCATCTCGTTGTGAAACGGCCAGGCGCAATGGGCGGCAATGATCGTCAACCCGGGGAACTGCACGGCCACGTCATCCACGTAGGGGATGGGGTTCTCGTGTTTCAGATATATTCCGCCCCCTCCGGGTTTGCCCTGCCCGACGGCGGTCATGCCGACGGATAACTTCACCGGCAGGCCGGCTTCGGCGCATACCTCGTAGAGGGGCCGGTACATGCCGTCGTTGACGGGGATTCCCGTCAGGATCGCCCCGGTGTAAATCCCCATCATGCCCACGTCACGGATGCACCGCTCCAATTCCCGGGCACCTTGATAACCCAGCCTGGGGTCTATGTCCCCCCAGCAACCGAGCACGACGTCGGGATAGGTTTTTTTCAGGTGTCCCATGTAATCGTGCATCTCTCTGATCTGCGACATATCGCGCCCGGACCTGGCCCAGCCCATGGGACTCATCAAAATAGCGCGGACACCCGCCGCCCTCAGCCCCTCGATGAATACCTTCTCTTCCACAAAGGCCGACTCACGCTTGAAAACACTTCGCGCCATCGCCTCGATTTCCTCCGGATGGGGATGGTATTTCATCGCCTCCCTGGTAAATGCCTGCACCTGAACGTCAATCGCCTTCATGTCCCCTTCACCCTTCCTCCCCCTGTCTGTGAACGTTTTCCGACCGGGTGGGCCCGTGTCGCGTGGATCCCACCCCGGCTCCTTCCGCGTCAATCAATCTCCAGGATCTCGATGTCGAAGATGAGCGTCTTGCCCGCCATGCAGTGGTTCAGGTCCAACCGCACGGAATCCGCATCGATCCGGATGATCGTGGCCGGCATGGTGTTGCCCTGCCGGTCTCCGAGGATCACCACGGTGCCGACGGCCAGGTCCACATCGATGGGGACATTGGCCCTGGGCAGATCGATCAACAGGTCCTCCCGGTAGGGCCCGTAAGCATCCCCGGGTGCGATCGCGACGGTCTTTCTCTCGCCCTGCGCCATGCCGATGACCGCCCTTTCGAACCCGCGGATCAATGATCCGAGGCCCACCGTGAATTTCACGGGCATGCGGTCCTTCGTCGTTTCGAAGACCTCGCCGTTTTCATGGCGACCCGTGTAGTGGACGACGATCGTGTCTCCGAGGGTGATGGTCCTGGTCATGTTCCCCTGCTCCTTCCTCCGATGTTATTCGAGATATCCTCTCGGGGGCATCATCCCGTATCGCTTCAGGACCTCCCCCGCGGCCGACAGGATCCCCTCGGGCAGGGGGACCTTCGCGTGCAGCATGGGACCGGGTTTTTTCGCGGCATCCGCCCCGAAGGCCATGTAGTGATCGACGGCCTTGTTGGCGTTTGTGAAGGCATTGCCGTGGGGGAGGGGCTCTACGATCGAAAAGACCTCTCGGACGGCTCCCGATATCTGCTCCGAAATCTTCACCGCCGCCGGGATATCCCCGCCTTCCAGAAAGTCGATCAACGCCCGGAGCATGGCCGGAAAGCAGTTGGCCGTGCTCAGGAGAAAGCCGTCGTAGGGACCGCCGCTTTCCTTCAGCCACCGTGCGTATTCTCCCTCGGCCCCGCGCACGAGGAACACACCGCCCTTGTCGGCGGATGAGAGGGCGATCCGGTCCCGGCCGCTCGAATCCTTGAAGAAGATCAGGTTGGGATGGGCCGCAACCAGCCTTTCAAAGTTTTGCGGGTCGACTTCATTCTCGGTGACTTGAGGGAGCTGGTAGAGGGCCGTCGGGAGGCCCCTTTTCATGATTTCCGAAAGCCCGGAGAAAAGCTCTTCCTGGGAGAGGGTCTTCCCCTTCGGCGGGCAGAACGCAAAACCGCAGACATTCCCTTTTTTCAGAGCCTCATGGATGTTCTCCGTCCGTGTGAAGCGTTGGAGGGTAACGATGATACGATCGAGGGTCCGCTTCATCGATTCCAGGTCCTTCCTCAGGACGCCCAGCAGGAGGTACGTTCCATGTTCCCGGCTCCTGCGCAGGGCGAAATTCACGACGTCGAGGGTTTCTTCCTCGTCAAGCTCCCAGCCGTCCCCCGTGGAGCCCGGGATGAGGTAACCCTTCACCCAGGGCTGAAGGAAGCGCAGGTGTTGCGACATGCGATCGAAATCGATTTCACCGCCCTCCGTGTAGTGAGTGAGGAGCGGACACCAGAGCCGGGGGATCCGCGGGGGGAGGAAGGTTTCGACGAAGATCGCTCGTTTCTTTTTCTCATCCGTCATGGCTGCCTCGCGATCGTGTCTTTCTCGCTCCTATTTATCACACGGGGCCGAGATAGCAAGGCCCCGATGATGTGATATTTTTGCCATTCCTCTTCGGCGCTCAAGGTCATCGTCCGTTCGGACGAATATACCGGTAAGGGTGAAAAACCATCTCCCGAAGGATTGAAACAGGATGATAGGCGCGAAAGGGCAATACGAACCCTGCTTTTACTGCGGCCGGGAAGCCAAGAGCGGCGGGATACTCGGTAAGGCGGGACCCACCATATGCCTTGCATGCCTGACGAAGGATCATCGAAAAAAGCACGAAAAAACAAGACCGTCTCGTTCCAAACGGCCGTCTTTCCCTTCTTTGTCATTCCCCTCCCGGTGATATCTTCCTGCTCTGCGTTTCCCTTCTGTCTCGGACGGTTTGTACAACCGTTTTCGCCGCACCCTTCGTACTCCACAGGCTTTGGTGTAATCTTTTCTGATCAGAGATTGAGCGGGATTCTGAGTGGCGGAAGTAGACGTGGTTTTTTTGCCGATCTTCGCGAAGCAAAACGACCGCAGCGCAAACGGTCCGAGCCCGCAGAGCGCGTTTTTGCGTCGGCAGTGGAGCAAGCCTTAGAGCGGTAAAAAACGCCTGTTCGCAGGAAGAGTCCTGCTGAACCGGCTCTGTGCAAAAGCCCATCCTCATTTAGCCCTTGACTTTCCCGACAAAAGTTTGAACGATACCAGGCAGATCTTCATGGTTTGCAACGGGAATTTCCAACCATGTGACCCATCAGAAAGGAGGGACTTCAAATGAAAAAGACCTGGTTTTTCAGAGGATTCAAGACGTCGGCGTTCATTGCGGTGCTTGTCCTTTTGATCAGCACGCCCCCTGTATGGGCGGCCGATGAAGGGGCCAAGCTCGCTGAGGCATTCCTGAAAAAAACCCCCATCCCATCCTATGATCAGAACATGACCATGGAACAGGCCATGAAGATCCAGGCCGAGTTTGTTAAAGCCATCGGTCCGACCTTCGGCAGGGTCGTGGGCTACAAGGCGGGACTCACCAACCCCAACGTCCAGAAGGCCTTCGGGGTCACGGCACCGGTGAGGGGCACTCTCATGGAGAAGATGCTCATGAAGAGCGGGGCCGAGATTCCGGCGGATTTCGGGGCCCGTCCCCTTTATGAGGGGGATCTGATCCTGAGAGTGGGCAGCGACAGGATCAACAAGGCGAAGACACCGATGGATGCCCTGAAATCCATCGACGCCGCCATCCCCTTCATCGAGCTTCCCGATCTCGGGTACGCCAAGGAGGTCAAGATCAACGGGCCGGCGATCACTGCGATCAACGTGGCGGCCCGCTACGGCGTCGTGGGAGAACCGATCCCCGTCAAGGCCTCGAAGGAGTGGATGGATCGCCTGAAGAACTTCAAACTCCAGATCATAGACGACAAAGGCGCCATGCTCATCGAAGGCCAGGGAAGCGCCCTTCTCGATCATCCCCTGAACGTGGTCCTCTGGATCAGGGATTCCCTGAAGGCCGAGGGCAAGAAACTCAAGAAAGGGGACCTGCTGTCCCTTGGGACCATCACGAAGCTGACCCCGACGGCGCCGAACACGCTGATCCGGGCCCGCTACGTCGACCTCGACCCGAAGGGGCCCGTCGAAATCTCGGTGAAATTCAAGTGAGGTCAGAAGGGGGCTCCTCGCTCCACGGAGGATGAGAAGCCCCCGGCTGCGGCGGCGATCACAACCTCCGGTCCGGAGGCGAGGGGTCGGATTGTTTTTCCCGGGGAGGTCCCTCGATGAGACGGCAGGAGAGGATAAAGGCCCTTCAGGAACACCTCCGGCAGGCTGAACTTTCCGGGGCACTCTTGTTTTATTCCCGCGACGTTTACTATTACACTGGAACGGCCCAGCCGGCCTGCCTGCTTGTCCTTCCCGATGACTACGGACTCTTTGTGAGGCGCGGTTATGATTTCGCCCTATCGGATGTTTTCATCGATCCGGCCAGGGTGCGGGAAGAACGCCGCATCGAGAACATCGCGAAGGTCTCCGGTCTTTCGGGTGCTTCGGGCCGACGCCTCGGCACGGAACTCGACATCCTCACGGTGGAGCAGTTCGAGCACATCCGGAAGGCCTTCCCGGGATTCGACTTTGTAAACATCACCCCCTTGCTTCTGGAGCAGAGAAAACGGAAAGAACCCGAAGAAATTGAAAGGATCAGTAGGTCCTGCGAGGCTCTCCACGCCGGCCACGTGGCCGTCGTGGAGAGCCTCCGTGAGGGGATGACGGAACTGGAGCTCGCGGCCGTCGTCGAAAACGCCCACCGCCTCGCAGGGCACGAGGGCATCTTCTTCATCCGGCAGCCCGATTTTTACATGAGCCGGGGGCCCATTGCCGCGGGGCCGAACATCGCGAGGTTCAGCGGAGTCGTCTACACCGTCACGGGCGTCGGCATGAGCCCATCGGTGCCGGCAGGCCCATCGAGAAGAAAGATCTCGAGGGGAGACATGATCGTCGTGGACATACCGAACCACGTGGAGGGGTATCACGCCGATCAGTCAAGAACCTACTGTCTCGGGAAGGCGGGCGGAAAGATGCGGTCCCTCTATGAGGACCTGAGGCAGGTGGCGGACCATGTCATCCCTCACATGAAGGCGGGGGTGAAGGGGGGTGACATCTGCAGGATGGCCTTTGAGAGGGCCCGCACGCTGAATCGAGCCAAGGAGTTTCAGTCCTTCGGATCGGGAAAGTATTCGTGGCTCGTCGGCCATGGCGTCGGGATCGAACTGAATGAACCGCCGATCCTTTCATCAAACGAGGCCTCTTTCCTGGACAAGGATTTCGTGGTCACGCTGGAGCTGCACATGATGGACGAGCAGGGCGGCGTCGTGAAACTCGAGGATATGATCCATATCCGCGAGGAGGGCAATGAAATCCTCACCCGGAGTCCGAGGAAGCTCTGCGAGATCGAAAGATAGACGGCTGCGGCAAGGCAAGGCGCGTCCGCCGGCGGGGGTGCCGAAGCCGGAACAGGGGCGACGGGGAGAAATTTCCCCCATCCTGTCATGACGTCGTACCATGTCACATCAAATATCACGGGAGGGACAAAGGCGATGACGAAGCGAATCGGTATCTATGCCTGCATGGTCCTACTGGTCGTCTGCAGCTGCGTCGGCAGCGGGGAAAAGGCCGACAAAGGGGAATTCAAGGCCCAGTTGAAACTTGCCTCCCTGACTCCCATGAGCCACACCTACAACCAGGGGGCGAATAAATTTGCGGAGCTTGTCAAGGAACGCAGCAACGGGCGCATCCAGGTGACCGTGTACCCGGACGGCCAGCTCGGAAAGGGCGAAAGGGAGCTGCTCGAAGCCGTGCAACAGGGCACCATCGATATCTACGTCGGCTCGACGGGTCCGATCGGCGGGTTCAATCCCGCGATCGGGATCCTCGACATCCCGTTCATGTTCAATGACTACAACCACGTGGACAAGGTGCTGGACGGTCCCATCGGACAGCAGCTTCTGGACGACCTGGAAAAGGCGCAGTTCAAGGCACTGGCCTTCTGGGAAAACGGGTTCCGCAACCTGACGAATTCCCGACGGGTGGTCAGAACCCCAGCCGACGCCAGGGGCCTCAAGATCCGCACGATGGAGAACAAGGTACACATGGCGGCCTGGGAGGCGGTCGGCGTGAATCCCGTTCCCATGGCTTGGGGGGAAGTTTACGGGGCCCTCCAGCAGAGGGTCATCGACGGGCAGGAAAACCCGGTCGCCGTGATCCATTCGGCCAAGATCAACGAGGTCCAGAAATATCTGTCCCTCACCCAGCATGTTTATTCCCCGGCCGTCCTCATCGTGAGCCTGAAAAAATGGCAGTCCATTCCCGGGCCGGACCAGGAAATGCTGCTGAAGACGGCCAGGGAAGTCGCCCAGTATCAGCGGAAGCTGGGAAGGGACGCGGAGGAGAAGCAGATCGCAGAGCTTTCCGCCAGGGGGATGAAGGTGGAAAGGAAAATCGACAAGGCGATCTGGCGAAAGGCCATGGAGCCCGCCGTCAACCGTGTCGCAGGGCAGTTCGGCAAGGAAAAGGTCGACGCGATCCTGAAGACCAGGTGATGCCGATGGGGCTGATCTCAAAACTGAATGTGATCCTCATCAGGGCGGCCTCGGGGATGACCGCGGCGGCCATGGCGGTGATCGCCGTGGTCATCCCCTATGAGGTGTTCGGACGCTACGTGCTCGGTGACATGCCCCTCTGGTCGAGCGAGGCGGCCACATACTCCCTGGTCTGGGCGTCCATGATGGGCGGCGCCGTGGGGTTGCAGAAGGGGTATCAGATCAGCCTCAGGATCCTCGTGGAAAAACTCCCGAGGATCCCTTTTCTGGTCGCAACGGGCTGCATGTACACCGGCATGCTGGTCTTCCTCGCTTTGATGACCTGGTTCGGTGTGCGGCAGACCATCGTGAACATGCAACAGCTCTCCCCGGCCATCGGAATCCCCATGAGCCTCCCCTATCTCGCCCTCCCCGCGGGTTTCCTGCTCATGCTGCTGATCACCGTCGAGCATTGCTGGACGTTCTTTCACTTCGAATCAAAAGGTGACTGAATTTGCTGACCCTCTTCCTGACGGCCTTCCTGGTCTTCATGGCCCTGGGCATCCCGGTCGCCATGGCCATGGGCGGCTCCGCCCTGGTTTATACCCTTCTGAGCGAGGGGCTTTCCCCCACCCTGCTCATTCAGACGACTTTTGCCGGCATGTCGTCCTTTCCGCTCCTGGCCATCCCCCTCTTCATCCTGGCGGGCAACCTGATGAACGAGGGGGGGATCACGGACGACCTCGTGGGCTTTTCGAAGCGACTGGTCGGGCACATCAGCGGCGGCCTGGGATTGACGACCATCGTTGCCTGCGCCATCTTCGCCTCGATCTCCGGTTCCGCCGTGGCCACGGCGGCGGCGATCGGCACGGTCATGCTCCCGGCCATGCGCCGGGCGGGCTATGACGATCGCGTGTCATCCGCCGTGACGGCCACCGCTTCCTGCATGGGACCGATTCTTCCTCCCAGCATCCCCTTCATCATCTATGGTGTGATCGCCCAGGTGTCCATCGGCGCCCTTTTCGTTGCGGGCATTCTACCCGGGTTGCTCCTCGGAGGGTGCCTCATGGTCTACATGGTGATCGTGGCGCGCCGTGGCGGATACCCGAGGGAGCCTCGATCTTCGGCGAGTGACCTCTTCGCGGGAACCCTCCGGGCGATGCCGTCCCTGGTCATGCCCGTGATCATCATCGGGGGCATCTGGGGGGGGATCTTCACGCCCACAGAGGCGGCGGGAATCGCCGTCGTGTATGCTTTGATCGTGGGTTGTCTGATTTACCGTCGGCTGAAACCAGGCCGATTATACAGCCTTCTTCTCCTATCGGGGGTGGAGGCCGCTGTGGTCATGCTTTTGCTCGGGCTCTCCGAGCCCTTCGCCTGGGTCGTGGCGGTGGAACAGATCCCTTTGAAAGTCATGGAAGCCCTCGCCTGGCTGACGACATCCCCGTATGTGTTTCTCCTTCTGGTGAACATCCTCCTGCTGGTCATCGGCATCCCTCTCGAAACGGCGCCCGCCCTGACCATTGTGACGCCTGTGCTGGTGCCGCTGGCGGAAAAGATGGGGATCGATCCCGTGCATTTCGGCGTGATGGTCTGTTTCAACCTCGTGCTCGGGCTCATCACGCCGCCGGTGGGGGCCGTGCTTTTCTCTGTTTGCGGAATCAGCGGTTTGTCGCTGGAACGGCTGTCGCGCGGCATCTGGATCCCCTTCCTGATCGCCGTGGGGGTGTTGATGATCATCACCTTCATACCCCCTTTGAGCACGTTCCTGCCCCGGGTTTTCCTGCCGGCCGAGGGCTTTTGATCAAAGCCGATCCCGCCTTCAGCCGCTGCCGGCGAATGTCGGGGGAATCTGATAAAGGAAGGATGGAGGAGGGGCAATCGATCCCGGTGTCTCTAATCCCAGACGCCGGTCACGTCTCTTCGCTGAATCGGTTTCTTTTGCTTGAGGTTGCGGGTGTCCTGGATCGTCGAGGCAGCCTTTTTCTCCTGCTGACGAACGATGCCCTTGATATCCCGCGACGGGTCTCCCTGCACGATCACCTTCTCGGAGGGGACATCCTGCACGGGTTGACCGGTGAACTCCGGCCCCGTCTCGACCCTGCGTTCGAGGGGCTTCTGGATCACCGCGGCGGGCTGGTGCTCCTGCAGGAGGATGATGCTGATCCTTCTGTTCCTCGGGTCCCGCGGGTCCTCCCTGATCAGCAGTTCCTGATCGGCGTAGCCGACGACCCGGGCGATCCGGGATGGTTCGATGCCGTGCTGCTCGAGCTCTCGCCTGGCCGCCGAGGCCCGCGAGGTGGCCAGTTCCCAGTTCGTGATCTGATCGCCCCGGAAAGGTGCGGCGTCGGTGTGCCCCTCGATGGCGATCTTCTGCTTCATGTCCTTGACGTTTTCGTAGATGAGGGCCAGGACCTCCTTGGCCTTGGGGGTGGGCTCGGCGCTGCCCAGGCGGAACATCGCGTTTCCCTCCTTGTCGACGATCTGGATGCGCACCCCGCCTTCGATGACGTCCACGAGGACCTGGTCTTTCATGTCCTTGAGTTTTTCCTCGACGGCCCGTTTCAACTTGTTTCCGAACTCCTCGGGCCGGATCTCCGGCCTGGTGATGAGATCCTCCATCACAAAGGCCTTGCCGTCGATAACCGAGGTCCCGCTGTCCTGGAAGACGCTGAAGTGTTTGAAATATTCGGCCAGGACCGCTCGTTTCTCCGGTGAGATCATGGCGATGAGCCACAGCAGGAGGAAGAAGGCCATCATGGCGGTCACGAAATCCGCATAGGCGACTTTCCACTGACCTCCGTGCGTGTAGTGGAAATCGCGCCTCTTCACCCTCTTGATGATGATCTTCCCGGACTCGCTCATTATTTCTTCATCCGCCTGATGGCCTGTTCGACTTCCTCGAAGGAGGGTTTCGCGTGGGCGGGAATGACACGCCTTCCGAACTCCACGGCGACCTGGGGCGCGGCGCCGCTCACGAAGGCGATGATCGCCGTTTTCAAAACGGTCAGGTACTGGAGCTCCTCGCTTGCATGGTATTCCATGTTCCTGGCCGCAGGGCCCACAAACCCGTAACACATCAGGACACCGAGGAACGTGCCGACCAGGGCGGCGCCGATGCTGTGGCCCAGGATCTCGGGCGGTTCTCCGATTTTCTGCATCGTCAGCACGACCCCCATGACGGCGGCGACGATCCCCAGCCCCGGCAGGGCGTCAGCGACGTTGGAGACGCTTTTCGTCGGCACCATCAGTTCCTCGTGGTGGGTGTCGAGCTCGGCGGCGATCAGCGACTCCAGTTCATGGGGCTCGATTTTCGTGGTCATGACCGTCCTCAGCGTGTCGACGACGAGGGACAGGGCATGCGGGTTCCGGAAGAACTTGGGGTACTTCCTGAAGATCGGGCTCTTCGCGGGGTTGTCCACATCACTCTCCACGGAGATCAGGCCCTCCTTGCGGATCTTGTAGAAGACCTCGCCGAGGAGCATGAGCACCTCCATGTAGTCGGCCCTCGTGTAAGACTTTCCCTTCAGGATGTTCAGGGTACTGCCCGCCACGGACCGGATGACCTTCACCGGCGAGGCGATCAAGAAACCGCCGATGGCGGCGCCGAAGATGATGATGGCCTCGGCGGGCTGAAGGAGAACCCAGAGATTGCCTTTCTCCAGCAGGAAACCGCCGACGAGCGCTGCGATAACGATCAATGCACCGATGATGACCAGCATGGGCGAGGTTTTCTACCTCCTTTTCTCCCGGATGATCTGTCGCTCCCGGTGGAAGACGAACTTGATGATCTCCTCTCTGATTTCGTCATCCATGGCGACGTACTGGACGGAGACCCGGTGATCGTCCCCCTGGGACCTGACCTGCACGACCTTTCCGTACACATAAAGGGCGACGGAACGGGGCATGCTGAGGATCATCCTGATTTCGAGGACCTCCCCGATCTCGTATTTCTTCTTCGAAGAGAAACTCAACCCCCCGCCGCTGATGATCACGCATTGAACAGGCAGGGAACTGAAACCCTCCCTCTGCAGGGAGAGCATGCTCGTGATGAGATCGAGCTTGGCATCGATCATCTTGAACCACTCGGCGAGAACCTTATCCTCGATCTCCGGCAGACGGGCAAACTCCAGGGTTGTGTCCCCCGAGACCCTCGACCAGATGGCCTTGTGTTCCTCCGGCGGAACAACACGGGCGTCGAAGGGCAGATAGGCCTCCACCCGGGAGTATTCCCTTCTGTTTTCGCAGCTTTCGTACGGTTTGTAACTCATGGGAAGATCCTGTTCACGATAGACGCCCCAGTGTTCTTTCCAGTTCCTCGAAAACGCCCTCCACGGTGTCGACGCGGACGACATCGATGTCACCGGCAATCTCGAATCGCGGACAGCGAAGGCCGATGACGGGAGTGCCGCTCTTGAGGGCCAGCGCGATCTCGGAAAGCGTCCCCAAACCCCCTCTCAACGCGACGAGAATGTCGGAAGTCTTCGCGTTGATGGCGTTTCGGGCATCGGACATGCCCGTGTAAATCGGCACGTCGACAAAGTCATTCGGGTACCCTTTTGCGGGGTACCGCCTCTCGGTCGGGAGCACCGCCACCACGAGGCCGCCGGCCTTACGGGCTCCTTCGGAGGCCGCCCGCATGATCCCTCCGCCGCCCCCGGTCAGCGTGATGTGTCCCCGCTGCGCGATTCCCTGCCCGATCCGGTACGCCTCATCGAGTGTCCGGGCGTCACCCCGGTGGCTGCCCATCACCCCGATGATGCGGGGTTTATCTTCCAGTCGAATCGTTCTCATGGCCGTCCCCCCCCTTCGGCGTTTCTTCGCCCTATTCATCTCCTACCCCGGCGGAAAAGTCAAAACCGAAACCGTCCCGCGGCCCGCACCGAGCGGAAGGCGCGATTTTTTGCCTTTTGATTCAGGCCTTTACAGGGAATTGGGGGGCTCGGGTGCCGACCAAGCTTTTCAGAAATATTCTCGACAGAATTCCTCTTTACTTAAGGGGAAAGTTCCCCGCCGAGCCGGTCGATGCGGAAATATTGAAGATGGTTGATGAATTCCTCTCGCTCGAGAGGGTCTGATTTCATGCCGAAAAGGTGGGTTTCGCAGCGGCAATCCGAGGCCCCGAAGCCGGCAACGGACCAATCGGCGATTTCTCGAAGCTTTGCGGCGATTTCGTGCTCGAGGTCGGCCCCGGTCCGAACAGGGAGACACAGGGGCCGATCGCACCGGTCGGTGAGGTAGTCAATGTGCCAGAAGAGGTTCTTCCTCTTCCTGAGATGCCGGGCCATGCGGGCCGCGAGGGATCTCCTGGCTGAGCCGGTGTAGAGGTAAAAGCCGGCGGGGAAAGAAATCCACCCGAGACCCCCGATCTCAATCCTCGCCCTGCGGGGGAGGCGGAGGATCAAAAGGTAACTTCCCCTGTCGTCGTTTTCCCTGGCAAGGAGATTCCATGGGATCTCCAGGTCCCGGACGGCGGGGGAGAGCGAAAGGTCCTTCTTCCATTCCAGGGCGAGGGCCTTGATCAGGAGATGCCGTCTTCGCTCATAAAGGGTCCGGGCGAAATCGGGGTCCGTGTGGTAGTCGGGGAGGAAGTAGCGGACCTTCGACGAGTGAACGAGAAACAGGACCCCCGCACGGATGCCGTTGCGCGAGAGGCCGGCGAGTTCGTCGAGGTGTCTCCTGCCCCGTTCGGTGACGGCGTCGGGAAACATGGCCATGGTCTGCCCGTAGAGGGTGCATGACTTGACCTCGAGGACAAAGGGTTTTCCCTGCAACTCCAGGAGAAAGTCGAAACGACTCCTCCCGATGGACACCTCGCGTTTCAGAACCCGGGCTTTTTCAAGGCCCGGGACCATCCCGAGCCGGAGAAGTTCCTCGGCCGCGCCGTTTGCCAGGTGGGTGTGGAGAAGGATGGGGCTTCCGTCCCGCTCCACGGCGAGCACCGTGCGCCTCGTCTTCCGTCCCCTCTGTGCCTTCGGGGCCGAGAGATAGAGCGTCTTTCCGGGAAGCAGGAGTTCCCGGAGCCGTCCCGGGTTGGGCAGATAGGCCCTGAAGGTCTTCCCTTCGCCGCGGCACGCCACCAGGAAGCGGTTCGGCCTTTTCACGAAGGAGGCCCTGCCCTCGAATTCGACACCGGGGATCGGAATGCCCCGTGTGACCGGTGAGGTTGTCGTGAATTCCCGGTGCGTCAAGGGTCAGCAGTCCTTTTTTTGCTTCACAAATCCTCATCCTGCCAGAGAGGTTGAACCGGAGACCGCCTGGAACGCGGACTCGACGGCGTCGCCGATCCCGTCGATGAAACCCGGGACGGCCATGTCGGCGCCCGGCGAGGTGACGAAGAGGGGCCCGACCGGGTCGATCACGTCCGACCCCATGTCGTCCGGGAAGGAAGCGGCGGCAAAGGTGCGGACCGTTTTTTTACGCCCGGCGTTTTCGTTCACCCGCCGAGATCTTGTGATCGGACGGGTTCCTTCGTTTCCGGGGTGGATTCCTCCTTGATCGGTGCCGGTTTCTCCGTGCTTTCGGCGGGGGGCAGGCCTTCCTTCTTCAGGTTTTCCCGGATGCGGTCGTGGATGAGTCTCGACGCGAGGGTGCTTCCCGCCACGCCGACCCGGACCGAAACCTGGGTTTCGTTCTTGGCGACATACTCCACCGTGATGCGGATCTTTTCATCGTTTGCCATGCCTTCCATCGTACCCCGTGAGATCCCCCTTGTGTAGGTCGTATCCGTCGCCTTCAGGTCGAAGAGGGCGCTCTTGCAGGCCCCCCAGACGACGTCCATCGGGTAGTAATAGCTCCCGTAAAGGGCGCCGTCGGTGTAGATGAACTTCCCGGATTCGAAGCCGACGGTCCTGTCGCCGGCGACGACGGCGCAACCCGCAAGGGCCAGGGCCACGACGAAACCGAGGATCATCCAGCGTGAGTCCTTTCTCATAACCTCTCCTTTCTTTTCCCGGGGTCCGGGCCAGAGCCTCTCGTTTTTCTACCGCATGAAAAAGCGGATATAGAAAGCCTGGAGAATCACCGATCCCAGCAACGCGGCGGTCGCCAGGATCAGGACAGCGGCAAGGGTCTTGTGGAACATCGTTTCTTTTTTTCTCTCATGGTATCCGAGAATGAAGGCCAGGCCGATTCCGCCGATCAGGCCCCCGCCATGCGCCCAGTTATTGATTCCCTGGACCATGAGCCCGAAAAGGATCAGGCCGATGATCCAGCCCATGGCCTGCTTGTATACGGCCTGTCCGTAGAAGCCTCCCCGGGATTTGCCGTAATAGAGAATGGCACCGATGAGGCCGCAGACGGAGGCCGATGCCCCGAGCGTGAAGGGGATTCCCGCAAAATAGGAAACGACGAACCCTGCGACGCCGCTCAGAAGATAGAGAACGGCGAAACGGCTCGTGCCGAACTCGCGAATCACGAAAGGGCCGAGCTGCCAGAGGGCGGCCATGTTGAAGAAGATGTGAAGAATCCCTCCGTGAAGGAAGGAGGCCGTGAGCACGCTCCACCAGCGACCGAAACCGTCGATGGGAATCGTTCCCGTCGCGCCGAGCAGGATCAGGCTCTGCGGCGCCGGGGAAAGAAAACGGAACGGGTTGGACGAAAACCCGATGTCGGAGACATTCAGGACGATGGACAGGACGAACATCGCGATGTTTGAATAGAGGAGAATCTGGATGAGGTGCTCTGGATCCAGAAGCGAAAACCTGAGCAGCCTTCCCCTGAGAGCCGAGCCGGGCTTCGAAAGGCCGCAGTACGGACAGGAGGGTTCGTCCCGGCTGACGAGTTTTCGGCAGTTGGGACAGAGAATGGATTTCTTGGTTGTGTCGTTCAAAAATCTCCCGCTTTCAAGAACGGAGGGAATTGGGGGTGCAATAACACAGAAATTTCAGCGATGTCAAGACACCCGGCCCTCTATTTACGGCCCCTGAAATTACTGGTATAAGCAAAAGAGAAAACGGACCAACAGGCGGGATGATGTTCCAGGCCCCATCTTTCAAGGTCGGCGATGTCCTCGAGGTGGAGATCCATACCGTTGCCTTCGGCGGCGACGGCGTGGGGAGGATCGACGGCTTCGTCGTCTTTGTCCCTTTCACGCTCGACGGGGATGTCGTGGAGATCGAGATCCGGGAGGTGAAGAAGAGATACCTGAGAGGAAGGCTGCGGAAAGTCCTCACGCCCTCTGCCCACCGTACCAACCCGCCCTGTTCCTACTTCGGGAGGTGCGGCGGCTGCCAGTATCAGCACATCGGGTACGAAAAACAGATCGAGATCAAAACAGGGCAGGTCATCGATGCCTTCGAGCGGGTGGGCGGCTTGAAATCGCCGCCCGTTCAGGGGATCATCCCGTCACCGCGGATATACGGCTACCGGATCAAAGGGGAATACCACGTGCAGACCGCGGCCGGAAGGGAACCCGTCGTCGGTTTCCTCGATGTCAGCGGGCGAAGACTCGTGGACATACAGAGGTGCGAGATCATGGACGGTTCCATCAACGACGCCTGTGCGGCCTACAGGGCCGGGATGACGGCGAGGGATATTCCACCGGGTGAGTCGAGGCTCGTTCTGTGGGCCCGTGAAGACGGGGAAGCCGCCGGAGACGAGACCCGGATCCGCCGGAGGGTCAAGGGGAGAGTCTTCCGGGTGCCGCACGACGGCTTCTTCCAGGCCAACGGGGCTCTCGTGGCGACCCTGGTGGATGAGGTGATCCGCCTGGGAGATCCTTCGAAAACGGATCGCGTGATTGAATGCTACTGCGGCTCCGGCCTTTTTTCGGCCTTCCTCGCCGAGCGCTGCGGCGTCTTCACCGGCATCGAGATCGATGAAAAAGCCGTCGAATGCGCCCGGGAGAACCTCGGCGGTTTCTCGAACAGTTCCTTTCACTGCGGGGATGTCGGGGACGTCCTCCGGAGGGATTTGATCGGCGGCAGGCCCGCCGATCTGATCGTCATGGACCCTCCGAGAAGGGGGTGCGAGAGGGACGTCCTCGTCGCGATTGCGGCCGTCGCGCCTCGGAAGATCGTCTACGTTGCCTGCGACCCGGCGACCCAGGCAAGGGATATTGCCTTTTTCGTCCGGGAGGGTTATGAACTGAAGGAGATCCAACCGCTGGACATGTTCCCGCAGACCAAGCACATCGAGGCCGTGGCCCTGCTGGAGAGACGGCGGGAGTCATAGAGGAGCGGAGATCACGACCATGTACGCAACGCCCACGGACGCCGCAACGGTGATGGTCATCAGGGACAGTGGCACCGGTCCCGATCGGGACATCGAGGTCCTCATGGTCCTGAGGAACCGGTCGAGCCGCTTTGTCCCCGGGTACTACGTCTATCCCGGGGGCATCCTCGACCCGGAGGATTATGCACCGGGTATCGAGCGTTTCTGCACCGGGCTCGACCGCGGGAAGGCCCTCGAGATCCTCCCGAACATTTCCAGGCCCGAAAAGGCCATCGGTGCCTGGGTCGCCGGTATCCGGGAGACCTTCGAAGAGGCGGGGATCCTGATCGCGGCGACACGGGACGGGTCCGCCGTTTCCATCCGGACCGACGAAGAACGAAGGAGGCTTTGCGGTTACCGGCGTGCCATCAACCGGGGTGAGATGAAGTTTACGGAGTTTCTCGAGAAAGAGGATCTCCTCCTTCCTCTCGACCGGCTCCGATACTTCTCCCACTGGATCACGCCGGAGCCGCTGCCCCTGCGCTATGACGTGAGGTTTTTCCTTGCCGAGACGCCCGGCCACCAGGACGTCATGCACGACGGCATGGAGCTCACGGAGCACCTCTGGGTCCGTCCGGAGAAGGCCCTCGATCTCTATCAGAAAGGGGAGTTCGGCATGGTGCTCCCGCAGATCATGACGCTGGTGGAGCTCTCGCAGTTCCGGACAGTGGCGGAGGCCCTTCGTTCCACGAAGGGAAAGAGGGTCCCCGCCAACCTGACGAAGATCCGCCGGATCGGCGCGCAGGATGTGGAGGTCATGCCCGACGGGTCGGTGTTCGAGGGACGTCCGCCGGTCTACAAGTGGATCAATCAGAACAGCGAAGAGTGAAGAGTGGTGAGAAAAGAGGGCGGGATCATGTCTGTCCCCGCCCTTTCCCTGTAACACTTGTGCGGCCGGAGTGGCGGACAGGTGATGGATTCAGCGGCTCACCGGAAGCGACGGCTCCTTCGTCCACGCCTCGAAGGAGCCTTCATCGAGCTTCACATTTTCTTGATGCCGTTTCCGGCCTTTTGCCCTGAGCCCCTTTTGTCAGAACTTCACCTGCGGTGCGGTCTTGGCCGCCTCGGGTGCTTCGAAGAAGGTTCCCGGCTTGAAGCCGAAGATGCCGGCCAGCAGATTGGCCGGGAAACTCCTCACGGCGACGTTGTACCTCTGGACGGCCTCGTTGTAACGCCTTCTCTCGACGGAGATCCGGTTTTCCGTTCCCGCCAGTTCGTCCTGGAGTTTCATGAAGTTCTGGTTGGACTTCAGTTCAGGATAGTTTTCCACGACGACCAGCAGACGGCTCAGGGCCGAGGTGAGTTCGTTGTTGGCCTGGATCTTTTCCGGAATGGTGCCGGCGCTTCCCACCTTCGCCCGCGCATTGGTCACCTCGATGAAGACCTCCCTTTCCTGTTTGGCGTAACCCTTCACGGTTTCCACGAGATTCGGGATCAAATCGGCGCGCCGCTGGAGCTGGTTTTCCACCTGAGCCCAGGCGGACTTGACGGCCTCATCCAGGGAGACGAACTGGTTGTACGTCCCCTTGACGAAAGAGTAGAGAAGGACGGCAATGATGATCGCAACGCCCAACCCGATGAAAAGACCTTTTCTTGCCATGATGTCTTCAACCTCCTTTTGTCTGTTTGGGAGGAGGACCACCCTCCGCTTGGATCTTCTCAAGGTCTGCCTGATGCACGACATCCCACAAGTGACCGACGGCTTTCAAGTATTGATCGAAGAGCGCTTTGACCTCCGCGGGACGCAGAACCACCTTCCCTTCCTTGATGTCCACACACCGCAGGAAGATTCCGGCATCGAGTCCGTAAGCGTCGGCGGCCGCCTTCACGATCTCCCTTCGACCCCGGGGGACCTCCATTCCCCTCAGGTGGATGAGGGCACGGAAGAGGGAGACGAAGGCCGTGATCGAAACCCGAATGAGGTTCCGGAGGCGTTCCGCATCCCCGCCCGTTTCCATGAAGGCGGACCGAAGCAGAAGCAGTTTCCCGCTGATCTCCCTCCGGCATTGAAGCCGGAGGGCCTGGAAATCGAAATCAGGGTCTTTCAGGACATCCTCGCCGTAAACGAGAACGAGGTTTCTCGTTATGTTGAGAAATTCAACGGGGTAGGCCTCCAGCGCGGAGCGGATGAAAGAACCCGTCATGAAAAGCGGGGCGGCGACCCTCTTCTTGCGCCATTTCGCGTAGGTTTCCATGAAATCGCCGATGCGCTCGATCCCCTTTTCGGTGAGGACGATGACGAAGTTCAAATCCGATTTCCCGGGCCGGTAATCCCCGCGGGCGCCGCTTCCGTACAGGATGATGGATCGGAGGTCGTCGCCGAAGACCCTCTTCGCATCCTCGGTGAATTCACGAAAGATTTCTTCCGGTTCTCTTGGATACCTGGCCATCGCACACCTCGATTCTAAAAACTTCTTCCCGCGCCTCCTCCCCCGCTCATCCCCCCGCCGAAGCCGCCGAATCCTCCCCCGAAGCCGCCGAATCCTCCCCCGCCGTATCGGCCCCCCCTCCCGCTCATCGAAGAAAGGAGAAGCAGAGCGAGAACCCGCCGCCCCGTCCTTGTGGAGAGGAGAAGCCCCATCAGGACCAAGAACACGATCAGGGCGAGGGGGCTCAGGGAGGGCCGCACTTCCCTCACGACGGGTGACGGGACGCGGGGCGTGCCTGTCAGGGTCACGCCGGCGTTTCTTGCAAGGATCTCCGAAACGGCGACCATGGCGTTGAGCAGGCCCGTTCCGTAATCGCCACTTCTCAAATACGGAATGGCCCGTCTGTCCAGGATCTCGCCCGCCATCCCGTCCGTGATGACCCCCTCGACGCCGTAGCCCGTCTCAATTCTCACACGCCTTTCCTTGAGGGCGAGAAAAATGAGAACGCCCTTGTCTTCCCCCTTTTTCCCGATCCCCCAGGCCTCGTAGAGGCGGTTTGCGTATTCGTCGGGGTCGCTGTCCCCCACCGTTTGAACGGTTGCCACCACGACGGCCGTTCCCGTTTTTTCGAGGACCTCCTGGGCGAGCCTCGTCATTGCGGAGCGATGCTCCTGCCCGATGACCCCGGCAAAGTCATTCACCGCCCCCGTCGGCGGCGGGAAATTCTCGGCGGCAGTCACAGAGGCGACGGAGAAAAGGCTGATGAAAAGAACGATGAGGAGGAAAGACCATTTTTTGGACACCGGAGTCATCTTTTCGTCCCCTCGGGACAATGGGATCGCTGATAAGCTAAAGCCCCTGTCGGGAAAAGTCAAAGATTTTTCAAAATTTTCAGGCCCTTTCACCATGCCGAAATATCCGGAATCGCGGCGTTTTCTTGGCGTAATATTTGCAGGTCTGAAGTGATAATTTTTCACCCACCATAATTGATCGATGGAGCCCCATGCGGAAGGAGGGAATGAGGGGGATGAGTCGTCAAAAGGAGGCGCTGAGGTCCATCGTCCCTGATTTCGAATCCTCGCCGGAGATGAGAACCCCGCCGGAGGGGGGCATGATCACGCCGGGGGACCCCGAACAGCTCTACACCATTCTCGCCAACAGTTCCTACGCCGGCGTCTACATGGTTCAGGACGGAAGATTCGCCTTTGCCAATCACCATGCCGCCCACTACGCGGGTTACAAGCCCCAGGAAATGGTCGGCATCCCCTCCATCAAGATCGTCCACCCGGAGGACCGGGAGTCGGCAAGGGAAAACGCCATCAAGATGCTCAAGGGATCCCGTTCCTCCCCGTACGAATTCAGGATCATCACGAAGGATGGACGGATCCGATGGATCATGGAAACGGTCACACCCATCACGTACCGGGGCAAGCGTGCGGTTCTCGGAAATTCCATGGACATCACCGAGCAGAAGAACGAGCGGGAAAAGGTCCTGAACCTGGAGGCCCTCAAGGCCTCCTTTCTGGATGCCATTCCCCACGCCGCCGTGGGCCTCCGGAACCGGGTGATCATTTTCGCCAACAAGGCCGTGGATGATGTTTTCGGCTGGCATCCCGAGGAACTCGTCGGCAAGACCACCCGCGTCCTCTACCGCAGTGACGGGGAGTACGAGGAAATCGGCCGCCATGTCTATTCGGTCCTCGAAGAGCAGAGAACCTGCAGCCTGGAAATCCCCTGTATCCGGATGGACGGCCGGGAGATCACGGTGAAACTGACGGCCTCCCGCATCGGTGAAAGCCTCCACGAGGGGAAGATCATCGCCATCTACGAGGACATCACGAAGAGGAAGCGGGCGGAGAAGGCGCTCCGGGAATCGGATCAGTTCAACAAGGCGATCATCTCCGGGGCCAACGTGGGCATCGTCGTCTACGACCGGTCCCTGCGTCATCAGACGTGGAATCACTTCATGGAGCACCTCACGGGCTGCCGGGCGGAGGAGGTTCTCGGAAGATCATCGAGGGATCTTTTCCCGAGGGCCCACGAGGAATATCTCGACGCCATCCTCGAGAAAGCCCTGGCGGGGGAAAGTGTCGCCCTGCCCGACATGACCTACTTCCTTTCTCAGAGCGGCAAAGCCGGGTGGGTGTCGGGAAATTACAGTCCTTACCGGAACTCCAAGGGGGAGATCGTAGGCGTCATCGGCATGGTCTATGACATCACGGAGCGCAAGGCCGCCGAAGAGGCCCTCAAGAAAAGCGAAGAGCGGTTCCGTGCGATCTTCGAGACGGCCCAGGACTGTATCTTCATCAAGGACCGGGCCCTGAATTACGTTCTCATGAACCCCGCCATGGAGTATGTCCTGGGACGACCGGCTTCCGAGATGATCGGCCTGTCGGACCGGGAACTGTTCGGGGATGAGGCGGAACAGCGGATCCGCGAGGTCGACTACCGGGTTCTCGACGGGGAAACCTCCGAGGACGAGTATACCTTGAACATCAACGGAGTCCCGACCACCCTCCACGTGGTGAAGGTCCCCATGCACGATGACTCCGGCGAGATCATCGGCATCTGCGGGATCGCCCGCGACATCAGCCAGACCCGTCAGCTCGAGGCGCACCTGCGGCAGGCCGCCAAGATGGAGGCCATCGGGACCCTGGCGGGCGGCATCGCGCACGATTTCAACAACCTCCTGATGGGGATCCAGGGGCATGCGTTCCTCATGCTGATGGACATTCCGTCCGATCACCCCCACACGTCACATCTCAGAGGGATCGAAGAGATCGTCCGGAGCGGTGCCGGCCTCACGCGGCAGCTGCTCGGTTTTGCCAAGGGCGGCAAGTACGAGGTGAAACCGACGGTTCTCAACGACCTGATGCGGAAGAGCTCCGAGATGTTCGGGCGGACCAAGAAGGAGATCCAGATCCATCACCGATATGAAGAAGACCCTTGGATCGTCGAGGCGGACCAGGGACAGATCGAGCAGGTCCTCCTGAACCTCTATGTCAACGCCTGGCAGGCCATGCCGGCCGGGGGAAAGCTCTTCCTCGAGACGGCGAATGTCACGCTCGACGAGAATTTCGTGCGGCCCTACAAGGTCAAGCCCGGCCGATACGTGAAGATGTCGGTGACCGACACGGGGATCGGCATGAGCGAAGAGACCCTCCAGAGGATCTTCGAGCCTTTCTTCACGACCAAGGAGATGGGACGCGGCATCGGCCTGGGGCTGGCCTCCGCTTACGGCATCATCAAGAATCACGGCGGCTTCATCACCGTCTCCAGCCAGAAGGGCCGGGGGAGTACGTTCACCATTTATCTCCCCTGTTCCGAGACGCACCTGAAGAAGGAGGCCTCATCGGAAGATCACTTCCTGAAGGGTTCGGAGACCATCCTCATCGTCGACGACGAGGAGATCGTCCTCGACGTGGGGATCGAGATCCTGAAGACGCTGGGGTATCGGGTCCTGTCGGCGAGCAGCGGCGAAGAAGCCATCGAGGTCTACCGGGATCGTCGCGATGAGATCGCCATGGTCATCCTGGACATGATCATGCCCGGGATGAGCGGAGGGAAGGTCTTTGACGAAATCCGCGCCTTGAACCCGGACGTGAAGGTCCTGCTGGCCAGTGGCTACAGCATGAACGGGCAGGCCGCGGCCATCCTGGAGCGCGGCTGCAGAGGCTTCATCCAGAAGCCCTACACGATCAAGGCGCTTTCCGAAAAACTCAGGGACATTCTGGAAGAGCACCGCATCCACTGATTTTTTTTCAATTCTCGGTTTGACATGTTTCGAACCTTATTCTATAAGGTTCCCGTTCCGAAGACCCTGCCATTCCCATTCCATTGATATTCGCGGCTTTACAAAGGAGGATTCATGCGACTCTTTTTCGAACCGAAAAGCGTTGCGCTCATCGGTGCACCGAGAAAGACCGGCCCGGGGACCTACAACAACGTCGAAATGCTTCTCCGCTACGGCTACCGGGGGGCCGTCTATCCCGTCAATCCCAAGGCCGGTGAGATATGCGGTTTGCGGTCCTACCCTTCCGTCATGGACACACCCGGGGTGCCGGACCTCGCGGTGATTTCTCTGGGCAGGGAACTCGTCATTCCTGCCCTTGGAGAATGTATCCGGAAGGGCGTCCGCCGGGTGGTCATCATCAGCCAGGGATTCGCAGATGCCGACGAGAGGGGAAAGGAACTCCAGTCCGAAATCGCGAGGATGGCACACGAGGCCGGCGTGCGCGTGGTGGGGCCCAATACCATGGGGGTTTTCAATCATTTCTCACTTTTCACGACGGCTTTCATCGATCTCCCGCTGCCGGAGAAGGTCGTGCCCGTCGCGATCATCGCCCAGACAGGGGTCATCCAGGTCGCCGGAGACATCTTTTCCTATGGCGGCTGGGGGAAGGCGATCGACATCGGAAACAGCTGCGACGTGGATTTTATCGATGCCATGAACTATTTCGCCGATGACCCGCAGATCCGCATCATTGCGCTTCACATGGAAGGCATGCTCCGCGGGCGGGAGTTCCTCGAGGCCGCCTCCAAGATCACACGGCGGAAACCGGTTCTCGTTCTCAAAACGGGACGGAGCGCAGCCGGCGCGAAGGCCGCCCTTTCGCACACGGGAATGCTCGCCGGGGAGGACGAAGTCAACGATGCAGCCTTCGCTCGGGCAGGGGTCATCCGCGTGAAGGATACCTCGGAGATGCAGACGGCCATCCACGCCCTTCTGCTATTGAAGGAAATGAAGGGCCCTCGCCTCGGGGTCATCACCATATCGGGAGCGGCCGGGATCATGACGGTGGATGCCTGCGAGGAACGGGGGCTGACCCTCGCAAAGCTCCCCGCCGGTCTGGCGGCCAAATTGAAGGAGGGGATCCCCGAATGGCTTCCCGTCGGTCACCCCATCGACATCTGGCCCATCGGCATGATCGGCGGGAACTACCGAGGTGTGTTCGGTCTTGCCCTGACGGAGCTCCTGAAATCGAAAGAGGTCGACGGGGTGCTCGGCATACTTCCGACCGTCCCCTCTCCCCTGCACACCGATCTTGACCTGGTCGACGTGGTGGCGGCGTCGCGCGAAAAAGCCGGAACGTCGAAACCGATCGCGCTATGGACGTACCCGTCGGATCCCCCATCCAACGAGCGTTTCGAGGCGATCGAAGGTGTCGCCTGTTTCCGGACCATCGAGGAAGCGGTATGCGGGCTTTCATTCTGCCATCGCTGTCACCGGGGTCGCACCGGCAAAGTGTTATCACCGGCGACGTTTCCCATCCGGGCCCAAAAGGCCGGTCGCCTGGTCCAGGCGGGGAGGCGGCAGGGGTATCTCCTGGGGGAAGAAGCCCTCGAGCTTCTCAGGAGTTTCGGGATTGCCTGCGTGAAGGGGAAAACAGCCGGAAACTGGGAGGAGATCCGGAGGGCTGCGGCGTCGCTCCGGTACCCGATGGTCCTCAAACTCGCCGGGCGCGCCTTCCTCCACAAGAGCGAGTGGGGCGGTGTCATCACGGGGATCGAAGGGCCGAAGGACCTGAAAGAGGCCCATGGCAGGCTGCTGAGAAACGTCCGGAAACGGGATCCCCGGGTGAAGGTCGAGTCCTTCCAGCTCCAGGAGACGGCCGGCGGCATGGAGCTCATCCTCGGCCTGAAGAGCGATCCCCAGTACGGGCATGTGATCGTCTGCGGTCTGGGCGGGATCTACACCGAGGTGTTCCGGGATGTGAGCCGTGAGATCGTGCCCATCGACCGGGGAAGGGCTCGAGAAATGGTGCGGTCGCTCAGGACGTACCCGATCCTGCAGGGCGTTCGCGGCAGGAAGGGGATTCACATGGAAAGCCTCCTCGAAGCACTGGAGCGGCTTTCCTATCTGGCCGTGGAAGTGCAGGATCTGAAGGAACTGGACATCAATCCGCTCATGGCGAACGAGAAGGGCGTCATGGCGGCAGACGCCCGGATCCTGTGGTGAGCGGGTCGCGGTGGATCATGGATCAGGAGTCCTTCTTCGGTGCGAAGAGCTGGAATTCGTACTCTTTATCCTTCACCCGGAAGGACACCCGGTCCTCTTCGTTCTTGACGAGGGAACCCTCCAGGATCCGCTTGCAGCCGAAGTCGTAAAACGTGATCTGGTAGTCGGGCATCTCCTTCTCGTCCATGCCCTTGAAGGATCTTTTCCTTTCTTCATCCGTCAGCTCACGGATCGTCAGTTTCTGTGCCCGTTCCCTTGTCTCCCAATCCTTCGTCCGGATGGTGACCACGTAATTCGCATGAAACTTGACAGGCATCTTGATCGCCATGGACATGCCTCCTCGGGGGATGGTCTCCCGGGGGTCCCCATAACACAGCCGGATCGATTAATCTATCGTTTTATGGGGCCGTTTCGGGGGAGACCCGGTGGGCCCGCTCCGTCCGTGCCCGGGTCGGCGGCCCGGGGGCGTCGAATTGTGTTGTGAACGGCGTCCCCCTGTGTTATACGGGTTCTGAATGAGCAGGAAAATCCAATGTCCGATCCCGTGCAGGGCCGCAGGGGATGGATTGGACGGCGAGGACAGTCAAATGGAATAAGGAACCTTTGTCGTGGTCGAATATCGAGGACATCCCCTGAACCGGCTGGTCGGGAAAATCGTCGGAAAAAGGGGAGATTATGCACCCGGGGATCCCTGGTGCCTCGTCTATGTTCTCACCCGGATGAGGAGCTACCTGATCCCGGAGTCGATGCTCAGGGAAAAAGCGGACACGAGCGATTTGAAAAAGGACTATCTCGTGTCGTGACTTTTCGTGATCGTTTTATCGGCCCGAAGGATTCACCGCTTCTCCTGCAGGTGGAGGTCTTCGGTGGTTAGGATGCACCGAAAGACGACCGATCCGCCTGCTTTTCATTTCCCACTTGATCGTCAAGGGCAAATGATATAATTCCTTTCCGGGGTTCGGTATTTCGTGTCCGGTGCCGCCGGATGCCGAAATGCTCAGGTCTTTTCCCGATGCTCATCGCGCACCGTCTCGAACCGCACGGGCTGTAACGGCTTAACCCCCGGTTCATTCTCACAACGCTCATCTGGTTGCACAGACTTGATCCCGCCGAACCGAAAACACCGGTGATGCCTTGTTGAGGGACAAGTGAAAACATCAGCTACGCCCGGTCAAAAACAGCAAAACCGAAAGACCGATAAAAAGTACGTCCGGCTCATTGAGGAGCTCAGCAAATCAGAACAGGAAAAAGCGGTCATACTCGATGCCATGACGGAGCTCGTCATCTATCTGGATACGGAGCTGAAGGTCATATGGGCCAACAAGGCCATGCGCGAATTCTTTCATCTGGAACCCGACCAGCTCAATGGAAAATACTGTTACAAGGCGCTGCATCACAGGAGCAAGGCATGCGGCATCTGCCCGGCCAAGCGGACACTCGAGACCGGAAAGCCTCACGACGTCGTCGATATCTCATCGTACAAGAAGAACTGGGTTTTGCGGAGCTATCCCGTCAGGGATGAAAAAGGGTCTCTCAGCGGCGTCGTCGAGATCGTGACGGACATCACGGAACGAAGAAAGGCGGAGGAGGCCCTGCGGCAATCGGAACAGAAGTACCGGGAGCTTTTTGAAAATGCAAATGACATCATCTTTATTCTCGACCTTGACGGTAAGATCCTGTCCTGCAATACCGCCGCCACCAGAACCTACGGCTATACGCCCGGAGAGATGCTGGGCTTGAGCCTGGAGACGCTTCTCGACGGACAATATCATCCCATCGTCCGGGAACTCTTCGGCAGGAAGGGCGGTGAACTGGACTTGTCCAATCCATTGGAATTTCTCACTTATACCCGATACGGCGAAGCCGTATGGGTAGAGGTCAATATCCGGAGCATCAGAGAAGACGGCAAGCCGGTCGCCATCCACGGGATCGCCCGCAACATCACCGAGCGAAAACGGATGGAAGAGGCCCTGAAAAAACGTGAGCAGGAGCTGGAGGAGAAATCCCGGAATCTGGAGGATGCCAATACGGCCCTCAAGGTTCTCCTCAAGCGCCGGGAAGATGACAAGGCGGAACTCGAGGAAAAGGTCATCTGTAATGTCCGGGAACTGATTCTCCCCTATATAGAAAATCTGAAGATCACCCCCGTCGACAGCCATCAGCTGAACCAGCTGAACATTCTCGAACGAAACGTCAACGAAATCATCTCACCGTTCCTGCGAACCCTGTCCTCAAGGTATCCCAACCTCACCCCCACGGAGATCAAGGTCATCAATTTCATTCGGGAAGGACGCACCACCAAGGAGATGGCGGAGCTGCTGAACGCATCCACCAGGACGGTCGAGGTCCACCGGGACAACATCAGGAAGAAGCTGGGATTGCGCAACAAGAAAGCGAATTTGAAATCCTACCTGATGGCGCTCTAAAAACACGTATTTCACATACGTAATTTATAAGAATATTTTCCGTATTGTGATGCACGTCAAAAGATGATTGTCTAACGCACTGAACAACGACACACCCCCTCATGCGGTCGCTCGACGGGCAAGGGGGGATCGGGCGATTTCACAGGGAAGGATGAAGGCTCAATGGAAACGATAGAAGTTCAGATCGGGAGAAACCTCCGTAGCACCTATAGGGGCCTCGGTGGAACCTTCGCCAGCATGACGTACTGCTGCCTGAGGAAGAAGATCTTACCCGGTTTTCACGAAAAAGGTCTCATAGCAAAAGCTGAAGTGAAGAACGGGAACCTCTTGCGGCTGGTTCTTGCCGGCAAGCGCAGACAGGACAAGTTGATGGCGATGATGGAGATTGCACTTCCGAATATAGGGGCCTATCCTGACTCGGGAGGCACGGCGGCGTTTTTCATAGAGGTCAAATCCGAAAAATAAGAAAAGAGGAGGTCGACGATGGCTTTGATGACGCAACAGCAGTATCTGGAAAGCATGAATAAGCTCAAGCCCAGGGTCTACATAGGCGGGAAATGGGTGAAGAACCTCCTGGAAAACCCGGTCACGAAATCCATGGTCATGGCGAACGCGGCCATCTACGGTCTCGCCGAGCAGCCGGAACATAAGGAGGTCATGGTCGCCACATCTCATCTGACAGGGGAGCCCATCAACCGCAACCTCAATGTGGCCCGCAACATTCACGATCTCGACATGCGTCAGGAGATGGCCCTTCTGACCAGCCAGACCGTCGGAACGTGCAATTACCGATGCGTGGGCTGCGACGCCCTTAATTCGCTCGCCGCGACGACATGGGAGATGGACCGTGATCTCGGGACGAAGTACAATGATCGCTTTAATCAGTGGCTGGCCTATGCTCAGAAGAACGATCTGGCCGTTTCGGGCGCCATCACCGACGCCAAGGGCGACCGCAAGAAGCGGCCTTCCCAGCAGGAAGATCTTGACGTCCACCTCCATCTCGTTGAGAAGCGCGACGACGGCATCGTGGTGAGGGGCTACAAGGTGAGCCAGAGCGGAGCGATCGGTTCACACGAGACACTCGTCCTGCCCGGCGGAGCGCTCAGAGAAGGCGAGGAGCCCTTCGCCCTCTCCTTTGCCGTCCAGAACAGCGTGCCGGGACTCAGCTACATCTGTCAGTACAACGCCTATTCAGCCGAGCGGGAGATGTTCGCCGATGATCCCGATGAACTGGGGAACCCGATTTACGGACAACGCGAAACCTCCACGATGGTCTTCGACAATGTCTTCATCCCCTGGGAGCGGGTCTTCATGTGCGGAGAGACCCGTTATGCGGGTCGGCTGGTATCCCGGTTCGCGAAGGCTCACCGGATGAATTGCGGCGGGGCCTGCAAGGTCGGTTTTGCGGATGTGATCATCGGGGGAACCCTGCTGGCCGCCGAAGCTATCGGCGTGGACAAGGTACCCCACATCCAGGAGAAGATCATCGACATGGTCCGATACAGCGAGACGTCCCATGCCTGTGCCATCGCGGCCGCCATGCGCGGACGCGAGGAACCGAAGGGATCGGGCGTTTACCTCCCTGACGATCTTTTCGGAAACGCCGCCAAGCTGAACATCGCCCATGGATTCTGGGAAATCATCAAGTACGCCGGTGACATCGGCGGTGGTCTCGTGGTGACCATGCCGCGGATCAAGGATCTCAAGGACCCGGAGGTGGGACCGGTGCTGAAGAAGGTCTTCGCGGCGGCAGCCCCTGCGGAGAAGCGGCTCAAGATCGCCAAGTTCCTCCAGCACTGGGCAGCGGGGCTTCACGGGGCCGGGACCTGGCACGGTGCCGGCGCGCCCCAGACCCAGCGCTTCATGTTCACCGTTCTCACGGACTTCGAAAAGAAAAAGAAGCTGGCCAAGAAACTCATGGGATTGAAGGAGGAAGAAGCGCCTGCAAAGCCGGAGCCACAAAAGGCCGCGAAATAGAAGCGCCTGGTAAACGTCCGTAATACCGGAAAGGGCGGGATGGATCTCCCGCCCTTTTTTTTCATCTCTGATTCGCACGTCTATGGAACACTTCTTCTAAAACTCCTATGGCAAGCTGCGCTTTTGGATCTTTCCCTGAATTCGAAACGATAAACTCGACATTCATCATTTTCTCAAAGAATCCACGCCTTTCGCGGTGACGACGGCCGTTACCAGTTCCGGAGGCGTGAGATCGAAGGCGGGGTAATAGCCCCTCACGTCGGGTCCGCTGATCGGGGTGCCCAGGAATTCGAGGACCTCCCGTTCATCGCGTTCTTCGATCGGGATCCCCTCCCCTTTCGGGGTGCGCCGGTCCGGCCCCCCATAGGCAAGAATATAGAAGGGGATGTGATAGAAATTCGCGCAGATGGCGAGTTGAAGCGTTCCCACCTTGTTTGCCACCACCCCGTCCATGGCGATCCGGTCGGCGGCGGTGAAGACCTTGCTCACCATCCCCTTGGACATGCAGTGGGCGGCCATGTTGTCCGTGATGAGCGTCGTGGTGATGCCCAGCTGGCTGACCGACCAGGCCGTCAGTCTCGCCCCCTGGAGGTAGGGTCTCGTCTCCGTGCAGATCACCCGGATGGTTTTCCCATTCTTCGTCGCGTAATCGAGCATGTAGAGGAGCCCCGCACCGGCAAAGCAATGGGTCAGGATCGTGTCCCCCGTCTTCAGTAGTGTCTCTGCATGCCGCCCCGTGGCCTCTGAGATCTCCCTCTGTTTCTGCAGGGTCGCCTTGAGGAAATCGAGAATGACCGCGGAAGCCGGACGGTCCTTTTCCTCATCGATCCGGGTGAGGAGCCTGTTCAAAAGAGCGGCAAGATGGTAACCGGTGGGGCGTGTGGCCCGAAGCCTGCCGGCGGCCCTTCGGAGAGTCGACATCCGATCCCTGTCCCCCTTCCGTTCAGAGTCGAGGGCGGCGAGGTAAAGCCCGAATCCCGCCGTGATGGCGATGTCGCCGGCGCCCTGGACGACCATATCCTCGATCGCCCGGGCGACCTCCTCGACATTTCTGCAGGATACTTTCACAATGTTCCGGGGTAGTTTCCTGCGGTCCATGATGACGAGCCCGTCACCCTCGAGGAAGACATTGTCCTCCAGGTCCATCAGGAGCGGCTTTCCCTTCGGGGGTTCTCCGATATTTTTCATGACCGTACATCCCGCCCGGGATACGCCCGGAAAAAGGCCCTCCCTGTTATTTGGAGACCGATGGGAGCGATCGAGGCTGGACAGTCCGGACCATATCCCAATACAAACCCGGATGTCAACCGGCCGCTTCCGCCGCCGCTTACGGGAGTGACTACGATGCGAGGCAACGGACCCTTCGAAGTCGTTGATTTTAAATTGATCTTTACCAAAGGGCTTGACATGTCACTAACCGCTCATTTTGCTTGACAAAAATACGGTTTGAGTATAGCGATATGATTTGAAATCAACCTCGATTCGTTGATCATGGGGGAAAAGCGTCGCTCCGGCGATAAAGATTTTGAAAAATAATAATGCAAGGAGGGATTAGAACGTGTATTTCGCAAAGGAATTACTGGAACAATCCAGCCGACTCAGGAAGCGGTGGGAGGATGAGGTCAAGAAACTCGTTTCCAAGTGGCCCGATCAGAAACCCGACCATCTCTGGTCCACGGTTTCCGACCTTCCCATCAAGAGACTCTACACCCCCGAAGACATCGCCGATATGGACTTCGAAAGGGACATCGGTTATCCCGGTCAATATCCGTATCTCCGGGGAAACCAGGTAACCGGCTACCGGGGGAAGTATTGGACCTTCCGCATGTTCTCGGGAATGGGAAGCGCCGAGGACACCAACAAGCGGTGGCATCTCCTGCTCAAGGAGGGCCAGACGGGGCTGAGCACGGCCTTCGACTTCCCGACCCTGATGGGTTACGACACCGATTCCCCGAAGGCCCGGGGGGAGTGCGGAAAGTGCGGGGTGGCCATCGATACCCTGGAGGACTTCCTGGTGCTCACCAAGGGGATCCCCATGGACAAGATCACGACGTCCATGACGATCAACCCGCCGGCGACCGTCCTGTGGGCCATGTACTGTGCGGCGGCACAGCTGCAGGGAATCCCGCTCGATAAGATCGGGGGCACCATACAGAACGACATGCTCAAGGAATTCATCGCCCAGAAGACGCTCATGTGCCCGCCCGAGCCGTCCGTCAAGCTCATCAGCGACACCGTCGAGTTCGGCACCAAGTATGTCCCCAAGTGGAACACCATCTCCATCAGCGGATACCACATCCGCGAAGCGGGCTCCACGGCGGTACAGGAGCTGGCTTTCACGCTCCGTGACGGCATGGAGTACGTCGAGGACGTGATCCGCCGCAAGGGGCTCGATGTCGATTCCTTCGCCCCGAGGCTTTCCTTCTTCTTCAACTCGCACATCGACTTCTTCGAGGAAATCGCCAAGATGAGGGCCGCCAGGAGGATCTGGGCCAAGGCCATGAAGGAGCGCTACAAGGCCAAGGACGAGAGGTCCTGGTGGATGCGGTTCCACACCCAGACGGCCGGCTGTTCGCTCACGGCGCAGCAGCCTTACAACAACGTCGTCCGCACGGCCACGGAGGCCCTCGCTGCGGTTCTCGGCGGGACCCAATCCCTGCATACGAACTCTCTGGACGAGGTCTGGTGCCTGCCCTCCGATTTCGCCGTGCAGATCGCGCTCCGGACCCAGCAGATCATCGCCGAGGAGACCGGAGCGGCCAACACCATCGACCCGCTGGCGGGCTCCTATTTCGTCGAGGCCTTGACCAATGAAATGGAAAGGCAGGCCTGGGAGTACATCCACAAGATCGATGATATGGGCGGGATGATCGCCGCCATCGAGAAGGGCTTCCCGCAGCTCGAGATCTCCGATGCGGCCTACAAGTTCCAGCGGCAGATCGATGCCGGCGAGAAGATCATGGTCGGCGTCAACAAGTATGTCAGTGAAGTCAAGGAAGCCATTCCCTTCCTGGAGATCGACGACAGGGTCGAGATGGAGCAGATCGAGCGCCTCAACGCTGTCAGGAGGAAACGTGACAGCAAGGCCGTCAAGAAGTGCCTGGATGACATCCGGCAGGCCTGCAAGAAGGGCGAGAACGTCATGCCCTACTGCATCGAGGCCGTGAAGAACCTCTGCTCCGTGCAGGAGATCTGCGACGTCTATCGCGAGGTCTACGGCGAATATCGCGATCCAGGACTCTACTAATCAGACGCACACTTCGACCGAGGGAGGGAAATAACGATGGCTGAGAGAAAGTTACGTGTCATGGTTGCGAAACCGGGGCTTGATGGTCATGATCGCGGTGCGAGGGTTCTGTCCCGATGTTTCCGCGATGCGGGTTACGAGGTCATTTACACGGGCTGTCACCAGACACCCGAGCAGATCGTGGCGGCGGCCATCCAGGAGGACGTCGACCTTCTGGGCTTGAGCTGCCTTTCGGGTGCGCACCGCTACCTCTATCCCGCCGTCACCAAGCTCCTGAAGGAAAAGGGGGCCGACGATATTACCGTGATCGGCGGAGGGATCATTCCAGACCAGGATTTCCAGGTGCTTTACGACGCCGGAATCAAGGCGATCTTCACGCCCGGCGCAACCCTGGAATCGATCATCGACTGGATCAACACGAACGTGAAACCGAGGGCATAAAAAAAGGCAATGGAAACCACCAAGAAAATCAAGGGTGGGGATGTCCGGGCGGCATCACGCCTCATTCGGAATCTCGAAGACCACATCCCCGAGGCCAAAACCACGATCAAGCACCTCTTCCCCCTCACGGGAAAAGCGCATGTCATCGGGATCACGGGTTCGCCCGGTGCCGGGAAGAGCACCCTGACGGACGGTCTCATCGACTGCATCCGCAAGAAGGGGAAGACGGTCGGAGTGCTCGCCGTGGATCCCACGAGCCCCTTCACGGGCGGTGCGATCCTCGGTGACCGGATCCGCATGCAGAGGCACGCGGAAGACCCCGGTGTCTTTGTGAGAAGCCTTGCCACGAGGGGTGCCCTCGGCGGGCTTGCCAAAGCCGTCGGCGACGCTATCCATGTGCTCGACGTGATGGGGAAAGACGTCATCATCGTGGAAACCGTCGGTACGGGTCAGCAGGAAGTGGACATCATCAACCACTCACACACGGTCCTGGTGGTGCTCGTGCCCGGGATGGGTGACGAGATCCAGGCCATCAAGGCGGGGATCCTTGAGATCGCGGATATCTTCGTGGTGAACAAGGCCGATCGTGAAGGCTCCTCAAAGCTTTCGAGGGAACTCATGGCCATGCTGGACATGGCCCCGCCCTCTTCCTTCCCCGCAGGTTGGAGACCCCCGATCATGAAGGTGGAGAACGCCTTCGAGCCGGCGGGTTTCCAGAAAGCCCTGAGCGAAATCAGCGACAAGATCGATGAACACTACAAGCATCTCATCGATCATGACCTCTTGGGCAGTCGTCTCCGCCGAAAGGCGACGGTCGAGCTGAACGAAGCCATACGGGCCTGCATTCTGGAGCCGGTCCTCACAAAACTCGTTGCGAGTGGCGAGATGGAGGGGATGATCGAGAAGCTGATGAAGAAGGAAGTCGATCCCTATACGGTGGCGGAAGACATCGCCAGACGGTACATGGCAGGATCCCTTTAATCGGGTGAGCTGCTCCAACGGAAGGGAAAAAGCCCGGGATAGCGAAGCTGGCATTCCGGGCTTTTTATTACGACGCCCTCCGGCCGCCGAGGCTTCAGGTGTGGGGCGTCAGGCCACAGGTAACAAAAAAAATGACCCCGGGGTTCCGGGAAGAGGGGAAAGGGAACCGCTTGATTCCCCCCTTCACCCTGTACCCGATACCCTTCATTCTTGTCCAGGAGGAAGCATGAGCAAGGATGCCATAGAAGAAACCCTCGCCAAACACTCCCGGGGCGTTATCATGGTCATCACAGGTGACGGCAAGGGGAAAACCACCGCCGCCCTCGGGCAGGCACTCCGGGCGCTGGGTCACGGTCAGAAGGTCTGCATGATCCAGTTCATGAAGGGGAGGAAATACGGGGAGGTCCTTGCGGTGGAACAAAACCTCCCCGGATTCACCATCAAACTCTGCGGGCTCGACAGCTTCGTCATGCGGGGCAACCCCGCCCAGGTCGACGTCGATCTGGCCCGGGCGGGGCTCAACCTGGCGAAGGAGTGGATTTCATCGGGTGATTACGACATGGTGATCCTCGACGAACTCAACGTCGCGTTGGACTTCAATCTCGTACCGCTCGACGAGGTCCTCGAGATCCTCAGGAACAAACCCCATAAGGTCACCGTCATCCTGACCGGGCGGTATGCCCCTCAGCAGCTGATCGACCTGGCGGATACGGTGAGCGAGGTCAAGGAGATCAAGCACCACTACGCGAAGGGGATCAAGGAGCGGGCGGGGATGGAGTTTTGATCCATTGGGAACAAATGCTTTTGCGGATCAGAGATTTTTCTTGACCGCTCCAAGCCCTGCCCTGCTGCAGAGGGGAAAACCCGCCCTTCGGGCTCAGACGGTTCGCGCTGCGGCCGTTCCGCTTCGATAAGAGCGGATCAACGGGAATATCCCAAATCGGCTGCAAGAATTCCTCTTCCCGATCGGCGGATGGAGTGGTTGGTGTGGAAAAGACGCCCAGACAGGAACTGGAACGGCGGATCGGTGCCCTGCAGGAACACATGGCCTCGCAGGGGATCGACGGCGCTCTCATCGCGCAGAACGCAGACCTCTTTTACTTTACCGGCACGGTCCCCCAGGGCTGGCTCTACATTCCGGTGTCGGGAAAACCGCTGCTCTTCGTTCGGAAGAATGTCGGCCGCGTCGCCGGCGAGACGGAGCTCGATCACGTCCTGCCCGCACGCAGCCCGAAGGAACTGGCCTCCTTGTTGACGGACCACGGCTACAAATCGCCGAAGCGGCTCGGGATGGAACTCGATGTCCTGCCCGTCAGCCAGTACGTCCGGTTCGAGACGGCCCTCAAACCGGAGGGTGTCGTCGACATTTCACCGGCCGTTCAAACCATCCGCGCGGTCAAGTCGGACTACGAAGTCGCCATCCTCCGCGATGCGGCGATGCTCGCCGACACCATGGTGGACACGGCGAGGCGGACGCTACGCGAGGGCATGACGGAGGTCGAGCTTGCGGCCGGTATCGAAGCAGCGGCCCGGGTCAAGGGCCACCCCGGTTTCGTTCGCCTGCGGGCCTTCAACGCCGAAATGTACTGGGGACCGGTTGTTTCCGGCCCCGATGCGGCGGAGCCGGCTTTCATCGACACGACGGAAGGCGGGCGGGGCACGAGTCTCGGGCTTCCGGCGGGTGCGGGGTTCAGGATCATCCGCCGGGGGGATCCCGTCATCGTCGACATGGCGGCGACCCTCAGGGGATACAATGCGGACATCACGCGAACCCTGTGCGTGGGGAAGCTGGCTGAAAAACTCCATCGCGCCCTCCGGGTGGCCGTGGAGATCCTGGAGGTGATGGAGAGCCGGATCCGACCCGGCGTTGCCGTGGCGGAGATCGCCGTGGAGGCCGAAAAGATCGCGGCCCGAAACGGGCTGGCGGATCATTTCATGGGATACGGGAGGGAAAGGGCCGGTTTCTGCGGTCACGGCATCGGGATCGAGCTCGATGAGATTCCCATTTTTTCGATGAATGGAAAGGGAGTGCTCGAACCGGGAAGCACCTTTGCCTTCGAGCCGAAGTTCACATTCCCCGGTGAGGGAATTGTGGGGGTCGAGGATTCCTACGTGGTTACCGGAAACGGTGTCGAAAAGCTCACAAAGAGCAGTTACGCGGTGGAGATGCATGGCTAAGACCAAAACGAGAAAGGTCTCGGCGGGGACAACCGGGTGGGGGCACCGGAAGAAACTCCTGGAGAAGGTCTTCCAAGCCCTGAAGGATGGGGGCGCCTCCGAGGTTCGACTGATCCAGGCAAAAAGCATCATCGTTGACGAGCGGGTACGCTTGAAATGCCAGATCCCCCTCTGCGACACATACGGGCGGAACCTGATGTGCCCGCCCCGTCTGCCCTCCGTCGAGGAGTTCCGCAGGGCCCTCGCACGTTTTTCCGGTGCCATCCTGGTACAGGTTTCCGCACCCCTGCCGGCGCCGTCAGACGGCAGGATGTCGGAAGATGTTTTCGGGCCGGCAAAGAGACTCCATGAGCTCGTGAACCTGGGGGAGAAAATGGCCTTCGCGGGAGGTCTCCACTTCGCCACGGGGCTCATCGGCGGCTGCTGCAGGCTCTGTGAAGAGTGTGTGGCCGTCCAGGGGGAGACGAAATGCCGGTTTCCATTCAAGGCCAGGCCTTCCATGGAGGCCATGGGGATCGATGTATTCTCCACCCTCCGGAGAGCCGGTATTCCCGTTGCGGGGCTTCCGGTCGGCGACCGGGTGACCTGGACAGGGATCATATTGATTTGAATGGGGCATTGGAATGGCGGAGTCATGGAATAAAAGTGACTCAAGGCAGGAATCTCAGAAAATGATTTTGACCCGATATTCCATCATTCCACTTTCCCAGAATCCTTTTTTTACAGGGGGGTTTTTATGGCGGTACTGAAAGAAGCGGGTATTCCCATCGGGCGGTTCATGATCATCGACAAGAAGGACGGGCTGACGAAGGACGATCTCATCATCGAGGCCAACGGCCAGTATGCAATCCAGGAGAGGCCCGACGCCTTCATCATCAAGAACGCCGAGTGCTGCCGCAGCATCATGGTCAAGGTGATGAAAAAAGAGTAGGCTTCAGGCACAGGTAAAGGGAACGAAGGGATGTTCCTTTCTCCCATCCGGGGGGTGACGGAAGCAGGAGTCCGCCTGCGCGTAGATCAAAGACGGGCTGAAAATCGGAAGAGACGTCGAAACAAAAACGGGGGGAGGGGCACCCGAGGTGTAAACATCAAACAGTGCCCTTTTTCTGGGAGAGGATGATCCCTGGGAAACAAAGGGGCTTGACAAGGGAAGATTTTTTTTGTATATTGTAATCGAGAATAATTATCATTTTCATTTGCCATGAAACATGAATTTCAAAGACGATATCAGTGGTGCCACGGGAAAATGAGGGGGTACGGGTACCGCATGACGGTGGGCCGGGAGTCGATCCTCGATATCCTCTCGCGGGAGGAGGGTCATTTGAGTGCGGATGAAATCTACATGCGGGTCTATCGGATCTGTCCGGGGGTGGGACTGGCATCGGTCTACCGAACCTTGGATACGCTCGTTGGGCTTGGTCTTGTGTACAAGTTCGATTTCGGCGACGGAAGGGCCCGGTATGAACTTGCCGACGAAATCAAGGGTAAGGGCCACCATCACCATCTGGTGTGCACGAAGTGCGGGAAAGTCATTGATTATACGGACTTCGTGGACGAGGAGCTGGCCCTTCTGAAAAAAACAGAAGAAGCCCTTTCACGGAAATATAAATTTAAAATCAAAAATCACCTCATCCAGTTTTACGGACTTTGCCAGAACTGCGAAGAGGAATAGATATTCAAAAAAATTTTTTATGCAGATGAAAATGATTATCATTAATCAATGCGACGATCAGTCGCCGATGATCAATTGCAGGAGGTGAGTCATATGCCCAGAGGAGATAGAACCGGTCCCGCAGGATTGGGACCCATGACAGGAAGAGCGGCGGGCTTTTGCGCCGGTTACCCTGTTCCGGGTTACATGAACCCGGTCTGGGGCTGGGGCAGAGGCCGGGGCTTTGGTTTCTTCGGGCGCGGCAGAGGCGGCGGTCGAGGGTGGAGAAATTGGTATTACGCCACGGGTCTTCCCGGATGGGCGAGAGCCGGTTTCGGCCGTTGGCCCCTCACTTGGCCGACAGCCTATGGACCCTATGGGCCCGAGATGTCCGCAAAAGAAGAAATCGATGCCCTTCAGGAAGAGGCTGGTTTTCTCAGGAAAGAGATCGAAGAGATCGAGAAGAGAATCGCCTCCCTGGAAAAAGAAGAGAAAAAGTAACAGATCGGTCACGGATGGCGGGGGGTGATCACCCCACCGCCATACCGCCCACGAGGGGGACTGTTATGAAAATTGCGATATCGACGGACGGGGATTTTGTGTCCGCCCATTTCGGGAGATGCCCGGCCTTCACGATTATCGAGATCGAAAACGGTCGGATCAAGGACACGCAGACCATTGCCAATCCGGGTCACTCTCCCGGCTTCATCCCGCGGTTCCTCCACGAAAGGGGTGTAAGTTGCATCGTGGCCGGCGGCATGGGGCCGCGGGCTTCCGGTTTTTTTGATGAACTGGGGATTCAGGCGATCGTGGGTGTCAGCGGGAGGGTCAAAGACGTCGTTGATCACCTTCTCGAGGGGACCCTGCAGGGAGGCGAGAGCCTCTGCAGACCCGGAGCCGGGAAGGGATACGGGGTGGACAAATCCATCTGTGACCACGAGGGCGAAAAAAAGCATCACCACGAAACGGGGGAGGTTGAGGAATGAAAGTATGTGTCACCGCGGAAGGTAAGGACCTCGATTCCAGAGTGGATCCCAGGTTCGGCCGATGTGCCTATTTCGTCATCGTGGACCCGGAAACGCTCGATTTCGAGCCCGTCAAAAACCCCGGTCTCGACGCTTCCGGGGGTGCCGGCATCCAGGCCGGCCAGTTGGTCGCTTCCAGGGGCGCGAAAGTCGTGATCACCGGAAATGTGGGGCCCAATGCCTATCAGACGTTGCAGGCGGCCGGTATCAAGGTCTTCACCGGTGCCGGCGGAACCGTTCGGCAGGCCCTGGAGGATTACAAGAACAACCGGTTCTCGCAGGCCGGCGGTCCAAGCGTGGGTTCCAAAGCGGGCATGGGAAGGAAACGATAGGGGGAAGGAGATGCCGTTTGACGAGCCGTTGGACAAAATCGACCCGAGACACCTTGAACTGGAACGGGCGCGCAAGTCCCTTCGGGAAGAGCTGGAAGCCATCGATTATTACCAGGAGAGGATCGACGCAACGGCCGATGAATCCCTCAAGAAAATTCTCAAGAAAAACATGAACGAGGAAAAAGAACATGCGGCCATGCTCATCGAGTGGCTTCGCAAAAACGACCCCGTTCAGGACGAAGTCTTCAAAAAACACGATTAGGAGGTTTTTTATGTCTTTGAGAGACGGAACAGGACCGCCCCGTGGTGGTCGAGGACAGGGAGGCGGTGCAGGCCGAGGCGGCGGACGTGGAATGGGACAAGGTGCCGGCGCAGGCCGCGGTGGAGGCCGCGGCAGAATGGGAGGAACCCGCCCGGGTGCCGGACCCGCCGGGAATTGCCTCTGTCCGAACTGCGGGAAGACGATCCCCCATCAGGCCGGTATCCCCTGCTATACCCAGAGCTGCCCCGAGTGCGGAACCCGGATGGTCCGGGAGTAAATCCGATGATCATTGCGGTGGCCAGCGGCAAGGGGGGTACGGGCAAGACGACGGTCGCGGTCAACCTGGCCCTTTCCCTGGACAATGTCCAGCTCATCGACTGTGACGTGGAGGAACCGAACGCTCATCTCTTCCTGAGGCCGCAGATATCCTATCGAAAATCCGCCTGCATCCCGATCCCGGAGGTCATCGAGGAACGTTGCAACGATTGCGGGTTGTGCCAGGAGGTGTGCACTTTCAACAGCATCGTCGTGCTCCCGGCGCTTGAGGGTGCCCCGAAGGGTTCGGTCCTCATCTTCCCGAACCTCTGTCATAGCTGCGGTGCCTGTTATATCCTGTGTCCTCAGGCCGCCATCCGGGAGATCGAACGGGAGATCGGCGTCATCGAATCCGGATGGGCGGGCCCCGTGGCATTCGCCCGGGGCAAGCTCGATATCGGTGAGGCGATGGCTCCGCCGCTCATCCGACAGGTCAAGGGACTCATCGATCCGGCCCGGACCGTCATCATCGATGCGCCTCCCGGAACCTCCTGTCCGGTGATTGAATCGGTCAAGGGGGCTGATTTCTGCATTCTGGTGACGGAGCCGACGCCTTTCGGACTCCATGATCTGCAACTCGCCGTGGAAATGCTGAAAACCATCGGCATTCCCTGTGGCTTGATCATCAACCGGTCCGATCTCGGTGATGATCAAACGGACCGGTACGCTGTCGAAAACCGTATCCCCGTCCTCATGAAGATTCCCTATGACCGGGAAATCGCGGAACGCTACTCCAGGGGCATGAATATCATTGATGCCAAGAAGGAATACAAAACCCGTTTCAGAGAACTTTATTCACGGATCAAGACGCTTCATGAAGCAGATCGTCGTCATCAGCGGCAAAGGGGGAACGGGTAAAACCCTCATCACCGCGTCCTTCGCCGCACTGGCGGAAAACAAGGTCATGGTCGACTGCGATGTCGATGCCGCCGATCTTCATCTGCTGCTGCGGCCTCGAGTCATCGCACATCATGAATTCCGGAGCGGAAAGACGGCAAGGATTGATCTCGAGAAATGCGTGGAGTGCGGGAAGTGTGTGGATCTCTGCAGGTTCGACGCCATCCGTACTGCCTTTGTCG
>FWPV01001181.1_pt1 | contig 75052 bp, 67 predicted proteins | sample 2228371 | NCBI WGS metagenome assembly FWPV01 (sample SAMEA103939776, study PRJEB20133) | metagenome
CCCGTTCTGGTGTTTATGTACTCCGTCGCAGGCTCATTGCTCGCAAGTTGACCCTGGATAGAAGTGACCTCTATGCCTTCCTGGACACCGCTGCTTGAGTCTTGCGTAACTTGAGCACGAAGTGAATCTCCCGGGGGTAGGCATGGCGCCCTACCCGCCGGCGCACCTCCTCTTGCAGCGCCTGGGTCAGGGTCGCGGAGCCGGACTGCCCCTCGCGCAGCTTGACGTGGGCCACAATGCGCTGACCGCGTTCGGCATCGGGCACCCCCACCACCGCCACCATCGCCACCGCAGGGTGACGCAAAAGGGCTTCCTCCACCTCGAAGGGGCTGATGCGATACCCGGCTGCTTTGATCAGGTCGTCGGCGCGGGCTTTGAACCACAGGTAGCCTGCCTCGTCTTTGCTGCCCAGGTCGCCGGTTTTCAGGTAGGGGCCCACATACTTCTGCTGGGTGGCCTGGGGGTTGTTCCAGTAACCCAGGAAGGCCACGGGGTCGGGTGTCCGCAGGGCAATTTCGCCCACTTCCCCCGGCGGTAGGGGCTGGCCGGCTTCGTCAATGATTTCGACCCGATGCCCTGGGTAGGGCAGGCCCATCGAACCGGGGTGGATGGGGTCGGTGGTGTAGGAATTGCCGACCAGCAGGTTGGCTTCGGTCTGGCCGTAGAACTCGTTGACCGGCAGGCCCAGGTTTTCCTGTACCCAGGCCAGCAGCTCGGCCCCCAAAGGTTCGCCCCCGGAGTGGATGCTCTCTAGGGCGGGCGGCGCCTTGACCCGGCCCAGTTGCCGCAGCAGCTTGAGGGCGGTGGGGAAGAGGAAGGTGTGCGTAACCCCCTGGCTGTGCAGCAGGTGCAGGGCTTCCTCGGGGTCGAAGCGCCGGCTGCGGTAGGCCACCACGGTGTAGCTGTGGGCCCAGGCACAGAGCAGCACATTCAGCAAACCCCCAATCCAGGCCCAGTCCGCAGCCGACCAGTAGCGAGCTTCCTCGCCCGGAAAGTTGCAAAAAAGCCTAAAGCCGGGCAGGTGTCCAATCAGGGTGCGGTGGGGCAGAAGCACCCCCTTGGGTTTGCCGGTGGTGCCCGAGGTGTAGATCAGGATGGCCGGGTCGTCGGCCTGGGTGGGGTGGGTCAGGAAGCGGGGCTGGGCGGCCTGTAGAAAATCCAGGACCTGATCCTGGTAGATAACCCCAATTTCGGCGGGCAAGCTGAGATTGAGGGCTTGCAGGGCACCCCGGTCGGCAATCAGCAGCCGAGCGCCGGAGTGCTCCAGGCGGTAGAGCAGGGCATCCTCGCCGAAGAGCACCGAGAGCGGCAGGGCGATGGCACCTATTTTGTAGACCGCCAGGTGGGCCAGGGCCAGCTCGAGCGACTGCCCCATCAAGAGCCCCACCCGGTCGCCGGGCTGCAAACCCTGGGCCTGCAGCACGTTGGCCAGGCGGCTCGAGAGGGCGTGTAGCTCGGCAAAGGTAGTCTGTCGGCCCAGTTGTGGCTCGATGAGGGCGATGCGGCCAGGGTTCTGGGCGGCAGCCTTTGCAACGGTGGCCTCGGCAATGTTATACAAAGCCGGCACCTCCCAGCGAAACAGCTGGGCGAGTACCGCCCTGGGGGCTGGGGCAAACCTCAAGTTGTCCACCAGCGACAAATATACCTTTGAGGGGGGATATTCTGCTATTGTGCAAACCATCATGCGCTCCACCGACTGGCTGGAATCCCTGCTGGCCGAACGCACCCGAACCTTTGTGGATGAGTTCGGCAGCTTTTATGCCTGGCTCGAGGGCTCGTACGGCGGCGATACGTTGCTCTTGTGGATGAATAAATCTGTGCTGGAGGAAGCATTACCGCAACTGCCCAGGCACTTCAAAGGGCGTTTGGTGCTGGGGCTGGATGCCTCCGAAGACCACCAGGCGCCCTTCGCACGCGCCCTGTACTGGGCCAACCCCCGCCGGGCAGTGGTGGTGCAGAAGGGCGAGGGACTGGGCATCGGCTACCCTGGCCGCAAGGAAGTGGCCGAGGGTGAGTGGGTGCCCTGGGATGACCCGCGCGAGGCCCGGCAGCTCGAGGTGGTGCTGCGGCCCCAGTTTAGCTACCATGAGCTTCGGGCCTACGCCCCCTGGGAAGCCCCGGCCCCGGCCCCCTTGCCCACCATCGAGGGGCCGCGGGTGGGGGCGGTGGGCTGGGAGCGGGGTATACCCACCTACGGCCTGGGTTTGGTAGGCTTAGAAAAGAATCTCGAGGCCCTGCTAGGGGTGTGGCGTATGCGCTAACCCGCAAGGCCCACAGGAGGAGAAAAACGTGCTGTTTGCTATCTTGTTCACCATCGGCTCGATTCTGGTCACCTGGCTCTTGTACCTGGCCCTGCGCCCCCGCACCCTCGAGGTCGAAAGCGAAGGGGCCGATTTGCGCTTTGTCGGCATGGCCCTGCTGCTGATTATTCTCACGGCTGCCACATTGGCTTCCATGCTGCTCCTGGGCAAGCTCGGGCAAGCCACCATCAGTTTTTAAGCTCTAAGCTAGTCCACCCAGACCCCCAGCCTGTGGCTGGGGGGTGTTTGGTTTGCCTGGGTGCAAGGTACAGGTGTTTCTGCTTGCGCAGACCGTTAACTCTTGAGCGCCGGGTTTCCTTCAAAGAGGCTTGCTAATCCTGGCCTGGGTTTTTCCAGCCGACAAGTTGCTGGACGTAAAGTCGTCGATCCGTTTTGAAACTTGGCTTAACCTCGAGCATAACGTTCATCTGCACAGCCGAGCCCTCCTCGAGCCGCTACAATTGGGGGAGCATTGGCTGGCATAGCCAAACAGAAAGGAGTTTCATGGCAAATCTGCGTTGGACACCCTTGCTCGCACTGCTCGGACTGTTGCTCACGGCCTGCCCGTCGGCCAACACCCAGGCCAAGGGGCAGCTCGAGGTGACCGTCAACATTCCCACCGGCTCGGGGATTACCCCCAATGTGCAGGTATCCGGGCCGGGCGGCTTTAGCCAGACCATTAGCCAGGAGGGGGTTCGCTTATTCGACCAGGCCAGTGTCGGCGATTACACCATCACTGCCCAGGACGTGACCGCCGGCGGCACTACCTACAACGGTAAAGTATCGGTGGGCTCGGCTACTGGAACCTCCAATACCGCCAGCGCTACAATTACCGCCAATACCAAGACCACCGTCACGGTAGATTACACGCAGGCGCTCAGCGGGCTCCGGGTCAATGTCAGCAACGTTCCGGCCAACACCCAGCGGGTCATCGTGCGGGCCCGAGCTGCGGACGGTACCATTACCGAGGACAGCAGCCTGACCGGCAACGGCACGGTGGACCTGAATGTGCCCAATGGGGCCTACAGCGTCAGTGTACTGGCCGTGGTGGGTACCTCCGCGACCATCGCCTCGAGCCTCTCGAGCTTCTCCGCCAACGCCACGGCTCCCGCTGTGGTGGATGCCAATGCCTTTACGGCCCGCCCGGCCACGGGCCGGTTGTATCTGGCGCTATCGGGTGCGACCACGCCGGCCAGCGGCAACGGGGTGGGTTATCTGAGTGATGCCCAGTTGCAAGGAGCCGGGACGGCCATCCCCTCGGGGCAGATCAAGGGTGAAGTGAATGTGCTCGAGGTGGCCTTCGACCGGACTGGCAACCTGTTCCAACTGGTGCAGGGTTCTACCGCAGATAGTTCCCAAACCCTGATCAACCGCTACCCGCCCAGCACGGCTCAGAACAACGCCTTCAGTCCTGTGGATTTTGTAATCACCAACGGCTATTTCTCCTTTACGGGAGGATGCACTGGAGGCACCTGCCGCGACCGCAACCTAACCGCTCCCACCGACATGGCTTTCGATGCAAACGGCAACCTCTGGCTAGTAGACCCCACCAGCGTGGCCCGGGTAGCCTCCAATGGCGGCGCCATTCCCTCCACTGCCCCAGCGGGTCGCCTGATCTGCTTCTCTGCCGCCGACATGGCCGCCAAGGTAGGTGCAACCCCCAACACCCTCGACACACCCGGCATCATCTACTATGGGGCCGCCGTGGCCGGCGCCACTAGCCTGGCCTTTGACCGCTCGGGCAACCTGTGGATTGGGGCTTCGGTCACCACGCCCAGCGCAGAACGTCGCCTGAGGCGAATCGCCAGCAGCGGCCTTTCCTGCCCCAACCTGAACCCTGTTACCCAGACGCCCCAAACGCCCGAGCTGGCCTCGGGGGATCGCAACTACACCGTTACCGCCAGCGTGGGCGAGCCCACCGACCTGGCCCTGGACCCCTCCGGCAACTCCATCTGGGTGGCCAACCGCACCGGCAATAACCTCCTAGAGTTCGATACAGGCAGCGCCTCCAGCACCCCCACCCCCCTCAAAACCATCACCATTACGGGTCAAGCCAGCCTGGCGCCCCAGAGCCTGGCCTTCGATGCCAGGGGCCGTCTGTGGGTTGGGGGCGCAAGTGCGGTTTTCTCGCTTCCGGCCATAAGCGCTACGGGGGCAGTAACGGCGGACAAGAGCTTTACGGCCAGCTTCCCCGTTACCAGCCTGGCCTTCAACCTGGGCGACGCCAATACACCACCCTTTTTGCGATAAGCCTTTGTTCGTGTGTTCTCATGGTGGGGGAGCCCTGGCTCCCTCACTTTTTTGGGGTCAAATCCCCCTTTTCCTTAACGCTCGAGATGCCCAATTTACCGTTAAGATCGCCACCCCAACCGAACCTGTGCGCTGGCAAGGCAAGTTATGGCTATATTGATAATCACTAAAATATCGTCCCAAACGTGATTTCATTATGCCTTGCACCAAACCCGCCTCTTTGCTGCTTCGTTACAGAAGCCGTTATTGGAAGGTTGCTCGTTGCAGGGGCTTTGGGAGCCAGGTTATGAAGAGCAATAAAGGCCGAACTACATCGCAAAAACACCTATAACGCAGCGATTACGCCCCAGCGCCTACCCTCTGGGTCAGGAGGATACAGATGCAATTAAAACGAACGCTTTGGTTCCTGACTGCCGGTGCTCTGTCGCTGATGCTGACCGCCTGCCCTGGGCCTGGGGCCACCAAGGGTGTGTTGGAAATTACGGTAAACGCGCCCAGCGGCGTGACCCCCAACGTGCAGGTGACCGGCCCCGCCACCAACTCCACCATCAATAGCACAGGCCTTACCACCCTGAGCGATAAAGAGCCGGGTGACTATAGCATTGCCGTCAATAAGGTGGTTGCAGGGGGGATTGGTTACACCGGCAGCGGAGCTACCGTGAAGGTGGAGGCCGGCAAGAAAACCTCCTACACCGTCACCTATGCCGCCTCGAGCGGCAAGGTTCGCGTAACCCTGGCCGGGCTGCCGGATGGCCTCGATGCCGAGGTCAACCTCAAGAAGGACGATGGCTCCAACCTTAACAGCGCGCCCATCAATGCCGAGACGGTGCTCGAGGACATCGCCCCCGGCACCTACACCATCGAGGCCCCCAACCGCACCCAGGGTAGCTCGACCTACGCGAGCGCTCAGAACGGGGCTACTGTAACGGTGGTGGAAGGTGAAGAGGCTGTGGTGAATGTGGTCTACACCCTCAACCCCGGCAGCGCCACCATCAACGTGGCGGGCCTCGACCCGGCGGCCCTGCCCACCAGCCCGGTAACCGTCACCCTCACCCAGGGCAGCACCAGCATCAACCGCACCTTCCAGGCCAACGGCGCGGTTAACTTCGCCAACCTGGCCCCTGGCGCCTATACCATTACCGCCAACGCCATTACGGGCAACGGCAGCCAGGACTACGCCTTTACGCTTTCAAAAACCACCCTCAACATCGCCTCGGGCAGCACCGACACCGCGACGCTCACCTACAGCAAGCCCACCGTGACCGTCAACCTGACCGGTCTGCCTGCCGCCCCGGCTACCGCCAATAGCGTCATTGCCCTGACCGGTGGCCCCGCCAGCGTCCCCAACACCACCATCACGGGAACCACCCGCAGCGCCACCATTACCGTGCCGCGCTTCGGCAGCTACACCGTGAACGCCACCTCGATTGTTGCGGGCACCACCGTAGATAGCTACTTCTTCAACACTGCCGCCGTGACGGCTTCGCCCTCCGCAGCCACCCCTGCTGCCACCGCGCCCAACCTGGCCATGACGGGCCGTGGGCAGACCGGCAGGATGTTTATTAGCGGCAACGGTACTTTTGCGCCAAGTGGATTGAATGCCATTTATAGCCTAGCGGATGCCTCCATTGCCACCGGCGCAACCCTGACTAACTTCTTACCTGCTACGGGTACATCGTCCACAGAAGGCTATTTCAAAACGGTGTTTGACCGCGACGGCAACGCCTATGTGATCTACCAGAACTTCTCGGGAAGCACTGATGCTCGCATTTTGCGTATCACCGAGGCCAACCTTCGTGCGGGCAACCTCACTGCTGGAGCGGCGGGCAACAAGGAGATTGTTGGAACCGCCATTGGTGTTCCTGCTGCTGAGGGTGGAAACGAAGAGGTGGAGCCCTCCGATATCGCCTTTGACAACAATGGCAACATGTGGATTGCCAACGATAACGGTAGCGCCATTGTCTGCATCTCCAGCGGACAACTGAGCGCGGCTGGTTCCACCATCACCAGCTTCAGCCAAGCCATGATTGTGCCCACCACCTTTACTGGAAACTTGGCCCGTACTTATACCTTTGTCCGAGCCCTAGCCTTTGACCGTCAGGGACATCTCTGGTTTACCTCCGACGATACGGTGGCTTCTGACCCCAACCGTCGTGCCCGTCTCTCGCGCATCAATGCCAGCAACTTGACGTGTTCGGGTGGGGTGCAGCGGATTGCGCCAGATGTGCTGCTCGACATCAGCAATGTGGGCGGTGCGGGTGGCCCCATCATCAAGCCTGCCGGCCTGGCCCTCTCGCCCGATGGCAACTCGCTATGGGTGGCCGACTACGGTGGTAGCAGTGCGAAGTACAAGTGCATCACACCCACCACCCCTCCAACCACTCCTGACCCAGACTGCCCTGCTGGACGAGTCAAGGAGTCTACCCCCGTATTTGTAGATGCCAACGCCGACCAGGAGAGCGTAATCCAGATCAACATTGCGGCCATCTCGACGGGTGCCACCTTGCGGAATGCCTTCACAGAGTCGGGCCGCTTGCTGGATCGAATTACCATCCCGGCTGGCACCGCCCTTGACCGTGGATTGCAGCAGCCCTTCCACATCGCCTTCGACAAGCAAAACCGCTTGTGGTTGGCCACTAACAACAACGTCATTGTTACCACTGGTGACACCACCTCTCCATGCGGATTCACAGCGCCTGGAGCAGGTGAAAACGTGGTTTGCTTGCCAGGTACTGCCCTGACGGATCGTCGCGGCAAAGCCTATGGTCTGACCATCGGGTCGCGCACAGGTTCCGATCCGGCCCTGCCTTTCGCCCGCAATGTGATCCCGGCGGTGGGGATCAGCTCGGCTGTGGACGGGGTGGGCTTCACCGGGGTGGCCTTCAACATTGCCCCCCTTAACGCCCCCATGTACGTTCGGCCCACTCAGTAAGCAGTGGCCCTGCAAACCCCCTCGCTTCGGGCGGGGGGGTTTTTCTGTTGGCCCAGCACTTGCATTGTTGTAGTTCATCCTGCCACGCTCATTCCAAGCGAAGTGAGTAATCCGGTGCACTTCTTCAGCCAAATGGCGTATCAGATTCCGGCCTCCTGGGAGTGGCTGGGTGATTTTTTGCGATGGGTACGCACCGGCTGAATAGCTGCGTTTTCGGTTTGGAAACGTGGATGCGGGAGGCGCTGCGTTACAAAAACCGTTATGCAAGGGTGGTTTGCACAGGGGCCGGGTGGAGCGTGGGTAATGAATCCAGCAAAAGGCTGTCTGGAAGCATGAAAACCCTATAACGCAGCCTTTACGCTGGTTTGCCTACCCTGTTGGGGTGCAGCCTGTTTCTGCTTCGCGTCGCCTTGTAGGCTACTGGACTTTTGTTGGGCTGCTGGCCCTGGGGCTGTCGGCCTGTACCCCGCCCCCCACCAGAGGCACCCTCGAGCTCGATATTTCCGCCCCTGCCACCCTTAGCCCGGATGTGACCGTCAGCGGCCCCGATTTTAGCCGCAGTTTTGCGGCCCCTGGGCCGGCCCGCCTGCCCGACCTGCAACCCGGCACCTACAGCGTTACGGCGGGCGCCATCACGCTCGAGGATGGCTACACCTACCGTGCCCAGATTTTGGTAGATGGCCAGTTGGCTTCGGCCTTGTCCGTTTCCAATACCAACGCCAGCAGCCAGATTGTGGCCGGCAAGACCAGCCGCGTGCGGGTCGAATATTCGGTGGCCACCGGCAAACTGAACCTCAGTGTGTTGGTCGCACCCCCGGTGAGTGGCTTCACCCCGCAGGTGCAGATTCAGGGGAGCCAGGGGTATACCCAGACCGTATCGATTAGCGCTGTACTTAACCTCGAGCCGGGCGTCTACAACCTTGTACCCCTCGCGGCTCCCTCTGGCTATACCCTTTCGCAATCGGCCCAGACGGTGGAGGTGCTGCCAGGGCAGGAGGTGGGCGCCAGCGTGAGCTATGCTCAGGGCTTTGGCGCGTTGAGCGTGAGCATCACCCCTCCCAGCGGCGTAACGGGCTTTGCGGCAGGGGTGGTGGTACGCCGGCCCGATGGGAGTGTGCTCGAGACCCTCCATGCCAGCAAGTCCTACCCCAGTCTTCCTGCTGGTCTCTATACCCTGAGTGCTGCCAACGTGACCGCCGCAGGCGTGACCTGGCAGCCCAGCGCCCCCAGCCTGAACGTGAACGTGCCGGTGGGAGGGGTAGGCAGTGGCAGCCTGACCTACACCGCGACTAACTCCGCTATCACCGTGAACCTGTCGGGCCTGAGCGCCAGCGACCTGGCGACCGTCACCCTGCAACCCGGCAACCAGACCCGCACCCGCACCGGCAACGGCCCGGTGCGCTTCGAGGGGCTGGCTTTTGGTAGCTACACCGTAAGCGCCAACGCTGTGCGCCCTGGGGCCTGGGTGGACCGCTACCTGATGGGGGGCCAGGCCAGTGTGCAAAGCAGCAGCGCAGACCCCCTGCCCGCTGCCAGCCTGTCGGGCTGGATGGAGCGCGGCGGTAGCGGGCGCATCTGGGTGGTGGGGAACGGGCAGTTTAGCAATGGGGGCCGGGGCAGCACCAGCACCGGAGAACTCAATGCGGCCTACTCGCTGCTGGATGGGGCCAGTAGCTTTAGCAGCTTCATCGGCCCTACCGGTAGCCAGGGGACTTTTCGTATCGCCTTTGACCGAGCGGGCAATATGTACGTGCTGTACCAGTACCTGAGCGCCTCGAGCCCGGCCCGCATCGTGCGGATTAGCGAGGCCAACCTGCGCTCAGGACTGCTTTCCGAGACCGCCCCCGGCAACACCCGCATCGAGGGCAGCGTGTGGGGCTGGCCTGCGGGGGTCACCCCTGGCCCCAACATGGACGTGGGCGGCAACGAACCCGCCGACCTGGCCTTCGACGCCAATGGCAACCTGTGGGTAGTCAACGACTTTTTGGGCCTGCTGGCCTGTGTGCGCTCGAGCGACCTGCTAGCGGCCCCCCCCAGCATCGCCGCTGCCGGAACCCGCATCTGGGGGCCGGGAACAGGGCTCTATAGCTACGTGCTGAGTACCCCCGGCCAGAATGCCGACAACCGCCCCTTCCTGATTCCCCATGCGCTGGCCTTCGACCCCGGTGGCCACCTCTGGTTTACCTCCGGCGGCTACCAGGGGCCGCGCTCCGGCGAGAGCTCGCCGGTCAAGCGCTCGTTCCTCAACCGCCTCCAGGCAAGCCTAATTTCCTATGCGCCCAACGGCGACTGCAATGGCGGCAACATTGGCCTGAGCGAGGACAACCTGGGCCAGTGGGTGGATATTCGACTGGACATCAGTCTGCCGGGTAGCGATTATGGGGCCATTGTCAAGCCGGTCACGATGGCCCTGGAGCCGGGCGGCGGGGCGATCTGGGTGGGCGATTTTGGCGGCAACTCGGGGGGCAGCGGCGACCTGTACCGCGACGCCAACGCCCTCCCCGAAACCCTGTTGCGCATCCCGCTGGCCGGTGCCAACCTGACCCCCGGCGCTGCATGGCGAACCGCCGTGGTGAGCCATCGCCTGACCGTTGGTACGGGTGCGGGGCTGGACAAGGGCTTGCAGCAGGCCTTTGGGCTGGCCTTCGACCGCGACGGCTACCTGTGGGTGGCAACCAACAACAACGTGGAGGTGCTGCCCACCGACACCGGCACGGCCTCGACGGCTCTCACCGACCGCCGGGGCAAGCTCTACCGCCTGGATGTGCGGGGATATGTGGGCCAGACCGCGACCTATAACAGTACCACCGACTTGCGCAGTGCGGGGCTGGTCAACCGCACCCTGAGCGTGACCGACACCGGGGTGGGCCTGATTGGGGTGGCCTTGAACCTGCCCAACCCCACCAGCTTGCCCCACGGCTATCCGTAAAGTTAATGCTGTGGACATGGCTGCCAAACCCAAAAAAACATCGAGCAGAACGGGGATTATCTGAAATATGCTTCGTTACGGTATTCGTTACTGAAAATGCCGAAGTAATTATCGTGCTAATTTTGGTCTCGAGGTATGGGTAAACGTCGTGCTACACACGCTAAGCAGATAACGCCGGTCTTGAAATACCTGGGCTGGCTGCTCCTGGGGCTGGCCCTGGGGGCCTGTACCCCCCAGGCTCCCACCAGGGGTACCCTGGAAGTGCTGGTCATTGCCCCTTCGGGCGTGAGCCTGAGCCCGAACCTTCGGGTGGAAGGCCCGGACGGCCCCCTTGCCGTCACCACCCTGGGCAAGACCACCTTTCCCAAGCTGACCCCTGGTGAATATACCCTCGAGCCGCTCGAGGTCACGGCAGAGAACGGCTACAACTACCGGGCGAGCCCCACCAAAGTGCAGGTCGAGGCTGGCGAGACGGTACAGGCTAACATCAACTACCAGGTCTCTAGCGGCAAACTGAGCCTCAACGTGACGGTCAATCCGCCGGTGTCGGGCTTTACCCCCAATGTGGAAGTGCGCAATGCCTCCAATGCGGTGGTGGCGACCCTCAACACCACCGGCCTTCGAACCCTGAACCTGCCCCCAGGCGCCTACACGGTACTGGCAGGGCCACCGCCCACTAACTACCGGGCGAACCAGCCCTCCCAGTCGGTGGTGGTGTCGGCGGGCCAGGAACGGAGCCTGAACGTGGCGTTTGGCCAGGGCTTTGGCACCATTACGCTTAACGTCAACTTGCCCTCGGGGGTGAGCGGCTTTACCCCCAACGTGACCGTGACCGGCCCCGGCGGTGCCACAAGCATCACCACCCCAGGCCCAACCACCCTTTCCAATCAGGTGGTAGGAACCTACACGATTTCGGCCAGCAATGTAGGCCCCCTCAACGGCATTACTTACCAGCCCACCATCACGGTGACTCCAGCGGGCACCAATCCCTTTACCCTGAACAACGACGCCACCCAGAACGTAACCGTGAACTATGTGGCTACCGGAGCCTCGGTTGCGGTAACGCTTCAGGGCATGGCGGCAGGTGATACCCTGACCCTCACCCTGCGCTCCGGTTCGGCCAGCGGCCCGGTGGTCGGCACCCGTACCATCACCTCCAGCACCCCCCAGCCCATCCGCTTTGACAACCTGCCCTTCGCTTCCATCCACGCCAGCGCCAGCGGGGTGCGGAGAGGAACTTACCTGGATGCCTTCCTGGTTTCCGATGCGCCCTCGGTCACCACCTCGGTGGGCAGCCCCAGCGCCTCCATGACTGTGAACGTTTGGGTGCGTCCGCGCACAGGGCAGCTTTTTGTGGGGGGCAATGGCTCGCTCAACAACTCGGGCTGGACGATTAGCGCCTCGGGTGGGCCACCCTACGATATTCCGAGCCTGGTGCGCGACGCAGATGCCACCTGGGCTGCAGCAGATGGGAACTTTTCGAGTGGAACACTACCCTCACCCACAAACCTCACCACCAGTTCTCCCACTCCAGACTTTTTGCGTGGAGCCGGGGTTTATGGCATGGAGTTTGACCCAGGTGGCAACCTGTACTTGATTTACCAGTTCGTCAGCGCTGGCAACGGCAATCGGATTGTGCGGGTGGGGCGCGAGAATCTCGAAGCTGGCCGCTGGTCTGAAGGTAGCAACTTTAGTGGTATTGCGTACACCAACTACGTGGTTGACAATAGTGCCATTCAGAACAACGCCAACGGCTCCAGAGTCACCGACATTGCCTTCGACCGCGATGGCAACATGTGGTTTGTAAACGAGCCCGGCGGCGTGATCAACTGCATCAACCGCGCTCAGTTCTCGGGTTCGACTCCCAGCATCAGTAGGCCTGCCAGGGTGCTCGATACTGCCGGTGCAGGGTTGGTCAATCCCAGGGCTATTGTGTTTGACCCGGCAGGCAACCTTTGGGTAACCGGCGGTACTTTCCCTGGAACACCACCCTACCTGGTCCGTATTCCCGCCACTCAAGTGACCTGCCCAGCCACTCCTTTGAATCCAATAAACCCCCCAGGTGGTCCAACCTACCCCACCTATTTGGTTACCTCCATTACGCCCGACACTCGCTTGCGCATCAACCCCGTCAGCGGCCAGATTGGCGGCCCCATCTACTCGCCCAGTGGCATGGCCCTCTCACCCGACGGGCAGGCTCTCTGGATTGCGGACTATGGCGCGGGGAGCGACAGTTACAGCAGCACATCTACATGCAACCCGCCTGGTGCGGGTGGAGGTAGCATTACCATCAGCGCCTCCCGCGAGAGCGTCATCAAAGTGCCGCTGACCGGCACCAACACCACACCAGGTGTGCGAGATGCCAGCATCACCGCCCGTATTACGGTGGGTAGCGGTACTGTTTCTACGCCCGGTGCCCAGGATCGTGGTATGCAGCAAGCCGCTGCACTGGCATTTGACAGCCGTGGCAATCTATGGGTGGCGACCAACAACAATGTGGAAATTGATCCAGCCAATTCCTGCTTTGACACAACCGGCATTTCAGAAGAATCCATAGGTTCAGGGCCAATCTCACGCTTGCAAACAGACCGCCGTGGAAAGATTTACATCTTTGGGCCTTCAGACCTGGTAGATACCAGTACCACCTTGCTCACCTCCCGCACGCCGCTGGTCACCCTCAGCTCTCCTGCAGCAGGGGTCGGCTTCACTGGCCTGGCCCTCAACATTCCGCCCCTCGCACCCTAGCGGTCAGAGGCCAGACGGATGAGTTTGGATACGTTCTTCTTTTGAATGTCCGCGCAACGTGACTCAGGCCAGGTACACCGACAGCACCGCAAAATACATCCCCGCGCTGCCCAGCAACACAAACACGTGCCAGATGCCATGAAAACCTACCAGCCGGGGCAACAGGTTGGGCCATTTGGCGGCATAGACCACGGCTCCCAGGCTGTAGGCCACCCCACCCGCAATCAGGAAGCCCAGCGCCCAGGGGTTCAGCGCCAGTTTGGGCAGCAAAAAGACCGAGAGCCAGCCCATGCCCAGGTAGGTTGCGGTGTAAAGCCAGCGCGGGGCTTTGAGCGTAACCAGCTTTAGGCCCACCCCCAGCGCCGCCAGCGCCCAGACCAGACCCAGGGCCCAGGGCCGCCAGCCGGGTTCCATAGCCTGCAACAGCACCGGGGTATAGGTTCCGGCGATGAATAGAAAAATGGCCGCGTGGTCGAGCTTGCGCAGCCACAACAAGGCCCGCTCCGAGACCCGCAGGGCGTGGTAGAGCGCGGAGGAGGTGTACATCAGGATCATGGTCAGGCCAAATACCAGCGCCCCCACGATTTTGGCGGCGTTGCCCTGGGTGAAAAACAGCAAGGCAATCATGCCAACCAGGCCCAGCACCGCACCAGCGGCGTGGGAAAAGGTATTGAACGGCTCACGAACCGTGATGGTGGAAGACAGACGAAGGCGGTTTTTCATAATTTGGGGGGAGATTGTCTTGTTTTGTTATTTCAAGACAGCTTCCCTTTTAGTGTAGCAGCGAAAACATGAGATAAATACAATTTTCTCAAATGTTTTAGGTCGGCTATTTGGTGGAGTTTGAACCATCATCTGGTGCTATTAGAACCGGCAGCAATTCTGCTAGCCTGAGCTTCAGATGACCCCCTTGCATCGGTTGGGCCTGGTGGTAGCACTGGCGGTGGCCGGTGGTGTGTTTTTTGGGGCCGAGTTGCAGCCCGTCCCCGACGAGGCCGCCCGGCGCATCAGGCTGCCCCCAGGGTTTGCCATCCAGATTTTTGCCGAAAACTTTGAGGGGGCCCCCCGCATGATGACGGTGGGGCCCGATGGGCATCTATATCTGACCCTGATGTACGGGGGCCAGGTGGTGCGGCTACCCGACCGCAACCGCGATGGCCGGGCCGACAGGGTGGAGGTGCTGGCCGAGAACCTCGAGCTGCCCCACGGCATTGAATGGTACCAGGACTGGCTTTATGTGGCGGTTAGCAACGCGGTCATTCGCTTGCAACTGAAAGGAAGTGTATGGCAGCATGAAACGGTCATTGCCGATCTTCCGGGGCCTTCGGGGCACTTCACCCGCACCCTGCACTTTGGGCCTGATGGCAAGCTGTACGTCTCGGTGGGCTCCGAGACCAACTTTGGCCCCGAGCGCGACCCCCGTCGGGCGGCCATTTTGCGCTTCAACCCCGACGGCAGCGTTCCGCACGACAACCCCTTCGTGCGCGACCCCGACCCCCGGCGCCGGGCAGTCTGGGCCGAAGGGCTTAAGAACAGTGTGGACTTTACCTGGACGCCCCGGGGTTCGCTCTGGGCCACCCACAACGGCACCGATCACCTGGGCGACGAGCTGCCCCCCGAAGAGGTGATTGTGGCGGTGCAGCCGGGGGGTTTTCACGGCTGGCCCTACTGCTATACGCCGGGTATGGGCCTGAACCTGAAGGCCGAGCGCAGCGAAGTGCCCGACCCCCGCACCGAGGGCTTCGACTGCCGCAAGGCGGTTCCGGCGCTGTTTACGGCGCCGGCCCACTCGGCCCCGCTGGGCATGATCTGGGGCCAGAAGAGCCACTTTCCGCCGGAGTACCGCCAAAGCCTTTATGTCGCCTACCACGGTTCGCTAGGGGTGCAAAACCCCCAGCACTACCGCGACTGCAAGATTGAGCGCTTCATCATTCAAAACGACCTGCCAGTGCGCTCTGAAGTGTTTGCCACCGGGTGGCGGGCTCCAGGCCAAATGTGCCGCGATGCCTGGGGCCGCCCGGTGGGGCTGGTGATTGGTGCAGATGGCGCGATGTATGTCTCGGATGCCAAGGGGGGGCGGGTTTATCGGATCTGGTACAGGGGCCGATGAAGCGGAACGCGCGTTGGGGAGGGTTCAACGGCCCAGAGCCTTGTGCGCGGCGGCTGTTCCAGGCGCACCTTCCGCTGGGAGGCGCTGTTTGTCTGAGGTTCAGCCGAGCTTCTGGCTAACCAGTTCCTGTAGCAGTTGGGGATTGGCCTGCCCCTGGGTCTCGCGCATCACCTGGCCCACAAAGAAGCCCAGCAGGCCGGTCTTGCCGGCGCGGTAGGCGGCCACTTTGTCGGGGTTTTGGGCCAGGATTCGGTCCACAATGGCCTCCAGAGTCGCCTTGTCGCTGACCTGCCGCAGGCCCTTCTGGCGAACAATCTCAACCGGGTCTGTGCCGCTTTCCTGGGCTTCGGCCAGCACGTCCTTGGCGATGCGGGTGTTAATTTCACCCGCCTCCAGCAGCTTCACCAGGCCCGCCAGCCCTGCGGGCGTGACCCTGCAGGTGCCGGTGCGGATGGCGGGGGCCAGATCGTTGACCACCCAGTTGGCCAGTGCGGCGATGGACGCAGACCGGGCGGCTTGCAGCAGGAAGTCGTCCAGCCGGGGCTCGCGGGCCAGCACCAGCGCCTCGGCCTGGGGGATGCCCAGGGAGAGGAGGCTTTGCATCCTGGACTCTTGCTCGGGGGTGAGGTTAGCGGAGGGTGTTGGCGAGGCCGGGCTTTCGGGCTTTTTTGGTCTGGATGCTTTGGGGCTGCCTGTTGCGCGAGGTTCTTCGGTCTGCCTGGTGGACTGGCCCCAGGTATCCTTGAGCGTGACGATGCGGTTGAAGACCAGTGCGCCGGGTTTGGAGTTCAGGGGGTCTTGCCAGAAGTAACCGTTGCGCTCGAGCTGGTAGCGGGTGTCCGGGGGGTTTTGCAGCACGCTCCTCTCGATGTAGCCCTGCACCACTTCCAGGCTTTTGGGGTTGACAAAGTGCAGGAAGTCGCGGTCTTCGGGGGTTTCTGCTTCGTCCTCGAGCTCTTTGGCTTCGGCCTCGGGGTGCGGTACGGTAAAAAGCCGGTCGTAGAGGCGAAACTCGGCGGGAAGGGCGTCCGGGGCGCTCAGCCAGTGAATCACCCCGGCGGCTTTGCTCTCCTCGGGTAGCAGGGTGCAATGGAGCTCGGTAACGCGGCCCGTCTCGTCGGTCTGGTAGCGGTCGCAACGGATGACCCCGGCCATCTTAAGCCGCACGGTTCCCCCGGGCGTCAGGCGTTTGAAGCCCCTGGGAGGGGTAATGGCAAAGTCGTCTTGCTCGATGTACAGCTCGGGGGTAAGGGTCACGTTGCGGACGGCCTCGGCAGGCGGCACCCTGCGCCCGTCGGGCAGGGGCACCAGGCCATCGGGCGACTCCTGAATGACGTCGGGGGGCCAGTAGGGGAGGGCAATGGTTCGGGGCTCGGCCAGGTTGGTGAGTACTACCTTGAGGGGCCGCAATACCGCCATCACGCGGGGGGCGGTGGTGTTTAGGTCGTCGCGAATAGCCCCCTCGAGCAGGGCAATGTCCACCGTGCGGTTGGTGCGTGAGATGCCGACCTGCCCCGCGAACCGCCGAATGGCCTCGGGCCGCACCCCCCGGCGGCGCTGGCCGGCCAGGGTGGGCATCCGGGGGTCGTCCCAGCCGCGCACGTAACCCCCCTCGACCAGCTTCTTCAGCTTGCGCTTGGAGACCACGGTGTACTCCAGGCTCCGGCGGCCAAACTCGTACTGGTGGGGGCGGGGGGTCTGTTGGAGGGGCGGCTCGCCCCAGAGGTGGTCCATCAGCCAGTCGTAAATGGCCCGGTTGTCCACGAACTCGAGGCTGCACAGGCTGTGCGTCACGCCGTCCAGCGCATCGGTGGTGGCCTGGGCGAAGTCGTAGGAGGGGTAGATGCACCACGCCTTGCCGGTGCGGTAGTGCTCGGCGTGCACAATCCGGTAGAGCACCGGGTCGCGCAGCTTCATGTTGGGGCTGGCAAGGTCTATCTTGGCCCGGAGCACGTGTTCGCCGTTCTGGAACTCCCCCGCCCGCATGCGGCGGAAAAGATCCAGGTTTTCCTCCACGCTCCTTTCCCGGTAAGGGCTGGGGGTGCCGGGCCTGTCTACCGTGCCGCGCAGGCGGGCCATCTCCTCCGGCGAGACGCTGTCCACATAGGCCAGCCCCTTCTGGATAAGCTTTTCGGCCATCTGGTAAAGGGCCTCGAAGTAGTTGGAGGCATAACTTACCTGAGGCCCCCAGTCCCAGCCCAGCCAGCGCATGTCGGCAATGAGGGCTTCGGCATACTCGGCCCGCTCGGCCTCGGGGTTGGTGTCGTCCATGCGCAGGCGGCACTCGCCGCCATAGTCGTGGGCGATGCCGAAATCTATGTAGCTAGCAACCGCATGGCCCAGGTGGGCGTATCCGTTGGGCTCAGGGGGGAAACGCGTGACAATCTTTGAGTAACGGCCTGCCTTCAGGTCTTCATCAATAATCTCGGTGATGAAGTTGGGACTCACAAGACGGGGTTTGGTCGTAAGAGCGCTCATGCCAACATGCCAAGAATACACCGCACGAGGCAGATGGCCCAAGGTGAGTGGTTGCAATGCAGGCTATGGCCATTTGTACAGGCGGTCTGGGCAGGAGCACCACGGCCCGCAGTGGGGAGAGGGCAAATAGACGATTGTTTACAAAATGGGCTGCGTGTGCCAGTGGAGGCCGACTCACGCACACGCCCTTCGCAGACCTGGCGGTATATCGAGGCGGCCACAGTACTGCCCAGGACAAAGGATTCCTATGCCAACTTCAGGCGTATAACCAACCTTTGTACAGCCCCAGGCGGCAGTGGATGGTAGGAGGTGGGTAGTGGTTTTCCAACCCCTGTCCCCTACCCCCTGCTCCCTTACCATTCCCAGGCTATGCCGCTATGCAAAGTGTTCAAGCAAAGTGGGTATTAGTGGTCTGGTAAGTAAATTTATGTTTATTCCGAACGTAGCGAAGCGAAGTGAGGAATCCGATGCGCCTCAATCCACAGAATTCACAATACCCGTGCAGCATAAGATTCCTCGTTGCACTGCGTGCGCCTCGGAATGACAACAAGAAGTCAAGGGCAGAAGTTGGGTTCAATGGAGGTATCCCAAACACTTTGTTACCAGACCATTAGAGCCGGACGGCTCAAAATACGTGAAGAGCGCTCTATTACGCTCATACCATTGGGCGATGAACAAACACCGCACAGGTTCAGTCGGGAGAAACGGGACTTTTCCGCCTAAAGCGACACCCAGACGTGCTGCTGGCTGCTTTGCACGACGGCATCAATTGCCCTCTGGGCGGCCAGGCCGTCCTCGAGGCTGGGGGTGGGTTGTCGGTTCTGGGTGACGGCTTCCATGAAGCGCCGGGCCAGCTCCACAAACTGGAAATAACCCCACGAAGCGTCCGGATTGCGGCCCCGAAGGAACCCAGCATCCACAGGAACTTGCTGGTAGTGGCCGGGGCGTTGGGCCAGCTCGAGGGTGTAGCTACTGCCCCGGCCCCACAGGGCGGGCGAGAGCTTCAGGGCTCCTTTACTGCCCTGAATTTCCAGCTCGAGGCGCTGGTCGGCCCCGATGTGTACCCTCGAGAGCGAAAAAGCCCCACTGGCCCCGCCCAGCCGGGCCAGTAGAGCCCCCTCGTCGAGGTTGGTAACGGGGTCGGCTCGCTGGAAGTGGATGTGACCCTGCGCCATTACCTGCGTGAACTCGAGGCCGGTGACCATGCGGACCAGGTCAAACAGATGGGCGCCCAGGTCGGCCACGGCACCGCCTGTTCCGCCAGTTTCGGCTTTGGCCCGCCAGGAGGTAGGGCCCTGGGGGTCGCCCATAAAACCGCCGTGGAAGTAGCCCCGCAGGTACAGCACCTCGCCAATCTCTCCGGCCTGCACGACTTCCCGGGCAGTCTCGGCGGCCAGGTCGCCCCGGCTGGTGAAAGCGGTCAGGCCGATGCTTCCGTGGGCTCGAGCGGCCTCCAGAATGGCCCGCGCTTCTTCGGTAGTTCGGGCCAGGGGCTTTTCCATGAACAGGTGTTTGCCCGCCTGTACAGCCTGGATGCCCAGGGAGGCATGGGTATCGTCGGTGGTGGAAATAGCCACCCCGTCGCAGACGGCCAGCAGGTCTTCGTAACGTTCAAAAGCCAGAGTGCCGTGCTGCTGGGCTAGTTTCTCGGCATGGGCCGGGGTTCGGCTGTAGATGCCCGCAATTACCGCCCCTGCTGCTTTGAAGGCGGGTAGATGGGCAAAACCCGCCCACCACCCCGCACCCACAATCCCAATCCTCATATCAAGCTCCTTCCGGCGGGAGTCTAATACCGAATCTGCTCAGAAGTGACCCAAAAGCGATATACAGGTCCCTCGGACGCGCCCCCTGGCGCGGCAAGTGAGGGGCGCGATAGCGCCGCTCACGCGCAGAGTTGGTATAAGTTCTTCCGCAACCTCCCCCATCACCCTTCTGCGAACCTTCCCGCTCAATATAAACTAAAGCTGAAAACGCTAAGGCGCCTGTCGTGCCGCAAGGATTAATATGAGCATCCCTTTGCATGTGGCTTTAGTTGGCTATGGTCTGGCTGGGAGGGTTTTCCATGCCCCGATGATTCAAACTGTACCGGGCCTGCGACTGGTGACCATCCAGAGCAGCCAGCCCGACAAGGTTCACGCCGACTGGCCCGAGGTCTGGGTCAGCCAGACTTTCGAGGAAGTGATCCAGAACCCCCAGATTGATCTGGTGGTGATCGCTACGCCCAACGCCACCCACTTTGACCTGGCCCGGCGGGCCCTGGAAGCCGGCAAACATGTGGTGGTGGACAAGCCCTTTACCATTCATGTTAGCGAGGCCAGAGCCCTGGCGAACCTGGCAGCCGAGCGGGGCAAAGTGCTTTCGGTTTACCAGAACCGTCGCTGGGACGGCGATTTTTTGACCTTGCGAAAGCTGGTGTTGCAGGGTGTGCTGGGGGAGGTGGTCTACCTCGAGTCCCACTTCGACCGCTACCGCCCCGAGGTGCAGAACCGCTGGCGTGAACAGGCCGGGCCGGGCAGTGGCCTCTGGTACGACCTGGGACCGCATCTGGCCGACCAGGCGCTCGAGCTTTTCGGCAAGCCCCAGGCGGTGTATGCCGATATTGCCCAGCAACGCTACCAGGCGCAGGCCCCGGACTACTTTCACGTGTTGTTGCGCTACCCCAGGCTGCGGGTGGTGCTGCACGCCAGCGCACTGGTGCCGGGGGGAAGCCCGCGGTTTGTGGTGCACGGAACGGAGGCCAGTTTTGTGTCCAGGGGGCTGGATGGCCAGGAAGCCTTGCTCAAGCATGGCCTCCGTCCGGGGCAGGCAGGCTGGAGTCCCGCGCTCTCGGAAGGCTGGCTTTACCGGCCCGATCAGGCGGCGGAGCCCGTGCCCATGGAGCCTGGGGACTATCGGCGCTTTTACGAGGGGGTGCGCGATGCCATCCGGCAAGAGGGGCCCAACCCGGTGCCCCCGGAGCAGGCAGTGCGGCTAATGGAGGTGCTCGAGGCCGCTATTGAAAGCGCTAGCGAACGTCGGGAGATTCCTTTGGGGGTGAACGGATGAACCTTGAACAAGACCTGGCCGGAATTGCCGAACAGGAGGCCCGCTTGCGGTTCGAGCGGTTTGACGCCCACACCGCCTGGGAGCTGGGGCAAAAACTCAAACTGGCTGCCGAAGCCTTGCACCGTGCAATTGCGATTGACATCAGCCTTTTTGGTCAAACCCTGTTCTTTTATGCCATGAGCGGCACCAGCCCCGATAATGCCGAGTGGGTCAGACGGAAGCGCAATGTGGTGCAGCGTTTTCACCGCAGCTCCTACGCGGTGGGCTTGATGCTCAAGCAGAAGCAGAGCAGCCTCGAGGAGCGCGGTCTGGATGTCCGCGATTACGCGGCCCACGGAGGCAGTTTTCCCATCTTCCTTCAGGGCGTGGGGTGTGTGGGGGCCATCACGGTCTCGGGCCTTCCACAGCGCGAAGACCATGAGCTGGTGGTGGAGGTGCTGGCCGACTACCTGGGGGTGCCCTACGAGGAGCTGGCCCTCGACCCATGAGCGGCACGGGTTCCATCCGCTTTGGTAGGGAGATGCTCCGGCACTGGCCGCTCGACCCGGCCATCACCTACCTCAATCACGGCACGGTGGGCGCTACCCCCAAAAAAGTGCTGGCCAAGCAGCAAGCCTTGCGGGAGGAGATGGAGCGGCAGCCCGCCCGTTTTTTGCTCCGGGAGCTCTCGGCCCTGTCGGGCCCCTCGAGTCGCCCGGTGCCCCGGCTGCGCGAAGCCGCCGAGGCGGTGGGCAGGTTTGTGGGCGCTAAAGGCCAGGATCTGGTGTTTGTGGACAACGCCACCACCGGGGTCAATGCGGTCTTGCAATCCCTGGATTTGCGGCCAGGGGACGAAATTCTAATCACCAACCTGGCCTACGGCGCGGTGGCGAATGCAGCCCGCTTTGTGGCCGAGCGGGCCGGGGCTCACCTGGTAACGGTAGCGCTCCCTTTCCCGCTCTCAGACAAGGCGCCACTGGTCTCGGCGGTGGCCGCGGCCCTGACGTCCCGCACGCGCCTGGCCATCCTCGACCACATCACCTCCGAGACCGCGCTGGTGCTGCCCCTGGCCGAGATGGCGGCTCCATGCCGCGCTGCCGGGGTGCCGGTGTTGGCCGATGGGGCCCACGCGCCAGGGGCCATTCCGCTGGACATCCCCAGCCTGGGGGTGGACTACTACACCGGCAACCTGCACAAGTGGGCGCTGGCCCCCAAAGGCAGTGGCATTTTGTGGGTGGCCCCGGAGCGTCAGCCAGACCTGCACCCACCGGTAATCTCATGGGGCCTGGGGCAGGGCTTCACCCAGGAGTTCGACTGGGTGGGCACCAAAGACCCCACGCCCTATCTGTCTGCGCCGGCGGCCCTGGACTTGCTTCACGAATGGGGCTGGGAGGCCATGCGCGGCTACAATCACCGCCTGGCCTGGGATGCGGCCTTGATGCTCACTGGCCGATGGGGGTTTGACCTACCTGCGCCCGAGGCGACGGTTGGGTGCATGGTTACCCTGCCCCTGCCTGGGTCTTTGGGGAAAACCCGCGAAGAGGCGGCCCGCTTGCAGTACGCCCTCCTGTACGAGCAACGGCTTGAGGCCCCCATCCTTTGCCGGGATGAGCGCCTGTGGGTGCGGATCTCGGCCCAGGTTTATAACGAGCTCGAGGATGTGGAGCGCCTGATTCGTGCCGTCGAGAACTATCGGTAACTGGAAACGCCCGCAATGAGTCCTGCGGGCGTTTTGCTGGCGGAGTGGGAGGGATTCGAACCCTCGATACAGGAAACCCGTATACACGCTCTCCAGGCGTGCCCCTTCAACCACTCGGGCACCACTCCAGGGGCTGTACCTGCTAGGCAGGCAACGTTGAGTGTACAGGGCGCTTCTGGGGGCGTCAAGCTGGGTAGGGGTATACTTTGGGGGTGCGTTTACTTGCTGTCTTTCCCCACCCCGACGACGAAATAGGCGTTTCCGGCACCCTGGCCAAGCATGTTTTGCGGGGCGATGCGGCCCGAATTCTCTGGCTCACACGGGGCGAACTGGCCAGTCAGTTCGGCGATATGCCCCCCGAAGAGGTGGCCCGTATCCGCGAAGGGCACGGCCACGCGGTGGCTGAAATGATTGGCGCAGAGGCTCAGTTTCTCGACTTCCCCGACTCGAGCCTGACCGGGGGCCGCGAAGAGGCCCTGGCCATAGCCCGGGTGGTGGCGAGCTGGAAGCCCGATGTGGTGGTGACCTGGAACCCCCACGATGTGCACCCCGACCACCGGGCCGCCTACTGGGCTACCCTCTCGGCGCTCAAGTTCTGCCGCATTCCCAAGCTGGTGGGCGAACCGCACCGCAAGCCCGTGCGCCTGCTGCACTACTACCGCAGTGACATACCGAGGCCGGCGGTCTATGTGGATATCGGCGAGGAGGGTCAGGCGGTGGCCGACCGGGTGTTTGGCTTTTACCGCGACTTCTACCAGTGGGAGTACAGCCTGGAGGCCTTCAGGGCGAATCGCTCGAGGCTGGGGGCCGAGGCTCTAGTAAAGTTTGCGGAGCGTTTTCAGGCAGAGGCTCCGCTGGCCCATCCTTATCTGGGCTGAGCTCTCCGACCTCAAAACTGCCGCGGGGGCTGGTGAAGGTGTAGGCGGCAAAAGCGGCGATGAGGGTCAGCGGCAGCAGACTGTAGCCCCCAATTTCGCCCGCCAGCACCACGGCGGCAAAGGGTGCGCGGGCAATCCCAGCTAACAGCGAGGCCATCCCCACCAGGGCGGCGGTTTCGGGGGGTGGGGCGATGGAAGGGAAAACCTGGGCCAGCAGTTGGGCCAGAATAAGCCCACTCAGGCCGCCCAGGGTGAGGGCCGGGGTGAGCTGCCCCCCGTAGGCCCGCACGCCGCCACCCAGAATCAGCAAGGCGAGCTGTACCAGGAAGAGCACCCCCAGGAAAGGCAACGTCAGGATGGGAGACGTGCCTAGCTGGACCCATGGCAGTCCGCTGCCAATGGCCTCTGGCATCAAGAGCAAGACCCCCGCCAGCACCAGCCCGAAGAGGGCATGGCGTACCCCGAAGGTAAGACGCCGCAAAAAGCGTTGCAGATAGCGCTCGGCCTCGAGCCACAGGGTGCCCACCCCGGCACACACCAGGCCAATCGCCAGCCCAAACAGAAGCTGCGGCCACTCCAGAGGCCCTGGCGTGAGCTCGAGCAGAGGGCCATACCCGTGAAAGAGCCCGTACACCGTGAAGCCCGCCAGTGCGCCGATCAGCGCGGGGGCCAGGGCGCCGACCTCGAGGGCCAGCCCCCGGTAGACAATTTCGCTGGCCAGGAGCGCTCCGGCCATGGGCGCATGGAAGGCCGAGGCAAACCCCGCCGCCATGCCCGCAAAGGGCAGAAACCGGCTCGACTCCCCCAGCGGAATACGCCGCCCCATCACGCTGCCGACCCACAGGCCCAGCGCGGCCATGGGCCCCTCGCGGCCCAGGGGAGAGCCTGCGCCCAGCTGTACCAGCGAACCGATGATGCCCCGAAAATACTCGCTGGCCCGCACCGGGCGGCCCGCGCGGTAGGCCGCCAGGAGCCAGCCCAGCCCCCGGCCCGAGCCCAGGTAGCTCGAGGCGGCGAACACCAGCGGCAACAACAGGGCCAGCCACCAGAAGGCGGGCCCACGGAAAATCTGCGAAAGGCCCCCCTCCCCCGGCAGGCCGGGGGGCAGGTAACCCAGGGTTTCGCCCAGCAGATAGCGCTCGATTACCCCCAGCACGAACACAAACCCGGCGGCAAAAACCCCGGTGAGGGCCCCCACGAAAGCGCTGTACAGGATGAGCGCACCAATCTGCATAAAAATCCCGGCACTGAGGCCGACTACCAGGATTGTACTTGGGAAACCGGCGTTCCGCGGGTGATGCGGGGCGCTTCCAGCCCCAGCACCCGGTAGCCGTTGCGGGTGGCGGCCCGCACCAGGATCCGGGGGTCTACCCGCTCCCACAAACAGAGTGCTTCGTTCCGCACGTCCAGGTCGGGGCTGCTGCTGCGGGAGTCGGTGCCCAGGGCGGGCTCGAGGCGGTGCTTGAGGTAGAGGTCCCAGGGCATCTGGCCGCAGGCCAGGGCCTCATTGCTGCGCGGACAGGCCACCACCTGGGTGCCCGACTGGGCCAGCATCTGCACCTCTTCCTCGTCTACCTGCACGCCATGCACCAACGTCAGGTGCGGCCCCAGCACCCCGAGTTCGGCCAGGTAGCGCACCGGGGTCAGGCCGGGGAGGTTCTGGTAGGGGGGATAGCCGTACCGCTCAGGCAGGGCCTTTAGGGGGCCGCTGCCCTGGGTCATCAGCTCGGTTTCCTCGGGGCTTTCGGCCACGTGCATCTGCAGGGGGAAGCCCTCGAGCCGGGCGATCTCCACCAGTTTTTTGAGCAGGGCCGGACTCACGTTGTAAGGGGTATGGGGCGATATGCCTATCCGTAGCGGGCTCTTTCGCTTGCGCCATTCGGATAACTGCTGGGCCACCCGACCCGCTACCGACTCCGCCTGTTCGGGCTTGCGGTTGATAACCTCCAGGTACACCACACCGGGGAGCGGACTGTTTTCCAGCAGCCACTCCACCACTTCGGGCCTGTACGCGATGTCCCCAAACCCCCCCACCCCCAGGGCCTGGAGCTCGTTCAGGCCCTGCAGGGCGGCCTCCGCGGTACGCATCGAACCGTGGTCAATCACATGCTGGATGAAGTCGGTATAGCCGCCTCGAAAATACGACACGGTGGACAAATCCAGGTGGGTGTGGGCATTGACCACTTTGGGGGTGAGGGCCTTACCTTTTTGAATGAGCGGGGCCTCGGGGTAGGTTTGCCGCAACTCGGCCAGAGGCCCCACCGCAACCACGTGCTGGCCCACCACCACCAGCCCCCCCTTCAGCATGGGCGTACCGAAGCCGGCGTAGACCACTCCGGCAGTCCAGATTTCAGGCTCGAGAATCAGGGTTTCCTCCTATGTGCCCAAAGCTGAATGCTCAGGGCTGCAAGTGAAATCCAGTCTATGGACGATGGTCTATTGTCCATAGCCGCGGTAAAGGAGCATACGGGCTTTCAAGGGTGCTCTCGCTCGAGGACATACCGGTTGGGGCCGCGCACAAAGTCGGTGGCCTGGTAGCCCTGGGCAAAGTAGTGTTCAAAGACCTCGCGGCTGTGGGCCCGCCAGCGCAGGGCCAGGCCGGGGTCGGTGCTCAGAATCTGGCCCCAGTCTTCGGGAATCTGCACCAGGATGCGTTTATCGGTCAGGTCGAGCCGGAGTTCCAGGGGCTCTTGCTGCTCGACCCGATTGGCCTGGGGCAGCCCCTCCACGTTGGGGGCCGGGGGTGGAGAGTAAATCCGGCTGAACACCCTGGGCGAACGCAGCTCCCAGACCGCATAGGCCCGATCCGATGGGGCCCCCGCGTTGATGCCCCCCATCGGGCCGTAGCAGTTGGGGATGTAGCGGCGGAAGGTGGCGCCCAGCTTGCGAAGGTTGAAGTGGGCGTTGAGGCTTCGCAAGGGGTCGAAGGTCCAGACCACCCGCTCGTAGCCTCTGCTCAAGGCCCAGTCGCGCTGATAACGCTTGAGCAGCAGCCCAATCTGGCTACTTTGATACTCGGGCAGCACCCCGGCCATGTGCGAGTGGTGGTCGGTGGGGCGGTTGGTGGGGAAGCCAAAGATGAAGCCAACCAGAACCGAATTCTCCACTGCCCCTTTCTCCCTGGAGGGGGGAAAGGGGTTGGGGGATAGGGGGTGAAGGTAGGCTCCCGCCAGCAGAGCCCCCTCGTGTACCAGGGCCATCAGGGTTCCGGTGCGGATGGTGTCGCTCGGATCGTTCCAGATGGCCTGCTCGAGCCGGGGGATTTCGGCGATTTCCTCGGGCTCATGCAGTTCACGAATCAACACATTCATACGGCTGGGCGCTATTGACTATTGACTCTGGGCAGCACTGGACACATACGCCGATTTCTCGGTGAGCTTCTGGATAAAGTCCCGCTTCAGCGTCACGCCCAGACCCGGCCCCTGGGGTACGGGCATCAGGCCGTTTTTGGCCTCGAGGGCCTCTTCGATGATGTCTTCCTGCCAGTAGCGGCTGGCACTGCTGGTATCGCCCGGTTTGATGAACATGGGCAGGGTGGCCACGTGAATGTTGGCGGCCCGGCCAATGCCCGCTTCCAGCATTCCGCCCATCCAGACCGGCAGTCCGTAGCTCTGGGTAATGTCGTGTACCTTGCGGCTGGCCAGGATGCCGCCCACCCGGCCCGGCTTGAGGTTGATCACCCGCCCAGCCCCGATTTCCAGGGCCTTGCGGGCGTCCTCGGGCGAGGTGATGGACTCGTCCAGGCAGATCGAGGTGGAGATGGCCGCCTGCAACTTGGCGTGATCCAGGATGTCGTCGAAGGCCAGCGGCTGCTCGATGTAGTCGAGGCTGGCGGCGTCCAGGGCTTTGAAGGTGGAGATGTGGTTCAGGCTGTAGGCGGAGTTGGCGTCCACGGTGAGGTTGGCCTCAGGGTAGGCCTCGCGCACGGCCATCGCTAGCCTGACATCCCAGCCGGGTTTGATTTTGAGCTTGATGCGCTTGTAGCCATCGGCCAGCCCCTTGCCCACCTTCTCAAGGGTGGCCTCGATGCTGGGCTCGATGCCCAGGCTGATGCCTACTGGAATCTCGGTGCGAACGCCTCCCAACACTTTCCAGAGAGGCTGGCCCAGGCTTTTGCACCAGAGGTCCCAGAAGGCCATCTCGAGGGCGGCTTTGGCCATTTTGTTGCCGCGGAAGCCAGCAATCGCGCTCCAGAGCTGCTCGGGGTTGGCCAGGTCTTTGCCCAGCACCTTGGGAATGAGCAGTTCTTCCAGAAGCGCCCAGGCCCCAGGAATGGTCTCCTCGCGGTAGTGCGGGGTGTACTCCATAACGGTTTCGGCGTAGCCCTCGAGGCCCTCGCCGTATAGCGTCAGGACAACCAGGTGGCGCATGGTCTGCACCCCAAAGGAGGTCTCGAAGCGAAACTTGAGCGGCAGGGAGATCAGGCGGAGTTCGGCGGCTTCGATTTTCATGCCCGTATGCTAACCCTCCGGGCGCTAAAAGCCCAAGAAGCGCTCGGGACTGTTGTTGCATATAGATTTCACGAGCAAAATATCGTGAAGATATACACAAAATACATGGTTTGCGCCGACTACTTTTTCCAGGCCTCGAGCACAAACACCGGGCTTTCGGAGGTGAGGGGTTCTTTATGAAAACCGCCGAAAAGCCTGAAATCGAAGCCGGAAGCCCGCAGCCAGCGCTCGAGTTCATAGCGGGTGTAGTAGCGCTGGGTCAGGGTGTGGCGCTGTCGCTTGAGCGTCCCCCTGGGCGAAATCGTATCCACCAGGTAGTGCGTGAGGAGGGCCTGAGCTGCGGGGTGATGCTCCTGATAAAGAAAGACCTCCGTTTCGCCGTAACTGCCCTCGTGCTGCAAAACCCCAGCTGGGCCGATGTGAGTCGGGTTGTAAACGTCAAAAGCGAAGCGTCCACCCGCTTCCAGGTGGGCCCGTACACCTTTCAGCGTGGCATCTTGCTCGTCCAGGGTATAGAGGTGCATCAGGGCGTTGAAAGGGGCGATGATCAGCGGAAACTGCCGTTTGAGCTTGAGTTGGCGCATGTCGCCTGCCAGCCACTTCACGCCCAGGCCCTGGGTGTGTCTGGCCCCTAGCTTACGCATTTGTTGGGCAGGTTCCAGCGCCCACACCTCCACGCCCTGCCGCGCAACGGCCCTGGCCACCCGCCCGGTTCCGGCTCCGAGTTCCAGCACTGGGCCGCCGTAGTCCAGCGCCAGGCGGGTGTAGAACTCGAGGTCGTCGGTGTAGTGCTGGTATTGCAGGTGGTAGAACGCGGCAAGGGGCGAGTAGTCCACTCAAAAATCATAAGCCTGGACGGGTGCTTCGCTATAGCAAATGGGCTATTTCGCTCCAAAAAGTTGTCGTGCCGGTAAACCGACGTAAGCGGCTCTGCGCTAAAATGTAGTTGTGGTCAAACCCAGCGCTCAACTCATGACCATCGAGGAGTACCTCCGCACCGAACCAGAACGCGAGGTGCGGCACGAGTATGTGCATGGGCACATTTACGCGATGGCCGGAGGGAGCAGCATCCACAACCGAATCTGCGCCAACATCGTGCACCTTTTGGTGGCGCTCAACCTGGCTCATGGTAAGTGCCGCGTCTACCCCAGCGACATGAAACTGCGGGTGGGCGACGAAAAGGTTTACTACCCCGACGCGATGGTCGTATGTCAGGGAGAACTCCCCAACGAGTTCTACGAAACCGAGCCTTGTCTGCTGGTGGAGGTGCTGTCACCCAGCACCAAAGACATTGACCGGCGCGAAAAAGCCGATGTCTACCGCAGCTTGCCCAGCCTGCAGACCTACCTGATTGTAGATAGCGAGTCCCGAACGGTGCGCCACTACTGGCGCGAAGCGGGTGAGTGGAGGGTTTTGGATTACGTCCAGCAAGGGGACATTCCCCTACCCTGTTTGGAGGGGAGTATAGCTCTCGAGCAAATCTACCGGGGGGTTTTGTAACTCAGGGGGTAGGCTCGAGCCGCGCCTTGCCGAAATAGGGCTGCAGGGCTTTTGGCACGTTGACGGTGCCATCCTCGTTCTGGTGGTTTTCCAAGAGCATCACCAGGATGCGCGGGGTGGCCAGGGCGGTGTTGTTCAGGGTGTAGGCGTAGCGCACCTTGCCGTGTTCGTCACGGTAGCGCAGGTTGGCCCGCCGGGCCTGCCAGTCCAGGAGGGCCGAGCAGGAGTGGGTCTCGCGGTAGCGGTTCTCGCTGGGAACCCAGGTCTCAAGGTCTACCTGGCGGTACTTGCCTAGGCCCATATCGCCGGTGGATACCTCGAGCACCCGGTAGGGCAGCTCGAGGGCCTGCAAAATGCCCTCCGAGATGGAAAGCATGGTGTCGAACGACTTGTTCGATTCTTCCAGGTCGGCCTTGCAGAGCACGTACTGCTCTACTTTGTTGAACTGGTGAACGCGCATCAGGCCGCGCACGTCCTTGCCTGCCGAGCCCGCCTCGCTGCGGAAACACGGAGAGAGCGCAGTGTAGGTTTTGGGCAACTCGCTCTCGGGCAGAATCTCGCCGGCGTGCAGGTAGTTGAGCAGCACCTCGGCAGTGCCGGCCAGGAAGGCATCCTCGCCATCTACCGAGTAAACCTGGTCGCGGGCGGTGGGGAACTGGCCGTGCCCGTAAAGCACCTCTTCCTTGGTCAGGCTGGGCACACTCATGGGGGTAAAGCCGGCCTGAATCATCCGGTCGAGGGCAAAGCGCAGCAGGGCTTGCTCATAGACCATCAGATCGCCTTTCAGGATGTACGAGCGTGAGCCCGAAACCTTGGCCGCCCGTTCAAAATCGCCCCAGCCGTTTTTCTCGATGAGCGCCACGTGGTCGAGAGGCTCGAAAAGAAAGATGCGGGGATTGCCGTGGACGCGGGTCTCCACATTGAACGAGTCGTCGGGGCCTACCGGCGCACCCTCCCAGGGAATGGTGGGGGTGAGGTAGAGCAGGTTTTTGAGGCGGGCCTCGAGGTCGCGTAGCTGGGGCTCGAGTTCGGCCAACTGCTGCCCAATCTCCCTGCCCTTTTCAATCATGGCCGCACGCTCTTCGGGCCGGGCCTTGCTGGCAGCTTTGGCGTTGGCGTTGCGCTCGGCCTGGAGCTGCTCCGTTTTTCGCTTGAGTTCCTGCACCTGTGCGTCGAGGGCCAGTAACTCGTCGAGGTCGAGGGTACCGGCTTTCTTTTCGATGGCCTCGCGGACGATTTCGGGGTTTTCGCGGATAAATTTGATGTCTAGCATAGCGACGCTCAGGGTCGAGGGTGGGGCTCCTGACACCAGACCCCAGGTACTCGACGGTTATTCAATGACCCTTGGTACTTTGAACTGGCCTTCTTCCTGTTCGATGGCTACCGACAGGGCTTCTGACTGGCTCAAGGAGGGCTCTATTTCATCGGCCCGCAGGCGGTTGGTAATGGCCACCGGGCGGGCCATTTCCGGCAGGTTTTCGGTATCGAGCTCGCCCAGCTTTTCAAAGAAACCCACAATTGAGCGCAGTTCACCCTCGAGCTTGGCCTCCTCTTCCGGGGTGAGCGCCAGCCGGGAGAGCTTGCCCAGATTCTTAACCAGTTCTGGAGTAATCTCCATAGGTGCCATTCTAACCCTCCCACAGGGGGAAGCCAAAAGTGCCCGGCTAGGCTCTTAGTATTTGCTCGGGTATCGTCGTTTCAACCCCTCACCCGGTGACAGCGGTTACCGCCAGAATGTTTTTCTGGGCAAAAGGAGTACCAAACTAGCGTGTGCTGTCGCCACCCTCTCCCGCAAGGGGAGAGGGAAAGTGGAAAACGAAAAAAGCTTGAGTGCCCGTCCGAAACCCAAAAATACACGCTTGGCGGCAGGGTTAGAGGGCTGTATCGTGCCTCTGCACAGCACCAGGGCTATCACACCGACCTTTTCCTAAATCTAGCCCTCAAACGATTCTCAACGAGAGAGTTGGCAGTCGGAGTCGGGTCGTGGTCTACAATACCTGCCACCTACTCCCTAACCCCTAACCCCTGACCCCTACCAAACCAGTCCTATCCGGGTTGTTTCGCCAGGCTCTGCCTTCCAGGGGGCCTGACCCTCGCCTTTGGGGTAGGCTATTTTCATGTCGCCCGAAGAGTTCAAGCGCCTGGGATACGAACTGATTGACTTCATCGCCGAATACCGTGCCAGCCTGGGGGCCCAGCCGGTGATGGCGCAGGCCCAGCCGGGGGCTATAAAAGCACTTTTTGCGCCCACGCCGCCCCAGCAGGGAACCGGGTGGGACAGCCTACAGGACGACCTCAGGGCCCTGTTTCCTGGCCTGACCCACTGGCAAAGCCCGCACTTTTTCGCCTGGTTTCCCTCCAACGCCCCGCTGTCTTCGGTGCTGGCCGATCTGGTTGCCACAGGCCTGGGGCAGACCGGCATCACCTGGCAGGCCAGCCCGGCCCTGACCGAGGTCGAGGAGGTCATGACCGACTGGCTGCGCCAGATGCTGGGCCTGCCCGAGGTGTTCCAGGGGGTGATTCAGGACACCGCCTCCACCGGCACCCTGGTAGCACTGCTCACCGCCCGCGAATGGGCCACCAACCAGTCCCAGGACCGGGGCGGGCTCCAGGCCGAGGCCAGGCCCCTCACCGTGTACGTCTCCGACCAGGCCCATAGCTCGGTGCCCAAGGCTGCTTTGCTGGCCGGTTTTGGCCGCGAAAACCTGCGCCTGATCGAAACCGACGAGACCCACGCCATGCGTCTGGATGTGCTCGAGGCCACCCTGCGGCGCGACCTGGCCGAAGGCCGCAAGCCCTGTGTGGTGGTTGCTGCCGTGGGTACTACCGCCACCACAGCCATTGACCCGGTGCGAAAAATTGCTGAGCTATGCCAGGAACACGGCATCTGGCTGCATGTGGATGCGGCCATGGCGGGCTCCGCCATGATTCTGCCGGAGTGCCGGTGGATGTGGGACGGCATCGAGCATGCCGACTCTATCGTGATCAACCCCCACAAGTGGCTGGGGGTGGCCTTCGACTGCTCGCTCTACTATGTGCGTGAGCCTGAGCACCTGATCCGGGCCATGTCCACCAACCCTTCCTACCTGCACTCGGCGGCGGATGGGCAGGTGAAAAACTACAAAGACTGGGGCATTCCACTGGGGCGGCGCTTTCGGGCCCTCAAGATCTGGTTTGCGCTGCGCGAACTGGGGGTGGAGGGTTTGCAGGCGCGGCTTCGGCGCGACCTGGCCAACGCCAAGTGGCTCGAGGCCCAGGTCAAGCAGACCCCCGGCTGGGAGCTGCTGGCACCGGTGCCCTTGCAGACGGTGTGCGTTCGTTACAACCCACGGGGTCTGAGCCCCGAGCAGCTCGACCAGCACACCCAGGACTGGGTGGCCCGCGTCAACCGCACAGGCCGGGCTTTTCTGACCCCGGCCCTGCTCAAGGGGCGCTGGATGGCCCGGGTTTCCATCGGGGCAGAGGCCACCGAGCGCCCTCATGTGGAGGCGCTGTGGGCCCTGATGCAGCAAGAAGCCCAGAGGGTGGAAATTGGCACCTGACCGTTTCCTTTTCTACCAGCCGCTGCAAACCGAGGATGGCTCGCTGACGCTGGTGCACCCGGTATTTGGCGAGGCCTACAGCTCCCGGTTCGGGGCCTGGATGCAGGCCAACGAGCTATATCTGAAACTGACCCAGACCCACCGACATCCCGCGCCTCGCGTACTGGAAATCGGCTTTGGGCTGGGGGTTAATTTCCGGGCCACGCTGGAAAATTGTGTACAGCGCGGGGTGCCTCTGGAATATCTGAGCTACGAGTTTTTGCCGGTCTCGAGGGAGGTGCTGGCATCGGTAGAGGTGCCCCTTTGCCCCCAGGCCCGGCGGGTATGGGAAGAGCTGCTCTCGAGCTGGCCCCCCCAGCCGCAGGCACTCTGGACCCTGGAGGGGTTCTGGGGCCGCCTCGAGCTTCGCATTCAGGACGTGCAGGAGGCCCACTTTCCCCAGTCGTGGGCTAGCGCAATCTACCTGGATCCCTTTAGCCCGGAGGTGAACCCCGAACCCTGGCAACTGCCTGTGCTGAGGTGGCTCTTCGCGGCCATACAGCCGGGGGGCTACCTGGCCACGTATTCGGTGGCGGGGCAAGTTCGACGCAATCTCCAAGCAGCAGGGTTTTGCGTTGATAAAGTACCTGGGGTGGGCAAAAAGGCCTGGACGCAAGCCAGGCGGCCATGAAGCTAGCGGATGGGGCTGGTTTCTTCGGAAGGTTCGGCCTCGTTGACCAGGTTGAGGCCCAGGGCCCGTTCGGCCAGGCGCTCACCGGCCTCGGCGAAAGGGTGGGAGATCAGGGTAGCGCCTGCGGCCCGTAGCAGGGGTTCGTCCTCGCGGTGGAGACAGGTGGCGGCGATGGTGCCATCGAAACCCCTGCGTTTGAGCCCATGCAAGGCCCTTAGTTTGGCCTCGAGGTCGGGCAGGGCCAGCAGCACCCCCCGCAAGCCGGAGAGGTCGAGGCGTTCCCAGAGCTCGGGGTCCTCGGCATCGCCATAACGCACAAAGCGCTTTTTGGTTCGGTGCGATTCCAGCTTGCTATCATCGGCGTCCAGGCCCAGTACCCGAAAGCCCTGGCCTTCCAGCATCTTGTACGCCGCGCCACCGGTGCGCCCCATGCCCACCACCAGCCATTCGGCGCCGCCCAGGGTGGTGGGTTCGTCGTCGGCGTGGCGGCCCTTTCGCTCAAAGCGCAACAGGAAGTCCTCAAATCGCTGGTACAGGCTGTGGACAGAACGGTTCAGGGGGGCTGCTAATGCCAGAGAGACCGCCACCACCAGACCCACCAGCTGGCCCCAGGACTCCGGCAAGAGACCCCCCTCTACGGCGGCCACACTGGTAATCAGGGCGAACTCACTATAGCTCGTGAGGGATACGCTGGTCACGAAAGCGGTGCGGGCCCGCAAGCCAAAGGCAATAAATAAGGCAAAGAATAGCAGGGCCTTCAGCGGAAGTAACAGCACAAGACCCAGGGCAAGGGGTAACGAGGAAACCGCAGGCAGGCCCATCAGCCCAATCTGGAGGAAGAATGCCACCAGGAAGGCTTCTCTCAGGCCCCACAGGGTGCGCGATAGCTCGGAGGTCTGGGGGTGTCCTGCGAGCGCAGCTCCCATGAGCAATGCCCCCAGTTCTGGCGATACCCCCAGGCTTTTGGCCAGGCTGGCCCCACCCAGCGCCAGCCCCAGCCCATAAAGCAGCAATAACTCGTCGTGACCGCTTTTTTCCAGAATCCGACCCACAATGGGCCGCAACATGGGAAGGGCCAGCAGCAATAGTGCCCAGGGGGTGGGGTTTTTTACCCCTGCGTAGGCCAGAAGCCCCACCGCAACCAGATCCTGGAGCACCAGAATGCCCACCGCCACTCGCCCGTGAAAGGTGGATAGCTCCCGTCGGTCGTCCAGGAGCTTGACGGCCAGCACGGTGCTTGAGAAGGCCAGCCCGATTCCCACAAAAAGCGCCGCGCTCGGACTCAAGCCCAGGAGAAGGGTAAATAGGCCCACCAGCAGGGCAAATAGCAGCAGGTGGATACCCCCCACGCCCAGCACCTCGAGGCGCACCAGGCTACCAAAGCGGAGCTTGAGCCCAACCGTGAATAAGAGCAGCAATACCCCCACATCGGCCAGCTCGCCCAGCAGGGTGCTGTTCTGGTAGCCAAACCCCCAGAGTGCAAACCCGGCACCCAGATAGCCCACCAGGGGCGGCAGTCCGAAACGGCTTGCGAGCAGACCCAGGGCATAGGCCGCGCCAACCCACACCAACTCCATAACCCCATCATAGGGGCTCGAGCGGTTTTGCTAAGGTACATGGCGATAGCCAGCCCAGGCTGGCCGAAAAGCCGCTACCGCCTCGCCTGCTCGAGGGTGTCACCACCCGCCTCAACTTCAGGTTCTGTCCTGATTGCGATGCTCGTCTTTACCGCGTATGCAGCACTTCGCAAGGTACCCAGCACGACGATAGCGCCGTCCTGGGTATTGGTGGAAACCTTTTGCAACCTCTAACGTCTGGAATTCTTCTGGGCAAATACGCCAAACGGTGGCTGGCCGAGGCGCCGGGCGAGACGGGGCATCACCAGCAAATCACGGTTTTTCAGCCATAGCGCGTCTAGCAGAGCCTGAGATAGCTGGCCTGCATTGGCATAACGCCGTAGCGGTACCCGAATGGCCTGGCCCTGGGCGGCTATCAGCACCAGCTGGATGCCCCCGCCTAAAATATCCCGGAGGCCATCCACAGCTTCTACAGGCGTCAGGGGGTACTCCTCCCAGCGCCCAAAACTCCGGATGCGAAGGGTTTCGGGGGTGACCTCGAGGCCACTCAGCCAGCCCTCGTCCACCCCCAGAAAAACCATGTAAACCCCCAGTAACCCAAACAGGATGACCGACCAGAGTGGCTCGACACCCTGAAGCCAGGCTCCCAGGCTCAGTGCCAACAAAACCAGTCCCATCAGGATGATGCCCACAGCCAGGATGTAGGTTTGAGGACTGGGCCTCGAGGTCACTCGTGATTCAAGCATCGTTTGAAGTGTATCGGTAGATTCCAGGTGTGCCAACCTGCCAGAACCTGAACTGCACGAAAACCATTGCCCTTAATGCTAGCGTAAAGCAGACATGGCCGCCCGAAGAGGCGGCCACGGTTCTTTATGGACGAAGCTTTCTTGAAATCAGTTTGCTCAAAATATGCGAGAACGCTCTAGCGACGCTGGGCAACCTGGTTATTGAGCCCGGTGTTGTTGACTGTGGGGGGTTTGCTATCCGCACCACGCCGCCAGAACACCTTGTTCATGCTGCCGGTTACGGCAATGTTGCTGACCGTTTCAATGTTGACCGTATTACCCATTCCCTCGACCTGCACTTTGCGGCAGTAGCCCCGCAGGTTCACGGTCAGGTTGCTACCCTCGACCCTAACGCTCCGCCCCTGCCCGCAGTCCTGTGTGGAAGTAGAGCCAAAGCCCGTAACGTTGATGTCCGCATTGTTAGCTGGGGCTGGGGGCTTTGCCCCGGAGGTGCTGGCAGGGCTTGTGGGCCGTGCAGCCGGGAGCTGGCTGGGCTGGCCCTCAACCACCCGGTAAATCACATTCCCGGTGCCAGAGACTTCCTGGCTGGGCCGACGGCCCTCCACCCCATTGACAAACCGGCGGTAGCCGAGCCGATTATTGACGCCGGTGATTTCTACCTTGGCTACCTCCTGTACCACCACGCGATTGCTATCGCCCATGATAGAGATGGAGCGGCAACGATCCGAGAATTCCACCACGTTGTTGGTGCCGGTCACCTCTACATCACGGTTTTTGCACTGCAGCAAAAGCCGAGCACCATCTCCCATAATCTCAATGCTGCTCTCGGTCTCGGTAACCTCTGCCAGGGCACTTGCCAACAACAAAATTACTACAGGGGCCAGACGCACAGGATTCATAGCTAAACCTCCCTGCGCCAAAATATACGCAGGGGGGGTATTTGCTACCATTAGAAAGAGACTATCCAGGCTTTAGTTTCCCATGGCGTTTTCATGACATTTCTTGTCACACCCAACAGACCTGGATAGTTCTCAATGACAGGCATTCCGAACGCCCTAATCCGGTAACACCAAGACGTGGCTATTGGCTTCACTTGCGTCATTTCTACATGCCGCTGGTGGGTGACGCTACGCTCTTTTGCGAGGAGTGAGGGTATAGGGTTCTGGTGGATTTGGTATCAGAGCCGTTCCACCGCCTGGTTGCTCGCTATCGGCCATATACCATAGGCTATCGGCTGATTTTCATTTGCCCACACAGAAGTTCCGGAACACCCGGTCTATCACCTCTTCGGATACATCCTTACCCAGGATTTCGGCAAAGGCATCCAGGGCCATCTCGATGGAAACCCCGGCCAGGTCTTCGGGGGCATCCAGGGCCTCCTGTAAATGGGTTTCGGCCCGGCGCAGGGCCTCCACATGGCGCTCGTTGCTGATCCAGATTTCACCCTCGGGGGCCTCTCCCAGGAGCCGGTGATGTATATGCTGGCGCAAGGCCTCCAGGCCCAGCCCGGTTTGGCTCGAGACCTGCAGATACGCGGCGTCCGACCAGGCTGCGGGCAGGTCGGCTTTGGTGGCGACCTTCAGGGTGCGCTCCCAGGGCAGGTCGGGAGGGGCGGCTCTGGGCTGGCTCTGGTCGGCCAGATACAGGATCAGGTCGGCCTCCTGGGCAATTAGCAAAGCCCGCTCCACCCCGCTTTTTTCCACGATATCTTCGGTTTCCCGCACCCCGGCGGTATCCACCGCCACCAGCGGCACCCCGGCAATCTCCAGCGGGGCTTCCAGGTAGTCGCGGGTGGTGCCGGGAATAGGGGTAACGATGGCCCGCTCGTAGCCCAGGAGCGCGTTGAGCAGGCTGGACTTGCCCGCGTTGGGGGCCCCCACCAGGGCGATGCGGGCCCCTTTCTGGGCGATGCGTCCGGCGGGCGCGGTGGCCAGCAGGTGCTGGATTTCCTGCAAAACGGGCTCCAGAGCTGCTTGAATCTGGACTGGTTCCACGCCTTCCTCGGGGTAGTCCAGCCAGGCCTGGATGTGGGCCAGCAGGTTGAAGAGCTGCTCGGAAAGGTTGGCAATCTTTTGTGACAAGCCCGCGCTCAGACCCCGCAAGGCTTGCCGCCGGGCCGCGTCCGATTCAGACTCCACCAGACTCAGCACCGCCTCGGCCTGGGCCAGGTCCATCTTGCCGTTCAGGTAGGCCCGCAGGGTGAACTCGCCGGGTTGGGCGGGGCGGGCCCCCAGCTCGAACAGCGCCTGCAAAACCCGGCGCAGCACCGCCGGGGAGCCGTGGGTGTGCAGCTCGGCGCTGTCCTGACCGGTATAGGAGTGGGGCTTGCGGAAAACCAGCAAAAGCGCCTCGTCCAGGATTTCCTGGGTGCTGGGGTCGCGGATTTTTCCATGAGTGAAGCGCCCGCCGCTCAGCTTGCAGGGGTTTTTGCCCTGCCAGAGCCTCGAGACCAGCTCCAGGCTGCCGTTGCCCGAGACCCGCACGATGCCCACCGCACCCTTACCGGGGGGGGTGGCGATTGCGGCAATCACGTCGTTCAGCGAAGGCAGGCCCACAAGGTTCTAGTGTATTCGCGGCAGAATCCAGTCAATGAGGGTCAGGGCAGTTTTGCTGCGGGTCAGGGGGTCGGCCCCAAAGAGGCCGTTCATCAGCTCGAAGTGGGGGAGAGGGGCCTCGAGCCGGGTGATGTGGGCAAACACGGCTCCGGCAGGGGGCACGGGCTTCTGGTTGGCTGCCCACAGGCCCTCGAGGATTTTCCAGCTCTGGGTGCTAGCCAGGTAGCCCATCTTGAGCTGAGCCTGTTCGTCTAGCGCCGTCTGGAGCTTGCGCCGGGCGCTTTCCAGCCAGTAGGCCAGGGCTTTGCGTTCGGCTTCAGGCATCTGGTAGGTGTCGAAAAGCTGCTGGGCCTCTAGCCGCAACTCGGCCAGCTTGCCCTCGGGGTCATGGAGGATTTTGCCGTCCAGATGGCTATAGAGTTCCATCGGGTTGCGACGCAGCTTGTCGCGGGCCTGCACCAGATTGCGAAAGTGCAGTTCAATCAAGTACCCGTGCTGCTCCTCGCTGCGGAATTTGCGTTCGTTGACCCCACTCAAAAGCACCCAGAAGTCCACGTCGGAGCCGGGGGTGGCATCGCCCCGGGCGCGGGAGCCCGTGAGCAAAACCCCCATCACCTTGGGGTCGGTCTTGAGTTGCTCTACAACCTGGGCAATCACGTGTTCCATCAGTTGGGCTTTCCGAACCGGTAGCGGTTACTGAGGGCTTCGGCCAGCATTCTTGCGGTGGGCTTATCGAGGAACTGGTTGCCATTGCCGCACTTGGGCGAAAGGATGCAGCGTGGACAACCTTCCTCGCAAGGGCAGCCCTGTAGCAGATCGCGGGCGGCAGCTACCCAGCGGGGGAACTGCCGCGCAGCCGCTCGAGCATACCCTACCCCACCCGGATAGCCATCATAGATGAAGATGGTCGGGCCACTGCCGGAAGGGAGGGGCCGGGGGTAGAAGGGATACGAGACCCCTCCAATATCCTGCCGCTCGGCCAGCACAAACAGGGGGAGCAGGCCAATCAGGGTGTGCTCGAGGGCGTGGATGGCCGAGGGCACCTGGGCTTCGGTGAGGAAGGTGGAGTCGGGCCAGCGGGGCTCCACGTGACCGTCGGTTTCCAGGGTGGGGAGTACCGAAAGACCCTCGCAGGGGTGGAACCAGACCGCCTCAGTCTGGAAGGTGAGTTCGGGCATCAGGAGGGCCACCTCGTCCAGCACCGTCTCGCTCACGAAGCGCTTTTTCACATAGCCCGTGACCCGTTCCCGCAGCACCACCGGGCCCACCCAGATCCCGCTCAGGATTTCCTCGCCCTGCAACACCTCAATCTCGGTCTCGGCCCTGGGCTGGGTGTAGTAGTCCTCGAGGCCCGGCAGCAGCACAATCTCGCGCTTCTCGGGGTCGAGGTTGCGCACCAGATAACTCTCGCCCTGGTGCAGGTACACCGCCCCTGGGTGGGCCTCCCAGTAGGCCTGTCGTTCGTCCAGGGTGCCCAGCAGCTTGCCGGTGTTGTCCCGCAGGCTGAAGCTCCGGCCCAGCCCGCGTAGGATCAAGTCCTGGTGCGGGGAGCGCTTGGGCGTGTAAAGCCGCCCGTATTTCTCCACCAGTGGAGGCTGGATGTTGAGCCAGGGTTTGTACATGGGGTCAAGTTTTACAGGCTCCTGACCCTCGGCCCCAGACCCTGGACTTGCTGCCCCAGGGAGCAGAATGGGCAATTCCCGCGCCGCACAGTGGGCATGCAGGGGGTACAGGATCGGGTTATCCGGGTCGACAATGGCCGATTCGGGGGGGCTCTTTAGCAGCAGGTCGGGGTGCTGTTCGATGTAGGCATCCAGGGGGTCTTCGCGGGGTATCCACAGCACCAGCGCCCGCCGTCCGGAGCGCCCGGCCCGCCCGGCGCGTTGCCAGAAGGAGCTCACCGAGCCCGGATAGCCCAGCAGAATCACTGCGTCCAGGCCGCCAATATCCACCCCCAGCTCGAGGGCACTGGTGCTCACCAGCACCCGCACCGTACCCTCCTGCAAGGCCTGCTCCAGCTTTCTTCGCTCCGCCGCCGTGTAGCCCGCGCGGTAGGGCCGCACCTGCTCGTTGGCGGCGTAGCGGGCTACCAGCTCGGCGGTGCGGCGGGCATTGGTAAAGATCAGGGTGCGCAGGCCCTGTTCAGCCGCATGACGGGCCAGTAGGGCGGCCTCGAGGTTCGGGCTGCGGCGGTGTTTGCCCTCCTTATCGAGGGCTTTGGGAATCCAGACACCAAACTCCCGCTCGGCCCTCGAGGGGTTGGCGTTGATTGCATGGAAGTTCTGCCCCGTCAGGCTGTGGGCATGTTCGGCAGGGTTGGCAATGGTGGCGCTCGCCGCAATCACCTGGGGGGTGGCCCCATAATGCCAGGCCAGCCGTAGAAGCCGCTGCAAAATTAGCGCCGCATGGGTGCCAAAGACGCCGCGATAGGCATGGAGTTCGTCCACCACGATGTAGTGCAGTTCTGACAAAAACCCGGCCCAGTCGCTATGGCGGGGTAGCAGACCGAAGTGCAGCATGTCGGGGTTGGTGAGCAAGGCCCGGCCTTTTTCCCTGGCTTTTTTGCGCTCACTATCAGAGGTATCGCCGTCATAGGTGTAGATGCGGTCCTTCACCCCCAGGGGTTCGGCCATCTGCCGCAGTCGCCCCAGTTGGTCGTGGGCCAGGGCCTTGGTGGGGTAGAGCAACAGGGCGGTCTTACCCTCGAGCGCCGCCTTGAGCACGGGCACCTGGAAGACCAGGCTTTTCCCTGAGGCCGTGGAGGTGGCCAGCACCACATGCTGACCGCGCTGCAAATGCTCGAGCGCTTCGGCCTGGTAGCTGTAGGGCTGTATCCCCAGGGCCATCAGAACGCCGGAGAAGATACCGCTGTAATCCGCTCTCCCAGGGGGCCTTGCCGGCAGCACCCGCACGAAACCAAGCTGGCCCGCATAGCCTTCGGTGTCGCGCAGCCAATCGGCGTAGGAGTGGTAGGGCAACAGTTCTTTGGGTAACACCTTGGTTCTCAGCGCTGCGCCACGGTGTGGCACGGGGGCGGTTGGGTCTTGCTGCTCAGCACCCTTAGGGCCAGCTGAGCAGGTCTCTGGATGGCTTTTGTGTGGGTTGCACCGCACACCCTCATGGACGGAAGTATAGCGGAACGAGGGGTGTACCTTTGGGGTCTGGTATCGAGGTATGGCGCTGGACACTCTGCATTAGCTGTAGCTTCCAGGCTTCTGCTCGCGCACCTGAACCATCGTATAAATGGGAATGAGCACCAGCAACGCGCCAAAAAACCCCAGTACCCGCAGGTCAAACCCCTCAACGATGAGCCCCCCCAAAAGGGGCAGGGTCATGCCCGCCGCATTCGACCAGAGCTCGAGCACCCCAATAGCCTGCCCCCGCTGGGTGGGCGGGGTGACGTCGGTCACCACGGTATTGGAACCCAGAAAAGCCCCCGACCAGCCCAGACCCACCAGAAAGGTTCCGGCGGTAATGACCCAGTACCCCTCGCCCAACCCCACCAAGAGCGCCCCCAGTCCCGCCACCACCAGCCCTGCCAGGATCACCGGCTTGCGCCCAATCCGGTCGGTCAGCCGGCCAATGGGCCAGGAAAAGGCAAACATCCCCATTGCATGCAGCGCCACAGAAAAGGAAATCTGCGAGAGGCTACAGTCCAGCGCCTTCAGGGCCAGGGCGGTCATGGCCATCATCATGACCATCTGCCCCTGCACCGTTACGGCAGACAGAATGGCCGCTACCCGCACACGGGAGAGGTCGCTTGGCTCGAGCAGGCTGGGGTTGGAACCGGCCCTGTCCAGGGCCCAGGCGGGGTAGTACTTTTCCATCTCGAGGGCAATCTGCTTCGGGTCGGGGCGGATGCTCCAAACCAGCCAGAAGCAGGGCAGTATGAGCAGCGGAACCAGCAACCAGGCCAAGGCAATTTCATTCATGCCCAGGAGTTTCCCCAACCGCTCTGCCAGCGTGACCAGGAGGGGAGAGATACCTGAGCCAAACAGCGAGCCCATCGCCACCAGACTGATGCCTTCACCGCGCCGGCTGGGTGGGTACATATCAGCCGCCGCCACACGCATCTGCTGTACGGCCCCCACCCCACTACCAAACGTGAGCGCCCCCACACAAAACAGGGCAAACGAACCCAGGAGGGTGGCCATGCCGATAATCAGAGCCCCCACCAGCGCCAGCCATAGCCCCAGGTACAAACCTGCCTTGCGCCCCCGCTGGTCGGTTAGCCGACCCACAAAGTAGGCCGTCATCATGCGTGACAACCCCATAATGCTGGTTGCTACCCCAGCAAAGGCCGCATTGCCCAGCAACATGACCACCTGAATTGCCCCAAAGGTGGGCACTAGCTGCATCCCTGCGCCATTGATGGCCTGAGCCATGGCCAACAGCCAGGTGTTTTTCCTGACCAGGGGTGGAATGGGAACTTCGGGATGGGCTTGAGAACTGGGTCGCGCGGACACAAGCGCAGTATACGCTTGGTTTCCAGGGGGGCATATCGCAATTTCGGACCTTGCGAACATTTACCGTAAGCAAACCCTGCTAGACTTGAAACGATGGAAGCTACACCTAAAAAACTATCCCCTGCACTGCAACTGGGTTTTGTGGGGGTTATCGTGATTGGCTTAATTGCGCTTGCTCTGCTCTCATCGCCGCCCCAGCGAGCAGGAGACTTGCCTCAGGCCCAGTTGGTTCGGATGGACGGTAGCAGCGTGTTGTTGCAAAGTGGCAAGCCCACCGTGCTGACCGTCTGGGCCACCTGGTGCACCTACTGCCAGCGTCAGTTGCCCGAGTTCGAGGCGATGGCCCGCCAGCGTTCCGATGTGCAGTTCGCTTTTGTCAACGATGGGGAGCCCGTCCAGTTGGTGCGACAGTTTCACGATACCCGGGGCTTCTCCAGTGCTGTGGTGTACCAGGACGCGCTTCGCACGGTTTCCAGTTCACTGCGGGTGAACGGCTATCCCTCCAACTTTTTCTATAACTCCAGGGGCAAGCTGGTCGGCGAAGTGCGGGGTTACATGAGCCCGGAGCAACTCCAGGCGGCTCTGGCACAGCTTAATTAGGGCTCGATTCCTGTAAATAGAGCGTCGTAAAGTTGACCCCAAAACAAAAGCTGGTGAAAAGTCTCGCCAACCCGTCTCTCTGCGAACTGCCGTCATTGCAAGGAGGCCGAAGGCCGACGAAGCAATCCAGAGGCAGCTTGCCAAACCATCGGCTGGGTGGGGGAGCACGATTGCTTCGCATCCTGGGGATGCTCGGAATGACCACAAGACTTTGATGAATTTTGTGTGAGTGTATTGACATCAATGTGCAGGAAATGCATTGTCGTACGAATTCCCTTACAGAGCGGCTCATTGCGGCACGTACAAAGCTGTATGCTCTGGCAAAAGCCGTAGTAGACGCCTTTTCGTTCCTCCCCTACGTTGTAGGGGAGGTTGGGTGGGGTTGCCGAAGCGACTTGGTGCAGCCGGTTGATTGCTGGGCCTTGCCCGATACCCTCCCCGGCCCTCCCCACGTGGTAGGGAGGGGGTTTTAGGGCCAGCTTATGGAGACTGTAGAAGTGTATGGGTATCTCTACGACGCTCTAGGAAATGCTTTTTTGACTGGGGTGCAACAGTAAATGTTGCGGAAGCGGTTTCGGGCTGCAGGCTCCGTCTGGTTGAGGTCAAATCTGGAACTTCTAACAATTCTGTACCCACCCGGGCGGTAGTGTTGGGTGATGCCCCATGCGCTACCCAACCGGCAAACTTATTTTGAGCCGGAATTGTTTCAGTTTCTAATAGAGTTACGCTTCAACAACCATCGTGCCTGGTTTCAGGCCAACAAACACCGCTACGATGCCCTGGTTCGCCAGCCGTTTTTGCGCTTTATCGAGGATTTTGCCCCCCGCCTGGGGCGCATCAGCCCCGATTATGTGGCCAGCCCCCGCAGCCTTTTCCGCATCCACCGTGATACCCGCTACAGTGCTAATAAAGCGCCCTACAAGACCCACGCCGCCGCACAGTTTCGTCACCGATTGGGTCAGGATGTCCACATGCCTGGGTTTTATATTCACCTCGAGCCCGACAACTGCTTCTTGGGGGCCGGTATCTGGATGCCCGAACCGGAAAACCTACGGCGCATCCGGGCTGCCATTGCCCGACAAGACCCGCGTTGGCTACGGCTACGCAAGCAATTCGAACTGGATGGGGAGGGTAAACTTGTCCGCCCACCCAGGGGGTATGGTGCAGATCATCCCTTGATTGAAGACCTCAAACAGCGCAGTTTTACAGTTTCATACAGCCTCGCAGAAGACGAGGTGCTTTCAGAGCAGTTGCCCGATACGGTGGCAAAGGTGTTTCGCAAGCTGCTACCGCTCAACCGGTTCTTGAGCGAGGTGTTGCTGCTGGAGATAGGGGAGTAACCATGCTGCGGGTTCCGCAGGACTGCCTCGAGCAAACCTTACGCCACCTCCGGGCCGTGTTGCCCTACGAAGGGGTGGGGCTCTGGGTAGGCAAGCAGGGCCTGGTAAGGCAGGTCTGGCCGCTGGAAAATGTTCACGCTACGCCCCAAAAACGCTACGAGGCCGATCCGCAGGCCCTGCTTCAGTTGCTGCGGCGTACCGAGAGGGAGGGCCTCGAGCTCCTGGCCATCTACCACTCACACCCCACCGGCCCAGCCCGGCCCAGCGAAACCGACCGCTCACAAGCCTTTTGGCGGGTTCCCTACGTAATCTTCGACATGCAAACCGGTGAGGCACGGGCCTACAGCTTGCCCGAAGGCGACGAGGTAGCCATGCAACTCGAGGGGGCTGTGGGATATAAGTATTGAGCTTCAGGGTTCAGGCTTTCCCAGGGTGCTTATGTGGACGAAAGAGGAACTAGATCGCTACGCCCGGCACATCGTGCTGCCCGGAGTGGGAGGGGCGGGTCAGGCCAGGCTGAAACAAAGCTCTGTGCTGGTGGTGGGGGCCGGCGGCTTGGGTTCGCCGGTCCTGATGTACCTGGCGGCAGCTGGAGTGGGCCGTATTGGCATTGTGGAAATGGACGCTGTAGACCTCTCCAACCTCCAGCGGCAGGTGCTGTTCGATACCCAGACCCTCGGGCAATCCAAGGCCGATGTGGCCAGGGTTCGTTTGAACAGCCTCAACCCACACGTCCAGGTCGAGACCTACCCCCTCAAACTGGATTCGCACAACGCTCTTTCGGTTCTGAAGCCCTACGACCTGGTAATTGACTGCACCGACAACCTCCCGACCCGCTATCTGGTGAACGATGCTTGTGTATTACTCGATAAGCCATTGGTGTACGGCGCTATACACCAGTTTGAAGGCCAGCTTTCGGTTTTTCACTACCGGGGCGGGCCTTGTTATCGCTGTTTGTATCCGGAGCCGCCCAAACCCGGAACTGTTCCGAGCTGCGCTGAGGCAGGGGTTTTTGGTGTTCTACCGGGGGTTATCGGCAGCCTGATGGCTGCTGAAGTGCTCAAGATTCTGCTGGGACAAGGCGAAACCCTCTCGGGTCGGCTGCTGGTTTACGATGGCTTACAAGCGCACTTCCGAAGTATCCGCTTTCCTCGGCGCACCGACTGCCCCGTTTGTGGCGACCAGCCGAGTGTAACTACACTGCAAGATTATGAACTGTTCTGCGGTATTTCGGTGTAGGAACGCGATAGAATACACAGGCTGAGTCCGACATTGGTCGGAAGAGTTAGAGGAGAAACCATGAGCGCGACTGTGACGATTGCCAGAGGCCTGGAAGATGTAATTTTCACCGAAAGCAGCCTGTGCTTCATAGATGGAGACCAGGGCCGTCTGTACTACGCCGGATACAAAATTCAGGACCTCGCCGAGCACGCTACCTTCGAGGAAGTGACCTACCTGTTGCTACACGGTCACCTGCCCAACAGGGCCGAGCTAAAGGCTTTCAGCGCCAAGCTGGCCTCTCTGCGGGCGCTACCCCCCTCGATCATCAAACAGATCAAGCAGTTCCCCCGCAACGCCCACCCCATGTCCATGCTCCGCACGGCGGTCAGTGAGCTGGGCATGGTGGACGAGACCGAGGGGGATGTTTCCCCGGAGGCGCTCTACGAGAAATCGCTCTCGCTGATTGCCAAGTTTGCTACCATCGTGGCTGCTACCAAGCGCCACCGCGAAGGGCAAAAGATTCTCTCGCCACGCAAAGGGCTTTCCCATGCCGCTAATTTTCTCTACATGTCAAACGGTGAGGTGCCCAGCAAAGAACAAACCAAATTGATGGATGTGGCCTTGATCTTGCAAGCAGAGCATGGATTCAACGCATCCACTTTTACTGCAATCGCAACCTATTCCACCCAGACAGATATTTACAGCGCGATAGTAGCTGCGGTCGGCGCACTGAAAGGCCCAAGACATGGTGGGGCCAACGAGGCAGTCATGAAGATGATTGAGGAGATTGGATCTCCTGAGAACGTCTCGACCTGGCTGGCCAATCTGCAAGCCAAAAAAGGCCGGGTTATGGGTATGGGCCACCGGGTTTATAAGTCCTACGATCCGCGGGCTGGGGTTCTAGACAAGTATGCAAGTCATGTAGCCGAAACCCACGGACATACTCGAGAGTACGCTATCTTGAAGGAAGTCGAACGTCAGGCCGGAGCCATCTACAACCCCAAGGGCATCTATCCCAATGTGGACTTTTATTCCGGCGTGGTTTACTCCGACCTGGGCTATCCCCTCGAGTTCTTCACGCCGATTTTCGCGGTGGCCCGCATCTCGGGCTGGTGTGCGCATATCCTCGAGTACACCCGGATAGATAACCGACTGCTGCGCCCCGACTCGCACTACACGGGAAAACTGGATCTGCCCTACAAGCCGTTATCCAAGCGCTAGAGCACCTTTACACTTTCAGAGCCATCCGGCTACTGGAAAGCTTTGACTACACACAACAGTGGCCGCCCGTCCCGGCGGCCACGTCTGTGAATAGCGCTGTAACCTTCAGCTAACCCTTGGGGAAGCCTGCTCGAGACCGATGACTTCGAAGTCGCGCAGGGCTTCTACACCGTTTGCGTAGCGCCTGGTCACGTCTTTGGCAATAAGCCGGTCTAAGAATGCCTGTAACTCTGCCGTGACGATCAAGCTGGTGTCAGGAGCGGCAACCAGGGGTGGAGGGGGCAGGTTGAGGTGGGCATTCATAACCTCCACCGGCTCGCCCACAAACGGCAATTCGCCCGCAATGGCCCAGTAGAGCAGAATACCTGCCGAATACATGTCCGAGGCGGTGGTGGGGGACTGCCCCCGGATCTGCTCAGGGGCGATGTAAGCGATGGTTCCCAGACGAACCTTCTGGCTAAAACGCTCGCTCTGTGGCCCGGAAAGGTCGAAATCCACCAACCGTGCTTCGCCGGTGCCATCCACAACCAGGTTATCCGGCTTCACGTCGCGGTGCACCAGGTTCTGGCTGTGCATGTGCGCGAGGGCCTCGAGCAGGTGTCTGAACACTCTTAGTACCTTATCGGGGTGGTCTTTGCGCCACTCCGAAAGACGGCTACCCGGCGCGTAAGCCAACAGCACGGCGGGATTCTCGATGCCATCGTGCGGTACGCTCAGCCGCGCGAGCACTGGATTGATATGAGGGTGCTTGAGCTGCCCCCCCACCTTCCATTCACGGTCGGCCCGCCCTTCAAAACCTTTGGGGAATACCTTCAGTGCATAGGGGGTGCCGTGTACATCAAAAGCCAAATACACCGTTGCCAAAGCCCCACGGGCAATCGGTCGGATGACCTTGTAACGGCCTTCCAGGGTGATGCCGGCTAACCCCACATTCATCACTATACCGAGTTTTTGCGTCAGACTTGGGGCATTTTCAAACGGCTTCCAGGCTCTTATCGTTTTCCCCTTTCCCTCTCCCCTTGCGGGGAGGGTGGCGACACCGTCAGTTAGTTTGGTGCACATTTGGGCAAATAAAAAAACTATTGCGGTGACCCGGTGAAGCCAGGTGAGGGGTTGCAACGACGATGATCGTGCAAATGATTAGAGCCTGAAACGGCTTAAACTCAGTTGACCTGCCTTTCCGGTGATTCCGTAGTTCTTCGTTAGAGGGGCTTTGCCAGTGCCCGAAACGGTTTAGAATTGTGGTGGCTACACAACCCATGCCATGGAGGTTGCAACGTGCGCGGTCTAGTGTTGTCGGGTGGAGGGGCCAGGGGGTTAGCCCACATAGGGGTGCTGGAGGTACTCGAGGCCCAGGGGTTTGAGGCCGAGGTGGTCGCCGGAACCAGCATGGGCGGGGTGGTGGGGGCTTTGTATGCCTCGGGGAAAAAGCCCGCCGAGATCCTCGAGATTTCCCGCTCAACCCCCTGGTTGCGCTTGCTAGACCTGGTGCCGAGGCCTGGACTCATCTCCCAGCGCGGGTTGCGCGATTTCCTGGCCAAACACCTGCCCCCCCGCTTCGAACAACTTTCCAAAAAACTGGTGGTAACGGCGGTGGACCTCGAGGCGGGGAAGCTGGCCTATTTTTCGGAGGGTGACCTGCCGGGGGCGGTGCTGGCCTCTGCGGCTTACCCAGGGCTGGTGGCGCCCGTTGTTTATGAGGGCCGAACCTATGTGGATGGGGGTGTGCTCGACAACCTGCCTGTAGACGCTGCTCGGTTCATGCGGGCCAAGTATGTGCTGGCAGTAGACGTTACCCCCGAGATGCGGCTGCCGGGGGTTCCCCGTTCCTCCATTGGACAGGTGCGCCGGGCTATAGACATCATGCAAAACCACCTGACCGCCGCCAGGCGTTCGCTTTACCCTCCCGAACTCTACATTCGCCCCGAGCTTCCAGGGGTTGGGATTGAGCAATTTGGTCGTCTGGAGGAAATTGTCGAGGCAGGCCGCAAGGCCGCTTCGCAGGCCCAGCTAAGATTTTAGCCAGGTTGTCCGGTGCCCATGTTCACGCGTGGAGGGCGCAATCATCAGATGGACTGCTAGGCAGAGTGCCGGTGTGCGTTATGCTATGGGCCGGGCTTTAGGCCAAGACGAAGGGGACTCTTTACGATGCGCAACTTTCTGGACTATCTCTTCAAGGAATGGTTTCGCCAGGTGGGCGAGGCGCTTTTGCTGGCCTTCCTGGTCACCACGTTTGTCTTTACTACCGTGGGCGTGGTGGGCAGCTCCATGAATCCCACCCTGCTCAACGGTGAGCGGGTGTTTGTGCCCAAATATGAAACCTGGTTGGTGCGCTTTGGCCTGATGCAGTGGCAACGGGGCGAGGTTGCCATCGTCAAGCCACCGGAGGGCACGCCCAATGCAGTGGCCCAATTCCCGCTGTTGGGCTTTCAATTCCGAGCCTTTTTTATCAAGCGCATCGTTGGCCTGCCCGGTGACGAGGTCAGCCTGCGTGAAGGCGTGGTTTATGTCAATGGCAAACCCCTGAACGAGGTACACATCACGGCTGAACTGACCCCTTACCCCGATAGCTATCCGGTGGTCTGCTACGAGAACGAAAAACTAACCGCCCTGATCACCCAGCAACAGGTGCGCTTTGCGCCCGATCAACTGCCCGCGTACCTCAAGCCCACCCTGGAAATGCTGACACCTCCCAGCGCCGAGGATTTAGAGCGCAGCCGAAGCGGGGAGCACTGCTACACCAGCGCACTGAAGCTCAAACCCGGCTATTACTTTGTCATGGGTGATAACCGAACCTTTGGCGGCTCGGAGGATTCGCGCACCTTTGGGCCGGTGCCCACCGCTTCCATTGCAGGTCGGGCCAATGCGGTCTGGTGGCCCCTGAACCGCATTCGGGCCTTGCCAGTTCCCGAGGGCTTCAAGGGGCTCTAAACATCTGCGGGTCTGTATTGCGACCCGCTCTGTTTTTGCCGCTAATCCCGCGGCAAAAATGAGTCTGTCACAGCTCTTAACACCAAATATACGCTAAGTTCTTTCCGAAAGCCACTGGCTTATTCGGTTGCGCCAAACACACCGCCAGCGTCTAATCAGACTGGTGACTCGTAGGTCGTAATTCCCGAGAGATTGATGGTTTGCCCATCGTCCAGGAGATATGCGGTAACCACGCGACCATGCCTCGCAGCGAATGCTTGCGTTAAATACGTTACTTCTCATATCAGATTCACCGTGCGGCGCTAGATTCCGAAGGTAATGGAGGGTATGCACGGCACCACCATCGTGGCAGTACGTCGGGACGGTGTCACGGCCATCGCAGGCGATGGACAAGTTACCCTGGGACAGACCATCATGAAAACCGGAGCGGTCAAGGTGCGCCGTCTGGAACAGGGGGGCGGCATCCTGGTGGGTTTTGCGGGTGCGGTTGCTGATGCCCTGACCCTTCTGGAGAAGTTTGAGGGGGCGTTGTCGGGGGCCAAAGGCAACCTGCAACGGGCGGCTATCGAAACCGCCAAGCTCTGGCGTACCGACCGGGTGCTGCGCAACCTCGAGGCCATGCTGGTGCTGGCCGACCGCGACACCCTGCTCTTGCTTTCCGGAAACGGCGAGGTGCTCAGCCCGGATGAGCCTGTAATAGCCGTCGGTTCGGGGGGGCCCTACGCCCTCGCGGCGGCCAAAGCGCTGTTGCGGCACTCCAGCCTGACGGCTCCCGAGATTGCCGAACAGGCCATCCGGCTGGCCGGCGAGATTGACCTCTACACCAGTGGGCAGCCCACCCAGGTGCTGAGCGTAGGGGGTATCGCGTGAACCTGACCCCTGCCGAGATCGTGCGTGAGCTGGATAAACACATCGTGGGTCAGGCCGCAGCCAAGCGGGCCGTGGCCGTTGCGCTCCGTAACCGGGTGCGGCGCAAAAAGCTGCCGCCCGAGCTGGCCCGCGAGGTCATGCCCAAGAACATCCTGATGATTGGCCCTACCGGGGTGGGCAAGACCGAAATTGCCCGGCGGCTGGCCCGGCTGGCGGGGGCTCCATTCCTGAAAGTTGAGGCCACCAAGTTTACCGAGGTGGGCTACGTGGGGCGGGATGTGGACTCGATTGTGCGCGATCTGGCCGAGGCATCGTACCAGCTAGTCATGCAGGAGATGAAGGCCAAGGTCGAGGGCCGGGCTCAGAGCATGGCCGAAGAGGAGGTGGCCTCGTTGCTCCGGGTGCAGCCTTTTGAACTGCGGTCAGGCCGCTACAACGACCAGCTGGTGGAGATTGAGGTGGCCGAGGAAGCCAGGCTCCCGATGGCCGGCATGTTTGGCAGTGAGCAGATGCAGGGTCTGCAGGACATGCTCAAAGGGCTGATGCCCCAGCGCCGGGTGCGGCGCAAAGTGCGGGTCAAGGAGGCGCTGGAAATCCTCAAAAACCAGGAGGCCGAGCGTCTGGTAGACAAAGAAGAAGCTACCCAGGAGGCCCTTCGCCGCGCTCAGGAAGAGGGCATCGTATTCATTGACGAGATGGACAAAATTGCCAGGGGGAAGGGGGCCATGAGCGGCCCGGATGTCTCCGGCGAGGGGGTGCAACGGGATTTGCTCCCCATCGTGGAGGGCACGGTGGTCTCGACCCGCCTGGGGCCGGTCTCGACCGACCACGTGCTATTCATTGCCGCCGGGGCTTTTCACGTGTCCAAGCCTTCCGACCTGATTCCCGAATTGCAGGGCCGCTTCCCCATCCGGGTGGAACTCGAGCCCCTGGGCCCAGAGGAGTTCGAACGAATCCTGCGTGAGCCCGAAAACTCACTGATCAAGCAGTACCGGGCTTTGCTCGCGGCCGACGATACCGAGGTGCATTTCACCCCCGAGGCTATCCAGGCCGTGGCCCGGTTTGCTCACCAAGCTAACCAAGAGTTGGAGGATATTGGCGCCAGGCGGCTTTCCACGGTGCTGGAACGGCTGCTCGAGGAAGTCTCGTTTCAGACCAATCTGGGGCGGGTCGAAGTGACCAAAGAATATGTGGAAGCGAGGCTCGAGAATGTGCTGGCATCCCGCGATCTCTCCCGCTACATTCTTTGATCTTGGAAGGTACTCATGAAACCAAAGCTAACAAACTGCTCTCAACCCCCCACTTGTACAACCTTGTGGGTGCAGGTTTATGATTTTCGACTGAACGGGTTGGGGTATCCAGGAGGAAGATGATGCGTTTTTGGTTCTTTGTGATGGTGCTGGTAATGGGGGGTGTGCTGGCACAACAAAACCCCGCCCAGCCTGCCCAGCCCTCGTCGCGACCGCAAACCCAGGCCAGCTTGTGTGCCCTGCTTTATGACGCCGGACGTCCCGAAGCAGCGCTCACGGCCTGTGAGCGGGCGGTCAAGGATGCTCCCAGCGCCGAAAACCTGTACCTGCTGGCACGGGTGCAGTCCGAACTCAATCGCTTCACGGCGGCCATCGAAAACCTGCGCCGCTCGATTACCCTCAACAGCAGCTTCATTCAGTCGTATGTGGCGCTGGCTCAGGTGTATGTGCGGCAGTACTTGCTGGCCGAAAACCGTGAAGCCTCCAAGAACCTGCTGGATCAGGCCCTCAATGTTTTGCGTGAGGCCGAGCGGGTCAACCCCCGGTATGCCCCCATCTACGCCACCCGCGGCACGGTACTGGCCTACCAGAACCGCCTCGATCAGGCGGTTGAGTCCATTAACCGTTCGCTCGCTATCAAAGACGAGCCCGTTGTTCGGGCCTTACTTGCCGATATCTATATCCGCCAGGGCAAATGGGAAGAAGCCCTCAAGAACTACGACGATGCGGTTAAGGCGGCCCCCAAGAATGCTTCCTTGCGGGTCAAGTATGGCAGCTTATTGCTGCTTCGCGGCAACGTAGATCTGGCGGTTGAGCATCTGGATCAGGCGGTGATTCTGACTCCCGGCAATGCCGAAGCCTGGTTGCGCCGGGGCGATGCCTACTACGAGAAAAAGGACTGGCAGCAGGCGGGTGTATCCTACCAACAGACCGTAGCCCTGTCGCCGGTGCGCTTTCCCGATGCCTACATTGGCCTGGGCCAGGTTCTGATTGAACTCAAGGATTTTCAGAAAGCCCGCTTCAACTTCACCAAGGCCGTAGCCCTGGAAAGGGACAACCCGGTTTACCGCTTCTGGCTTTGTCGGGCCAATGAGCTGCTAGGCGATAAAGCCGGGGCTCGAGCCCAGTGTGAGCAGGCTCTCAAGCTGCGGCCCGATTTCAAAGAAGCCCAGGATGCCCTCAACCGATTGAAATAACTTTCCAACCAGCTAGCCAGCCTTTCCCTGCATCGGCTGGCTTTTGCTTGCTTGCCGACGGGCTGGTAGATTGAGTTCATGGCCTGGAAGCTGGAAGCCTGGAACCCCGAGTATGCCCTGCCTGAGCGGGTTGGGGGAGAAGACGAAGGGAGCGGCCTCGAGGACATCAAAACCCACTACGAAGGTAACTGGACAGCCCGTACCCCGGCCCGGAAGCAGCCCGATGACTGGCCGATTGTGTATCTGGTGGATGGTCGCCAACGGGTAGACGCCCAGATTGCCGATTCGAGGGGACACCGTGCGCTGCTGGCCACCGTGATTGCGGGGGCGGTGCTGCGGGATGGGGCCGGAATCCGCCCGATAGGGGAGCCCCTCAAGGAGCACATCCTGCTACATAGCGCAGACCTCGAGGAGCCCCTACCCCCTGGTCTCAGCCACTACCGCCCCATCCAGACCCCCCGGTCCGACCCCGCCAGCCTGCGTGCCAAGGTGACCGAGCAGATGCGCCGCCTGGAAGCCCGCCTGGCCAACGAGCTCACAGACGATCCCCTATCGGGACAGAGCCCTGACGGGCCTGTTCACCGAGCGGGGGGGCTGGTGATTGTGGACGGGCAGATATTTCCGGGGGAAGAGCCCTACAAAGCGCCGGGGCAGCTCCTGGGCTATACCAAGACCCAGGCCGCGACCTACCTGGGGCCAGGGGAACAGGCTTTGCTGCACACCTTGCAACCCCATCAACGCACGCCGATTTTCTCGATTCCGGGTTATGCCCTGCGCCGCCCGCTGGATGTGTTTTCCTGGTACGTGCGCCTGCCCCTCGAGCCCAGCGTGCCTTTTTATGGCGGAGCAGCGCTTTTGCGGGTGGAAACCCCTACCCCGGAGCCTGCCGAGGCCAGTAAGCTGGCCGACTTCTCGGTGAGCCTTTTCTGTACCCTGGCCTCCTCGCCTGCCCGCGACCCCCGCGCCCCCCAGAACCTGATTCCCATTGGGGGCCTCGAGCAGTGGCTGGGGCGGCATCTGGGCCATGGTGAGGTGATCCGGCGTAGAATCGTGCAGGCGTTATTTGCTTAGGCAGGAGGTTGTGTGAGACAGGTCGGAATGGTACTGGGCAGCCGCGAAGCCGGTGCGCTGGATTTCTGGGTAGCCGTGGAGGAAGGGCAGTATTTGCGCCTCGATGACCTGGTGTATGTTGAGTTTCGCCACCCCGATCCACAAAAAGGCGACGAGAACGGCAACGTGCGCTACTACGGCATGGTAGACCAGGTCATCAAGCTCTACGAGGGGGCACAGTTCGACACCGACGTGTTCCTGGCTCGGCGTGATCTGTTGCCTGTCAGCCTGTCCTACGCTGCCCATGTGCAGGTGACCCGGCTCTTCCCCGAGGAGTACCTGCCCCCCGACCCTGGCTCGCCGGTGTTTCTGGCCCAGCAGGAGGCCCTGGGCATGGCCCTGTATTACGACCGCATGCAAGACCAGCGGCTCCAGGTGGGCATTCTCAAGAATGGCGAGGTGGCCTACATCAACTTCGAGTTCCTCAATGGCTTTAAAGGGGGGCACGTCAACATCTCGGGTGTCTCCGGCGTGGCGGCCAAGACCAGTTACGCCACTTTTCTGCTGCACAGCCTGTTCCAGTCGCCCGCCAACCGGCAAAAGGCCAATACCAAGGCCCTGATTTTCAACGTGAAGGGCGAAGACCTCTTCTACCTCGACAAAGACAACAGCGGCCTCAACGACGAGGCCAAAACCGCCTACCAAAAGCTGGGGCTGCCTGCCAGCGCCTTCCAGAGTGTGGCCTTCCTGGCTCCGCCGCGCAAGACGCCAGGGGACATCCTGGCCGATGTGAACCGCGCCGATGCCGGGGCCTACTACTGGGATCTGGTGCAGTTTTGCCGGGAGGGGCTGCTGCCTTTTCTGTTTACCGACCGTGGGGCCATGAGCAACCTGGGCTTCCTGATTGATCAGGTGACCGAGCGCCTGCGCCGCCTGGTGGGCGACGAGAAGGGCGGGCCAAAAGGCCCTGCGCTGCTGGTAGAGGACTGGTCGGACGAGCTTTCGGCTCTCGAGGCCGACGTGAGTTTCAACGACCTGGGCAAGCTCAAACTAACGACCTTTGCCCAGCTGGTGCGTTACATCGAGTTCAAACTGCTGGGCCCCGAATCTGCCGAGGAGGACGAGAAGCCGAAAGGCGACCCCCGCTGGACGGCCCGTCAGGCGCGGGGCACCCTCGAGGCCTTTGTACGCCGTCTGCGGGCTTCCATCGGGAATGTGGAGCACCTGATTCGGGGTGACAGATCCGGCAGGGCGCCGAACCCCCTCGGCAACCAGGCCCAGGTCAGTGTGGTGGACATTCACCAGTTGACCGCCCAGGGACAGATGTTTGTGGTGGGCTCTATTTTGCGCGAGGTGTTTGGCCGCAAGGAGCGGGGCGAGTACCAGGGTCAGGTGTTCGTGGTGCTCGACGAGCTCAACAAATACGCCCCCCGCGATGGCGATAGCCCCATCAAGGACATTTTGCTCGATATTGCCGAGCGCGGGCGCAGCCTGGGGGTCATCCTGATTGGGGCCCAGCAGACTGCCTCGGAGGTGGAAAGCCGGGTGGTGGGCAACGCGGCCATCCGGGTGGTGGGCCGCCTCGACGCCGCCGAGGCCGAGCGCCCCGAGTACCGCTACCTGCCTGCTTCCTTCCGCCAGCGGGCCGTCATCTTGCCACAGGGAACCATGATTCTGCACCAGCCCGAGGTGCCGGTTCCGCTGGCCCTCACCTTCCCGCTGCCCGCCTGGGCTATGAAAAAAGACGAGGTCAGAGAAGATGTCTCGGCAAAAACCATATCCAAGCTAATAGATTAGGCTCGAGGTAGCTCAGGTAAGCAAAAAAGCCAATAGCGCATAGCTCCTAGCAATATAAAACGCGCAACCCTTGACCCCGATTGTTTTTTGTGGACAGGAAGAATTTACAGGCCGTGCTTCGAATGTATGCCCAGGGCTATTTTCCCCTGGGGATGAAGCAGGGGATTGGCTGGTTCGACCAGCGGGCCTACGGTACGCCCTACCGGGCCGTGATGCCCCTGGATGAGCGTTTTCATGTGCCGCGCAGCTTGCGGCGGGTGCTGAACGCCGAGCACTTTGAGGTGCGCATCAACGCCGATTTTGCCGGGGTGCTCGAGGGTTGTGCGACCCGGGGCTGGTCGTACAGGAGCGAAACCTGGATTACCCCCGAGGTGGCCCAGCTCTACCTGAGCCTGCACCGCTACGGCTTTGCTCACAGTTTTGAAACCTGGCAGGGCGACGAGCTGGCCGGGGGCATCCTGGGTGTGGCACTAGGGGCGGCTTTTATCGGCGACAGTATGTTTTACCGCGTACCCCATGCCTCCAAGGTAGCGCTGGTGCGGCTGGTGGAGTACCTGCGGGCTCGGGGCTTTGAGCTATTCGATGTGCAGGTGCAAAACCCCCACCTGGCCCGCTTTGGGGCTGTGGAGGTGGACCCGCTCGAGTTCCGGCGAAGCCTTCTGGAAGCCATCGGGAAGCCAATCCGGTTCGTGGACTGATGCCTACTTTGCTGGGAGACTATGCATACTGTAGGAGCAGTATGGTAGGGCGCAGGGGGTAGGGGATAGGGGTTGGTGATGCACTAGCTGGCTCCCATTACCCATTCCCACTCTGGGTATCGTTGAAAGTTGGCTACTAACCTGAAGTGGGTACGAGAAGACATGTCGTATCTTACGAAGTCGTCTGCTTTTCGTTTAGGGCGTAGGATAAGGCCCATGAGCGCGACCTTGCCAGTTCACACCTTTTCGCTGGTAGCCCGCGACGAGAGCACCGGCGACCTGGGTATCGCGGTGGCCAGCAAATTTTTAGCGGTTGGTTTTGTGGTGCCGTGGGCCAAAGCCGGGGTGGGTGCGGTGGCCACGCAGTCTTATGTCAACCCGCGTTTTGGCCGCACCGGTCTGGCCCTGATGGAAGCGGGGGCCGGGCCCGAGGACATCCTGGCGGTGTTTGCCCGCAACGACCCCGACCTTGCCAAACGGCAGTTCGGCTACGTGCTGGCAAGCGGCGAGAGCCTCTCCTACACCGGGCAGGAGTGCCACGGCTGGGCTGGGGGGCGGTGGGGGCCGAACTATGCCGCCCAGGGCAACCTGCTGGCCGGCCCCGAGGTGGTGGAGGCCCTCGAGCGCACTTTTCTGAACCGAACCGACCTGCCTTTCCCCGAGCGGCTGCTGGAGGCCCTGCTGCAAGCCGACCGGGCCGGGGGCGACAGGCGCGGGCGACAGTCGGCAGCCCTGCTGGTGGTGGGCGAGGGCAAGGGCTACGGCGGCATGGAGCGCTGGATAGACCTGCGGGTAGATGACCACCCCGACCCGGTGCTGGAGTTGCAGCGCTTGCTGGGCATCCATCGGCTGCTTTTTGGGGCCGGGGAGCCACCCCGCCTGCTGAGCGCCGAAGAAATCGCCTGGTTCCAGGACCTGCTAAGGCGCCAGGGCCACTACACCGGCCCCGTAAGCGGCGTGTGGGACGAGGCCACCGAGCAGGCCTTTACCGCGCTTATCGGCATGGAAAACCTGGAAGAACGCTACCAGGGCGGCCCCGCACTGGATGAGGTTGCGCTGCACTATTTGAAGGAGAAGTTCGCATGAAGACGCCGGTACAAGGGGCGGGTGGGGTGCTGTTCAACCTCGAGGGAAAGGTCTTGCTCATCCGGGACCGGCAGGGCTACTGGTGTTTTCCCAAAGGGCACCTGGATGAGGGGGAGAGCCTCGAGCAAGCGGCCTTGCGCGAGGTCGAAGAAGAAACCGGCATCCGGGGTACGGTCAGGGCACCGCTCTCGGTGACGCGGTACCGCAACAACAAGGGCATCGAACGAGAAATCCACTGGTTCTTGATGGAGGGGCATGGCAAGGTACGCCTGGAAAAAGGGCTGCATGGGGCTGGCTTTTTCGACCTGACCGAGGCCCGAGGGCTACTTGCCTTTCCCGAGGATGTACGGCTCCTTGACGAAGCTGCAAGGCATGTTCAGGGGCAGCATTTCGGCATAGACTGAGGCCCGTTGAAGGAGCACATATGGCGGTTTATCGGCTGGACGAACACATACCCCAGATTCACCCCAGCGCCTTCATTGCCCCCAATGCCCTGGTCGTTGGACAGGCTGAAATTGGCGAGAACGCCTCGGTCTGGTTTGGCGCAGTGGTGCGCTCGGACACCGAGAAAGTGATTATCGGTGCGGGCAGTAACGTGCAGGATGGTGCAATCCTGCACGCCGACCCTGGCGACCCGTGCATACTGGGCCAGAACGTGACGGTGGGCCACCGGGCGGTGGTGCATGGGGCTGTAGTGGAGGACGGTGCGCTTATTGGTATCGGTGCGGTGGTGCTCAACCGAGCCCGCATAGGCAAGGGAGCCATGGTGGGGGCGGGTGCGGTGGTGCCACCGGGAATGGAAATTCCAGACGGAATGCTGGCCATTGGCATCCCGGCCAAGGTGCGGGGCCCGGTGGAACCCACCCAGAACGCCGAGCGCTACGTGGAGCTCTCCCGCCATTACCTGGCCCACCTGGCCCCCATTACTCCGATTGGGCGCTACCAGATTACCCTGCGCGGGCAGGATGCTCTGAACCCCTTCAGCGACCTGCACCTGCAACTCAAGCGGGGTGAGCCGGAGGCGCTTTCGGCCCTCAAAGCCATTGTGGAAGGACGTACCGGCGAGGCCAAACCTGAGGTATTGCATGAACTGGTGCGAGAGGGTCTGATTCGGCAGATTTGACGACAGCTAACCCTATGTTTAGAATCCCCCTGCTCAAACGACGCTTTGGAGTACGCTGATTTTTGGGTGATTGCGCGTACTGACAGGCCAGTAACTACCCCACGCACCACGGTGATTGGGTTGGTGGCGGTGGTTTTGCTGGCCTCGCTGTTGTTTGGTCTGCGCGGGATGGTGATGTTTCCGGCAGAGCCCATCCCGGTCGAGCATCACCCGCCGGTTCATGGCGACTCGAGCCCGACCCATGATCACCTGAGTCACTGCCCTTTGTGCTTTTTGCTGATGCTTCTGCCCTCCCTGGCACCCGAGCCTGGGGTGGCGTGCGTGTTGAGCTTCGCACTGCAAATTTGGCTCGGGGAGCGCCGGGCTCGGGATGGCTTTCTGAGGGGTATGGCCGCTCGAGGGCCCCCACTGGAAATGGCTGTGATGATGGTGTGGGAAGGCAGTCCATCTTGAGTGTGCCCAATGACGCCGGAAGGCCAGGGCCTTTGCCTGTTGGCAGACGGTAGAAAGATTTGCGGGCGGCCCCTGCTGCCAGAACAAATCTTTTGGGCAGCGAACTTTCTGATTGAGCGACTGGCTGCGGCTCGGGCTCGAGGTTCCTCAGGGAGGTGCAGTGAGAAAGGCACTCTTTGCCGGTCTGTTTTTTGTTGCGGTGGCGCTGGCACATGCCGAATACCGCAGCTCCACCCCGGCCGCCAACACAACGGTCAGGGTGGCCCCCCAAACGGTGGTCATCCACTTCACCGAGGCGGTAGAGGTTCGGCTCTCCACCTTCAAGGTGTATCCCCTGGGCGCACCCCCCGAGGCCTGGGGCAGCTCGTCCCGGCTTCGTCGGCTGGCAGCGCCGCTAGTACGCCAGGTGCTTCTGCTTCGCAACGACGGTGCTCGTCGGGTAGATGCGGGCGTAACCACCACCGCCCGAACCAGCAAGAGCGTGACCCTCACGCTCAAGCCAGGGCTGGCGCCGGGAGCCTATGTGGTGATGTGGAAGAACCTGGGTGTGGACGGCCACACCGAAAGTGATTTTTTTGTGTTTGTCTACAAGCCTTGAAGTCGGGGTAAAGCGCGAGCCTTTACCCTGGCTGGGGGGATTGCCGGAGCGTTATGTCTATATGCAAAGAGCCGGTAGCCTTTAATCTGGACAGCCTGTACTCTGCGGCCATGCCCCACGAGCACGACAGCACCCAGTCGGTTCTGCGGGCCGCCCTCTACCTGGGGGTTTTCCTGCTTCTGGGCGCCGGGATGTTTGCCCGCTATGTGGGGCCAGAGGCCGCCAAAGCCCAGCGCTGGCGGCTGTGGTACCTGCTGTCGGGGGGGTTCCTGCTGGCGCTGGGGGCCACGCTGTACGGGGTGTACCACGTGACCTGGATGCTGGGCGACACCACGCTGATGGGTAGCTACCTGCTCGAGACCCGGCAGGGAAACCTCCTGCTGGCACGGGTGGGGTTGCTGGTGGGGTTGCTGGGGCTTTCGATGGGCTGGTTCCGGCTGGATCGGTGGCTTTATCCGCCGTTGGCCCTGGGCCTGCTGCTCACCCTGACTTTCACCTCTCATGCCGGAGCCGCCGGGGGACTGCAACCCTGGGCCGATCTGTTGCACCTGGGTTTGGGGGTGGTCTGGGCGGGGGCGGTGCTGGCCCTGGCGGTGGTCTGGCCGGGTACGCGGCTCGAGGCCGTTTTGCGGGCTACCCGCCGTCTTTCGGCCCTGGGCCTGATCTCGGTGGTCGGGATGGCCCTTCTTGGGGTGTATCTTGCCTGGGCGCGGTTGGGCGAGCTTTCCCAATTGTGGAGCACCGCTTACGGCCAGCGTCTGCTGCTCAAACTGGGGTTGGTGGCCCTGGTGGTGGGGGTGGCTGCCGTAAACCGACTATGGCTCTTGCCCCGCTTGCAGGCCAAAAGGATCAAGGGACTGCAAACCGTGGGCCTCGAGGCCGCCCTGATAGCGGGGGTGCTGGCGGTTAGCGGCCTGCTTGCCACCACCGAACCGCCTCCAGCCCCCGGTCTGGCTGCACCCCGCATTGTGAACATTTCCGAAACCCTCGGGAACCAGCGCTATGTGGGCCAGTTGTTCAGCCAGGGGGGCCTTATCCACCTGTACCTCGATTTGCGCGACGCCGAGGGGAATCTGCTCGAGGGGGGCCCCACCCTGAAAGTCCGGGCCCAGCGTGGCGCCGAGCTGCGCGAGGAGGTCGCGGGGCCCTTCTACCGGTCGCAGTACCACCTGGCCCTGATCGCCGAGAAACCTGGTGAATGGGAAGTGGTGCTGGAATTGCCAGGGAAAACCCTCGAGTTCACCCTGGACGTGAGGCCGTGACGGCTCTTTCACATGAATCTGCGCTCCGTTTTGCTAACCTCAGGAAAGGAGTCGAAAGCATGAAAGGTTGGCTTACCCTACTACCGCTGTTCCTGGCCGGGGCCCTGGCGGCGCCGGTGGAACTCAAAATCAATCTGCGAATCGGCGACCAGCCGCTTCGCTTCGGCCAGACCTACCAGACCCCCCAGGGCCAGCGCTACCAGATCGAGATGCTCAAGTTCTACATCTCGGAGGTGGCCCTGGTGCGGCCTGATGGCCGCGAGGTTCGGGTAGATGGCCTGGTGCTGGCCGACTTCAAGCGAGACGCTCCCACCCAGGGCGTCAGCGTGATGAAAATGGACGTACCTGCCGGGCAGTACCGGGGTATCCGCTTCAACGTGGGGGTGCCGCGAGAGCTCAACCACCTCGATGCCGGCACCCAGCAGATGCCTTTGGGGGTGAACTCCGGCATGTACTGGGCCTGGAACCCTGGTTATATTTTCTATCGCCTCGAGGGCCTAGCTTTGCTGCCGGAGGGCAACCAGAAGTGGGTCATCCACATAGGCACCGATGCCTTCCGCATACCGGTGCGGCTGCAAGACCTCCAGACCCGCCGGGTGCAGATCAACATTCCGCCCGCAGGCGGTTCTATCACCCTGAACCTGGATGTGGCTCGAGCCTTCCAGCCCGGGCCGGGAGGGGCCTATGTGGACTGGCGCCAGCAGTCGCTAAGGCAGTTGCACGGCCTGAGCCCTGAGACCAGTCTCCTGATGTCGGTGGTGTACTACCACATGCAGTCGGCTTTCTCGCTGGCACAATAGAAGTTATATGCGGCGTGGGCTACTGGGCTGGGTGGGCTTGCTTCTGTTGGGGGCGGGGTTTCTGGCCTTTTATCTCTGGCCACGCTCAAAGCCAGCCGCCGCCCAGGCCGAACCCCCACCCGCCACCCACCAGGCCAGCCCCCGCATTCTCTTTGCCGAGCGAACCGTGCCGGTGCCGGACGACAACCCCCAGACCCCCGCCAAGGTCGAACTGGGCAGGCGGCTCTTCTACGACCCCCGGCTTTCCAAGGACGGCCAGGTAGCCTGTGCAAGCTGCCACAAGCCCGAGTTTGCTTTCAGCGATGGGGGCAAGCCCGTCAGCGCGGGCATCTTTGGCCGCAAGGGCAGCCGCAACGCCCCTTCCCTGACCAATGTGGGCTTTCGCCGTCACCTGTTCTGGGAGGGTCGCTCGCCCCGGCTCGAGCTCCAGGCGGTAGGCCCCCTCACCGCCCACGACGAGATGGGCATGGAGCCCGAGGAACTCGCGCAAAGGTTGGGGGCCATTCCCGAGTATGCCAGAGCCTTCCAGGAGGTGTTTGGCGAGGCACCCACCCTCAAAACCGTGACCTACGCCATTGCTGCTTTCGAGCGCACCCTGCTTTCCTACAACAGCCCCTTCGACCGCTACCAGGCCGGCGACGACAAGGCCATGTCCGAAGCCGCCCTGCGCGGCATGGAGCTTTTCTTCAGCGAGAAGGGTGACTGTTTCCACTGCCATGTGGGCCCCGACTTTACCGACGACGAGCCCCGTAATACCGCGCTCTACACCGTGTACAAGGACATCGGGCTGGCCCGCGCTACCGGCAAGGACGAAGACGTGGGCAAGTTCAAAACCCCCACCCTGCGCAACGTGGCCCTCACCGCCCCCTACATGCACGATGGCTCCATCCAAACCCTGCGCGACGCGGTGCAGCACTACAACCAGGGCGGGCAGCCCAACCTCAACGCCGACGCCCTCATCAGGCCCCTGGGCCTGACCGATGCCGAAGTGGACGACCTGGTGGCTTTTTTGCAGTCGCTCACCGACCAAAGCTTCACCAGCAACCCAGCGCTTTTACCGCCCCGATAGGAAGTGAGTCTGCCGATGAAGCGATGCACACTGCGATTGCTGGCCCTGCTGGCCCTGGTGAGCCTGGCGCTGGCGCACCCTTTTGAAGGCAACGGGGGCTTTGTGCGAGGCGAGGTGGACTTTGAGCCCAACGACGCCACGCCCATTGCGGGCCGGCCCACCGTGGCCTGGATCGAGTATGTCTGGGTCGGTGGTCTGCCCATCAACCCCCAGGACTGCTTCTGCACGCTGCTCTTCTACCAGGGCAGGGTTAGTGCCACGGCCCAGCCCGATGCCCAGGTGCGGATGCAGTTCAACCCTCGTACCAAGCGCATGGAGGGGGTGGTGAAGTTTCCCAAGCCCGGCCCCTACTTTCTGGTGTTGATGGGCCGCTCCATGCCCGGCAAACAAATACCCCCTTTCATCATGCAGACCATCATTCAGGTACTGTCCCGGTAAGGTGCTCGAGTGCAAAAGTACCCTGGGAACGTGATTGGCGTAGACAGGTCTCAAGTCGTAAGTCGCAGGCCAGGGGAGAGCGCCACGCCGAGCCTACGCCAGGGTTCTGACGAGTTTGGTACATCTGCTCTGCGCACTGTCGTGAAGATGTCCATACACTTCCACAGAAATCTTGAAAGTCTTTTGGTTATTGCGAGCATTCGCAGGATGCGAAGCAATCCAGATCGCCCTACCAGCCGGTAGTTTGGCAAACTTCTTCTGGATTGCTTCGTCGGCCTTTGGCCTCCTCGCAATGACACTGGTTTGCTTGAGAGACTGGTTGGTGCGCCTTCTCGCCGACTTTCCCTTCAGGCTGTATGGCTATCTTTTCGACGCTGCACTCTGACGAGTCACAGCCGAACTATCTGAGCAGGCATCTGATACCAACTCTGCGCGTGAGCGGCGCTAAACGCGCCCCTCACTTGCCGCGCCAGGGGGCGCGTCCGAAGGACTTGTATATCGCTTTTGGGTCACTTCTGGGCAGATTTGGTATGAGAGCGGTTCCCACGAATACCCAGAACAGCAAAACCCGCTGTTCTGGGTAAAACGCTCCGCATCGCATGTGGAGTGTTTGTGGGAAACGCGATGAGCGACACTGTGGTATTCAGACTGTAGACCTTCCTTCAGTCTGACCTGACTATTTGGGGCGTAATGGAGCCATGCCATAAGTATGTAGAAGGGAGGACTTAGTGAGACTGAAGGTTTTGTGGTTGGTTCTATTACTCCTGTTGCCGGGGGCGCTGGCCCAGCAGCTCCGCGAACAAATACGAAAGTACACCCTCGACAATGGTTTACGGGTGCTGATGGTGCCGGACAAGACGGCCTCGGTCATTCACTTCAACCTGATGTTCGATGTGGGCGGCGTGGACGAGGCGCCGGGGCTGGGGGGCATTGCCCATATGGTGGAGCACATGGCCTTCAAGGGCACACCCAGCATCGGTAGCCTGGACTGGGCAAAGGAGAAAGCCGCCCTCGAGGCCATTGACAAAGCCCGGGCCGACCTCGACCGGGCCCTTGCCAACCGTGCTTCGCAGGAGGAAGTGCAGCGCCTGACCACTGCGCTCAACCAGGCCCGCGAAGAGGCCAAGAAACTAGCCCTGCCCAACGCCATTGACCAGCTCTTTACCAACAACGGCGAACAGGGGCTGAATGCCTCTACCGGCTACGACCGCACCGACTACCGGGTTTCGCTGCCCTCCAACCGGCTCGAGCTGTACCTGCGGGTCTACGCCGACGTAATGCTGAACGCGGTGTTTCGCAGCTTTTACGAAGAGGCCGATGTGGTGCTCGAGGAGCGCCGTCAACGCAGCGAGAACGACCCCAATGGGGCCCTGAGTGAAGTTTTTTTGCGGACGGCCTTCCAGGTACACCCTTATGGGCGTCCCCTGATTGGCAGCCGCGAAGAGATCCAGGGCTACCGGGTTGATAGGGCCATGGAGTTCTGGAAGACCCACTACCACCCCAACCGGGCGGTGCTGGTCATGGTGGGGGATGTAGAGCCTGAGCGCGACATTCAGCTGGTGCGCCGCTACATGGGTGCGATTCCCAGGGGCCCTGCACGCCCCAGCCTGAACATCCCCGCCGAGCCGCCCCAGACCGCCGAGCGGCGGGCGACGCTCGAGTACAATGCCCAGCCCAGCCTGCTCATCGGCTTCCACAAGCCCACCTACCCCAACCGAGACGCCTATGTGATGGACATGATTGACTCCATCCTGACCGAGGGGCGCACCAGCCGCCTGTTCCGCCGTCTGGTGATTCAGGAACAGGCTGCATTGAACGTCAGCGCCAGCTCGGCCTCGCCGGGCTTCCGCTATCCCAACATGTTCACTCTCTCGGCCCAGCCCCGCGCCCCCCGCACTACCGCGGACCTCGAGCGCCTCATCTACGAGGAGCTGGAGCGCCTCAAAAACGAGCCCGTCAGCCCGCAGGAACTGCAAAAGGTGCGCAACCAGACCCGCGCCGCCTACCTGCGGGTGCTCCAGGGCGGGCCCGGCCTGGCCCAGACGCTGGCCTTCTACGAGCTCTTTTTCGGCGGCTACCAGCGCATTTTTGAAGAAGAGGCCATCTACAACGCCATCACCGCCGAGGAAATTCAGCAAGCTGCCCGCAAATACTTCACGCCTCAGAACCGCACTGTAGCCACCCTGGTCACCCGAGGAGGAAGCCGATGAGAGCCCTGTGGATGTTCTTTGTGGCCCTGCTGGCCTCGCTGGCCCTGGGCCAGGGCGTACCCGCCGACTGGCCCGACCCCTTCAAGCTCCAGTTCCAGCGCTTGCAGCCTGCCGCCATTCAGCCCACCCGGGTACAGCTTTCCAATGGCCTGACGGTGCTGCTCATCGAAGACCGTAGCCTGCCTTTCGTGACCGGGCGCGTTTACCTGCGGGCCGGGGCCATTTATGAGCCCGCCGACAAGGTGGGCATGAGCGGCATCTTCGCCAGTGTGATGCGAACCGGCGGCGCGGGCAACCGCAGCGCCGACCAGATTGACGAAACCCTGGAGACCCTGGCCGCCTCGGTGAGCGTCAACACCGACAACCTTTTTACCTCGGTGGCCTTCAATACCCTGACCGAAAACCTGGATGCGGTGCTGGAAATTTGGGCCGATGTGCTGATCCGGCCCCGCTTCGCCCAGGATCGGCTCGAGCTGGAAAAAGGCCGGGCCCTGGAGGCTATCCGCCGCCGCAACGACCAGCCCACCCAGATTGCCGTGCGTGAGTTTGTGCGGCGCATCAACGAAGGCCACCCTGCCGGCAACGTCAGCAGCGCGGCCTCGATTCAGTCCATCACCCAGGCCGACCTGCAAGCCTTCCACCAGCGCTTTTTCAAGCCCAACGTGGCGGTACTGGCCATTACCGGCGACTTCAGTACCCAGGAGATGGTCGCTCGCCTCGAGCGCGCGCTGGGCAGTTGGCCCCGTGGCGAGGTGGCCCTGCCCACCTTTGCCCCACCCAGCCCCAAGCCGGGCATCTACTTCTTGCAGAAGGAGACCAACCAGAGCGTCATCTACATGGGCAACCCCACCGTGACCGCCTACGCACCGGGCTATAGTGAGCTTGACCTGGTCAGCCGGGTGCTGGGCGATGGCTTCAACAGCCGCCTGTTTGTGGAGGTACGCACCAAACGGGGTCTGGCCTACGCCACGGGCGGGGCCCAGTCGCAGGGGTTTGGCTGGCCGGGCTTTTTCTATGGGGCTTCTATCTCCAGGGTAGAAAAAACCGCCGAGGTCATCGAGCTGATGCTGTCGCAGTTCCGCGACCTGCGCGAGCGCCCGGTTTCGCAGGAGGAACTCGAGCTCTTCCGCAACAATATCCTGAACGCCGAGGTCTTCCGCTTCACCTCGCGTCAGGCGGTGGCCGAGCGCATCGCCCGCACCCAGATGCTGGGCCTGCCCGCCGACTACTACGAACAGTACGTGCGCCAGATTCAGGCCGCCACCCCCGCCGATTTGCAGCAGGTCATGCAGCAGTACGTGCGCCCGGAGCAGTTTGTGATTGTGGTGGTGGGTGACCGGCGCCAGTTCGATAAGCCGCTCTCGAGCCTCGGCAACGTGATCGAGGTACCGCTTGAGTAGCCCCTGAGCACTTGTCTGGGTGCTCGAGCCAGAAGTGTTTTAGCTCGAGGCCGAAAGCCCAAGGCTGAAGGCCGAAAGCCTATTGACATGCGACCTGTGACTTGTGACACTGTCGCTGGAGTTCCTCGGTGAGCTACAGCGCCCCTGTCCAACCAGCTATTGATAGCGTATTATCAGAAAGTATGACCGCAGCAGCGGTAGAGATGCAACAGTATTCGGTGCGTTTTGGGGAGTTCCAGGCGCTGCAAGAGGTAAACCTGAGCGTGCCCCAGGGGGCTTTCGTGGCCATTGTGGGGCCCAACGGGGCCGGCAAGAGCACCCTGCTAAAGGCTTTGCTGGGCCTGGAGCGGGGTTCGTTGCGGGATGGGCCAACCCAGGTTTCGGGCACGGTGCGGGTGATGGGTCTGCCACCCCGGCAGGTGCCCCCCGGCTGGGTGGGGTATGTGCCGCAGGTCAAGGGCTTTGACCGTAGTTTTCCTGCCCTGGCCCTGGAAGTGGTGGTCTCGGGTTTGCGCCGCCGCTGGCCCTTTATCATCACCGCCCAGGAACGCAAAAAGGCCGAGGCTATGCTGGATAAGGTGGGGGCGCTGGCCCTGGCCAGCCGTCGGCTGGGCCGCCTCTCGGGCGGGGAGCTTCAGCGGGTTTACCTGGCCCGGAGCCTGATCCGTGAGCCCCGGCTGCTCTTGCTGGACGAGCCCGCTACGGGTGTAGACGTGGTGGGAGAGGCCGACCTGTACCGGCACCTCGAGGCCTACCAGGCCGAGCGTGGGGCCACCGTGCTCATGATTACCCACGACTGGGAAGCTGCCCAGCACCACGCCTCGGCTGTGCTGGTGCTGAACCGGCGGGTGGTGGGCTATGGCCCCCCCGAGCAGGTGCTCTGCCACGAGTGCCTGAGCCAGGCTTTCGGGCACGTGGGCCACGGACACAGCCTGGTGCTGGGGGGTCGCCCATGATGGAGGCGCTGCAGCTTCCGTTCTTGCAGCGGGCCCTGCTGGCGGGCCTGCTGGTGGGGGGGCTGGCCAGCTACCTGGGCGTGATGGTGGTACAGCGCCGCCTCTCGTTCCTGGGCGACGGGCTGGCCCATGCGGCCTTTGCGGGGGTAGCCCTGGGGCTGCTTCTGCACGAGGAGCCGCTCTGGGTGGCCATTCCCTTTGCGGTGGGGGTTTCGCTGGCCATCACCTGGGTACGCGAGCGTAGCAACCTGGGCGACGATACCGCTATCGGCATCTTCTTTGCAGTCTCGGTAGCGCTGGGGGTGCTGTTCATGTCGCTGCGCCAGGGCTTTGCACCCGATGCCGTGGCCTACCTGTTTGGCTCCATCCTGACCGTGACCCAGACCGATTTATGGGTGATGGGCTTGATTGCCCTGGGGGTTGCCCTCCTGGCCCCGGTCTGGAGCCACTGGGCCTATGCCACCTTCGACCGCGAACTGGCCCTGGCCGACCGACAGCCGGTGCTGCTCTACGACTACCTGCTTGCGGGGCTCATTGCCCTGGTGGTGGTGGTCTCGGTCAAGGTGGTGGGTATTGTCCTGATTGCAGCATTCATCGTAATTCCTGCCGCTACCGCCCGCCTGCTCAGCCGGACTTTTTCGGCCATGACGGTTATATCGGTTGCGATTGGGGTCTTTTCGGTCATTCCAGGGCTTGCGGCTGCATATTTGTTCGATGTCCCGGCCGGTAGTGCGATTGTGCTGGTGCAGGCTTTGTTGTTTGCATTGGCACTGACCCTGCGCCGATGAACGACAGACTTGTGGTCAAGCTCAAAGGTGTAAATTCTACTTTTTCTTACGGGATTTAGGGGTTTATACTTTGGACTATGTGGGTCTCAACCAAAGCACAGTACGGGTTAAGGGCCCTGGTGGAGATCGGCCTGCGTCAGCCAGAGGCGGTTCCCCTCAAGGACGTAGCGGATTTGCAGGGGATTAGCCAGCACTATCTGGAGCAAATTGCGGCCCAACTGCGGCGCTCCGGCTTTATTCGCAGCGTGCGGGGGGCCAAGGGGGGCTACAAGCTGGGCCGTCCGGTGGAGCGCATCACCGCTCTGGAGGTGGTGGAGGCGCTGGAAGGTAGCCTGGCACCCGTGACCTGCCTCGACGACCCCCAGTCCTGCTGGCAGACCGGCAACTGCTCCACCGAAATTTTGTGGAAAAAGGTGGACGATGCCATGCGGGGGGTGTTGCAACAGACCACCCTGAAAGATTTGATTGAGGAACGCAAGCAGATCGAGGCTCGCAAGCTGGTGCAGCTCGAGCCCGCGCCGCCTGTGGCCTATAGCCGGTAACCAAGGCAGTATGGTCTATGGCCGATAGTTGCTGGCTTTTGGTGGGGTTTTTCAATAATCGACCATCTCCAGCCTTCTAACCAGTCGTCAGTTAGAGCGTATTCACTACGTTACCAAATCCTCCATGATCTACCTCGACTACGCCGCCACCACCCCGCTCGACCCCGAGGTGAAAGCCGCTGTGCAGGAGGTGCTGGCGGTCTATGGCAACCCCAGCTCGGTGCATGGGGAAGGTCGCCGGGCGCGGCAACTGCTGGAAGAGGGCCGGGAGCGCGTGGCCGGGGCGCTGGGGTGCAAGCCCCGTGAGCTGGTTCTGACCAGTGGCGGCACCGAGTCCGATGCGCTGGCAATTTATGGGGTGGCGCTGGCTCGAGGCCGGGGCCACCTGGTGAGTACGGAACTCGAGCACTCCGCTGTCCTGAGCGCTTTGAAGAACCTCGAGCGCCTGGGTTTCGAAACCACCCTGCTAAAGCCCGACCCCACAGGCCTGATTCACCCCGAGCAGGTGGCCGAAGCGCTGCGCCCAGATACCCTGCTGGTTTCGCTCATGACCGTTAACAACGAAATCGGCACCGTGTATCCGGTCAGGGCGATAGCCGAGCTTTGCCAGGCCAGGGGCGTGCTGTTCCATACCGACGCCGTGCAGGCTTTTGGCACGGTGCCGAGCCGGGTGGAAGACCTGGGGGCCGACCTCATTTCCATTGCCGCCCACAAGTTCTACGGCCCAAAAGGGGCGGGGGCGCTCTACCTGCGGAAGGGCCTTGAACTGTTCCCCCTGATGCCCGGCAAACAGGAGCAGGGCTACCGGGGGGGCACCGAGAACCTGCCGGCGGTGTACGGGATGGGGCTGGCCGCCGAGAAGGCGGTGGCCCTTTTGAGCCAGGAAACGCAGAAGCTATTGCGCCTTCGGGAGCGCCTGGAATCCCAGCTACTGGCCATCCCAGGGGTCGAGCTCAACGGCCACCCCACGCTGCGCAGCCCCAAGCACGTCAACGTGACGGCCACAGGGGCCGATGGTGAAGGGCTCTTGTTGAACCTGGACCTGCTGGGCGTGGCGGCTTCATCGGGCTCGGCCTGCGCGAGCGGGAGCCTCGAGCCCTCCCATGTGCTTTTGGCCATTGGGCGGAGCAAAGATGAAGCCAAGGCCTCGGTGCGCTTCAGCCTGGGGCGCTTCACCACCGAAGCTGAAGTGGACGCCGCCGCAGCCGCTTTTGCCGAGGCCTTGGGGCGCTCGAGGGTTCCTGCTTAGCTACCGACCTTCTGCCGCTCCTTGAGGGCGGCCTCGCGCAGTTCTCTTCGTAGTACCTTTCCTACCGCGCTCTTGGGCAGCTCGTTGCGGAACTCGTAGATGCGTGGCACCTTGTAGGCGGCCAGGTTCTCGCGGCAGTGCTTATCCAGGTCTTCTTTTGTAATGCTCACGCCGGGCTTGGGAACGATAAAAGCCGCCACCGTCTCGCCCCGGTACTCATCGGGTAGGCCCACCACTGCCGCTTCGGCTACGCCAGGGTGAGCAAAGAGCACTTCCTCCACCTCGCGGGGATAGATGTTGTAACCGCCCGCAATGATCATGTCTTTCTTGCGATCCACAATGTAGAAGTAGCCGTCCTCGTCCATGCGGGCCATATCGCCGGTAAGGAGCCAGTCAATCTTGATGGTCTTGTTGGTTTCCTCGGGGCGCTGCCAGTAGCCCAGCATCACGTTGGGTCCGCGTATGGCCAGTTCGCCCACCTCACCTACGGGTACTTCGCGCAGGTTTTCATCCAGCACTTTGGCATCAATGCCGGGCATGGGCAGGCCAATACTGCCAATCTTGCGCTCACCATGAAGGGGGTTGCAGTGGGTGCAGGGGGCGGCTTCGGTCAGGCCATAGCCCTCTACCAGCTTACCGCCGGTCAGTTGCTCGAACTTCTTGGTAACCTCTACCGGCAGCGCTGCTGAACCCGAGATACAGACCTGCACGGTTCCAACCTTGCGTTTTTCGATACCTGGAAAATTGTTGAAGCCAATGTAGAGGGTGGGAACCCCGGGGAAGTGGGTTACGCCGTGTTTCTCGATGGCCTCGATGCAGGGCTTGACCTCGGGGCGGGGCAGCAGCACAATCTTGTACCCTGCGGCGATGGCATAGTTCATCGCCACGGTCATGCCGTAGACGTGGAAAAATGGAATGGCGCCCAGCATCACCCCCTTGCCTTCGAGGCTTTTGACTTCTTCGCCCCCCCAGGCCATGCTCTGGTAGGTGTTGGCGACCAGGTTGCGGTGTGAGAGCATAGCCCCTTTGGAGAGGCCGGTGGTGCCGCCGGTGTACTGGAGGAGTGCGACGTCGTCGGGCTTGGCGGGATAGGGCTGTGCGATGGGGCTGGCTGCTTTTAGGGTCTTTTTGAAGTCCTGGCGCTTGGGGTGTGGGGGTAAGTTGACCCAGCGCTTTTCCCGGCGGGCTTTGAGGGGGAAGAGCAGGTTTTTGGGGAAGGGCAGATAGTCTTGAATACCGGTGGTGAACACCCGTTTGACCGGCACCTCTTGCTCGATTTCGGCATAGCGGGGCCAGAGCAGATCCAGGATGACCAGGGTCTCGGCCCCGGCATCGGAGAGCTGATGCCGGAGTTCGCGGGGGGTGTAGAGGGGGTTCACGTTGACGCACACCCCGCCGGCAGCCAGCGTGCCGTAAAAGGCAATTACAAACTGGGGGCAGTTGGGCAGCATGATGGCCACGCGGTCACCCGGCTGCACCCCTTGGGCCTGGAGGGCACCGGCAAACTTGAGCACCGATTCCCAAAGGGTACGATAGCCCATTACCTTGCCCATGAATTCCAAGGCCACATGGTCGGGGTATTTTTGGGCGGTGTCGGCCAGCAGCTTCCAAAGCGGCACCTCGGGGAACTGGATATCCGCCGGGACGCCTTTGTCGTAGTGTTTGAGCCAGGGTCTGGTCATGGATTGCTCCTCTGGGGTCTTGAAAACTTTGCTTCAAGTCTAGCAAATCCTGTACTGAGTTCAAGGTGATATAGCAGTTTTGCGTGTGGCAAAGGAATTAATGCCATAATTCCAAATTCGGCTGCCGAGAGCGGTTTACACACAGGCTCCGTGCCTGTGCCTTTTTTGCTCTGCTTCCAATGCTTGGTCACTCCATCTGGCTCGAGACCCATCCGGACGCGCTGAATCGCGTGACCGAGCAGGCCGGTCTCTAGAGACCGGCCAAACATCGCTTGGTGCGGCTTGACGTGCAGTTGACGGCTCGACGCCTTTGGTGTTTGACTAGGGCCTATGAACATTCAAGAAACCATCGCCGAGCTAACACCGAGCCTGATCGAGATGCGCCGCGACTTCCACCGTCACCCCGAACTAGGGTTTCAGGAGGTACGCACCAGCGCTAAGCTGGCCGAGTTTTTGGAAGGGTTGGGCCTCGAGGTCACCCGTGGGGTGGCCCAGACCGGGGTGGTGGCCAGCCTGAAGGGCGCCAAACCGGGCAAAACCGTGCTGGTGCGGGCCGACATTGACGCCCTGCCCATTCACGAAAACTCGGGGGTGCCCTACAGCTCCCAGACCCCCGGCGTCATGCACGCCTGCGGTCACGATGGCCACGCGGCCATTGCCGCCCATGTGGCTGCGGTGTTGGCCCGCTTTAGGGAGCAGCTCGAGGGTGAGGTGCGCTTTGCCTTCCAGCCCGCCGAAGAAATTGTTTCGGGGGCCCGCCCCATGGTGGAGGCCGGGGTGCTCGAGGGGGTGGACAGGGTGGTGGGGTTGCACCTCTACAGCCTGATGCCCACCGGAAAAGTGGGTGTACGGCCCGGCCCCTCGATGGCCGCCGCCGATGCCTTCACCATCCACCTGCGGGGCAAAGGCGCCCATGCGGCCATGCCCCACGAGGGGGTGGATACGGTGTTGATGGCCTCGCAGATTATCGTGGCCCTGCAGAGCCTGGTCAGCCGCGAGACCGATCCAGTCAACACCTCGGTCATCACCATCGCCACCGTCACGGCAGGGGAAGGGGCCCACAACATCATCCCCGAAACCGCCGAACTCAAGGGTACCCTCCGCACCTTCGATGCCCGCCTACGCGATAAGCTCATCCGCCGGATTGGGGAACTTAGCCAGGGCATTGCGGCGGCCATGGGAGGTAGCGCCGAAGTGAGCTGGCTGCCGGGGTCGCCTGCCGTGGTCAACGACCCCCAGATGGTCGAGCGGTTCCGGCAGGTTGCCCGGCAGGTGGTAGGGGAGGAAGGGGTGCTCGAGGTGCCTCCGGTAATGGGTGGCGACGACATGTCGGAGTTCTTGAACCGCCGTCCGGGGGTGTACTTCTGGCTGGGCGCGGGCGACCCCGACCCCAGCAAGAACCGCCCGCACCACCACCCGGGATTCTGGATTGACGATGAGCGTTCCTTGCCCTTGGGTACCGAACTGATTACCCGAACTGTGCTTGACTTCCTGCGATAGACACACAATTTTTCGTTTATCAAACCCCAACGCCTTTACTTCTTGAGGCGTTGGTAGGAACTGCTACAAACCGGAAAGCTCCCAGGGGTGCACACTAAGACATGAAAGCTCTCGTTGCCTTGGTTTTGCTGGTCTTGTTGCCTGGGCAAGCCCAACGCCTGCAGGATGTGCCCCTGCAAGACCGCACAGCCATTCAAGCCATAATCCTTGCGCAGATCGAGGCCTTCAAAAAGGACGATGCTGTGCGGGCTTTCTCCTTTGCCTCTCCGGGTATCCGCCAGGTTTTCCAGACCCCCGAACGCTTTATCGAGATGGTCAGGCAGGGCTATGTCCAGATTTACCGGCCCCTCAAGGTGGAGTTTGGGCCTGCCAGCCGCTCTTTGGGAACGCTGCAACAGATACGCCAGGTTGTAAATCTGGTCGGTCTGGACGGCAAGAAGGCGGTGGCGTACTACCTGATGGAGCGCCAGGCGGATGGCAGTTGGAAGATTGGCGGGGTGCAGCTAGATCTAATCCCCGACGATCAGACCATCTAGGGGCTCTGTAGGGCTGGGAACTCAATTCGCTGGCGAGGTGCAGTTGCTGGAGTGGTTGGGCTCGAGCCCACACAAGCACCAGGGTCGGCGAGGCACTGCATTTTGACTACCTGCTAACCAGGTAAATTGTGGGCCGATACTTTGGCTCAGGAATGGGCTTGCTATTGGCTCTAGCCGCTTCGAGCCAAGCGGTTTTGGCCCGCTCGAGTTCTCGTAGCGCCTCAAAAGGAGTTTCACCAAAGGCCGAACACATGGAGGTTATGTCAATAGGTGTGTAAAAAGGTTTAGGCGATTGCCTCCAGTGGTTGAGGTTGCTGCTGCGGGTTGAGTCTTT
>FWPV01000807.1_pt1 | contig 74964 bp, 70 predicted proteins | sample 2228371 | NCBI WGS metagenome assembly FWPV01 (sample SAMEA103939776, study PRJEB20133) | metagenome
AGATTATCCGGATTTATCGGATGATGAAAAAAAGGATATGATCGCCGATATCATCAAAGAGACAGAACGGTCCCAAAAAATCGTGCGCAACCTGCTCGATTTTGCCAGAGAAAGTGAAACACAGTCCATGCCGCTTGATATACATGAAATTTTAACGGGTTCCATCGGTCTGGTCGCCAATCAATTAAAACTGGCAAAAGTTACTTTAACGACCAACTTTGCAAAAAATTTACCTCCGGTTCATGGAGACGCCCAAATGCTGCAGCAGGTGTTCATCAATCTTATTTTAAACGCTGCCGATGTTTTGCCGGAAAAAGGACAAATTTTTGTATCCACATCCAAAAACGATGAAGATGGGTATGTGGTCGTTGAGGTAAAAGACAATGGGCCGGGCATTCCCGATCATATTCTTTCCCGAATATTCGAACCTTTTTTCACCACCAAAGCCCGGGACAAAGGCACAGGACTGGGCTTATCAGTTTCAAGAGGGATCATACGGAAATTAGGCGGCTATATCAGGGTCAACAGCAAACTCGGCGAAGGAACCACTTTTTCAGTTTCCCTGCCCGCCACCCATATCCCTTCGAACATATCTGCAGGCTAATAAAAAAACCCTCATTGCCTTTTAAATTCCCATTGCTATGCCAATGTCAAATTTTGGTGATTCTATTGTCCAACCGTGTTTCAAACCACTCATAAAGGGTCGGCAGTACAATCAGTGTTAAAATGGTGCACGTAATTAATCCGCCCATGACCACCACGGCCAGCGGTTTCTGAATGTCGGCCCCTGAACCCGTGGCGTAAAGCATGGGCAGATGGCCGATAAAGCTGGTGAGCGCCGTCATCAACAATGGCTTAAACCGCAGATTACATCCGGTTTGAACCGTTTCTGCAACCCCTGTCCCTTTCTGGCGGAGCTGACGGAAAAACGCCATTAACACCACGCCGTTTTGAACCGCGATTCCCAGCAGAACGATAAACGAAACAGCGGCGGATACAGACAGCGGCATGCCGAATGCCCAAATGGCGACAACGCCTCCCACCAGGGCAACCGGCAGGTTCAATATCACCAGCAATGAGTCCCTCACCGATCCTAGGGCCAGGTATAACAGCAGCAGAATCAGCACCAGGGCGACGGGAACCACAATGGACAGCCGACGCATGGCCCGCTGCTGGTTTTCAAACTGTCCGCCGAATTCCAGAAAATATCCTGGTGGCAATTCTTTTTCAATACCGGACAGGACTTGCTTGGCTTCCGCCACAAAACCGCCCAGATCCCGATCTCTGATATTGACTTCCGTGGCGACCCGTCGCATGCCATTTTCCCGGTTGATCTGGGCGGGACCTTCCACGATGCGAATATCTGCGATTCGTTTCAGGGGCACACGCTCCCCTCCGGCGCCGGGTATGATGATCCCTTCAATGGCGGCGAGGTTATTGCGGAAATCATCCGGAAACTTGACCACAGCGGCGATCCGCATCTGTCCCTCCACCACTTGCGTAACCTCGCGACCGGCCAACGCGGTTTCCACAACATCATTGACATCGGCCACATTGATGCCGAACCTTGCCATTTCTTTGCGGTCATAGACGATCTCGATCTGTTCCATGCCGGACACCTGTTCCACCTTGACATCTTGTGCGCCGCGGATGGCCCTTAATTTCCCGGCAATACGATTTGAAACTTCTTTTAATTGTTCAAGATCGGTTCCGTAAACTTTTACAGCCAGGTCGCTTTTCACGCCGGAAATCAGCTCATTGACCCGCAACGCAATGGGCTGGGAAAAGGACAGCCGGATGCCGGGGACCATCGACAATTCAACATTTATGGCCTCAATCAATGCTGCTTTTGTTTTTGCGGTTTTCCATTCTTTCTTTGGCTTCAGCATGATGAACAAATCGGTCTGTTCCGGCCCCATGGGATCTTCTGAAATTTCAGCGCGGCCTGTTTTGCTGACCACGGTCTCTATTTCAGGAAATTTTTCCAGCAGCAGTTTTTCCATAAAGGTCGCCACGTCTTTTGACCCATCCAGGGATGCATTGGGCAGACGCACCACATTTAAAGCAATGGCGCCCTCATCCAGGTAGGGAATGAATTCAGTGCCGATCCGGGGAACCAGTACGGCTGCAACCAGAATGAAAAGCAGCGACACCCCCAGCGTCAATGCCCTATGATTCCTGGCTTTGCCCAGGAGTTTCAGATATCCGTTATGAATTTTTCGAATCAGCCTGAATTGTTTTTCCTGTTCCTGTTTTAAAAGGATTTCTGAAAACACCGGCACCAGCATCAATGCAATCAGAAGCGAGACCAGAATAGCAATCATCATGGTCAGCATCAATGGCAGAAACATTTTTCCTTCTATCCCCTGAAGCGCAAAAAGCGGAACCAGCACAATCACAATGATCAAAATGGAAAAAGAAACGGGCTTGGCCACTTCACCGACAGCCTTCACCACAATCCGGCGCCGCTGCTTTAAATCGGTTTTCTGTGCAAAATGCCGGCGGATATTTTCCACGATCACGATAGACGCATCCACCACCATGCCTACGGAAAATGCCAGCCCGCCCACGCTCATCAAATTAGAGCTGATGCCTGCCCAGCCCATGATGATAAATGTGGCCAGAAATGTCACAGGTAAAGACGTCACCACAATCAAGGCGGTTCGAAGCTCGGCCGCAAACAAAAACAACACGGCAATGACAAATATCCCGCCTTCCATAAGCGCGTTCATCACGGTTTTGATGCACGCTTCAATCAGGGCGGTGCGGTCATAAAACACATTGATACGGACATCCTCAGGAAGGCTTTTTTGAATTTTCGGGATCGCCGATTTGACACGGGCCACCACATCTTTGGAGTTTTCACCTTTAAGCATAATGACCATGCCAGCCACGACCTCCCCTTTGCCGTCCCGGGTCACCGCGCCCTGACGGGGCTGGGGCCCGATGACGACGTTTGCCACATCCGACACATACACCGGCGTCCCTTCTTTGACCTTGATCACGATATTTGAAATATCAGAGACACCCGACAGCAAACCAATGCCCCGGATGTAGGTCTGCTCATAGCCCCGGACGATAAATCCGCCCGTGGCATTGGCATTGTTGTCTGCCACAGCCGCCACCACATCCCGAAGGGTTAAATCATATTTAATCAATGCATCGGGGTTTACCAGAATATGGTATTGCCGCACAAACCCGCCGAAACTATTGACCTCATTAACCCCTTTAATCGGTTTCAGTTGGGGGGATATGAAAAAATCCTGGATGGCGCGAAGTTCCATGGCCGATCGTTTTTCGCTCTCAAGCGTATATTGAAAAATTTCCCCAAGTCCCGTGCTGATGGGTCCCATCGCCGGCTCAACAGAGGCCGGCAGGTCGGCGCGCGCGGATTGTATCCGCTCAAACACCTGCTGCCGGGCAAAATAAATATCCGTATCATCTTCAAAGACCACCGAAACCTGGGAAAGCCCGGCTTTGGACAAGGAGCGCACGGAAACAACGCCGGGTATGCCTCCCATCTGTTGTTCAATGGGATAGGTCACCTGCTGCTCAATGTCGGCTGCGGATAAGCCTTCGGCTTCCGTAAGCACCATCACCTGGACATTGGTCACATCCGGAAACGCATCAATGGGAAGCCGCATCCACGCAAGAGTGCCGCAAAGAACGATCAAGCCGAAGAAGGCCAAGGCCAAAAATCTAAACTTGAGGATCAATTCAATGAGTGTATACATGGTCTCTCCTAATCCGCGCACCCCGCGCCCATTTTTTCTCTGAGAACATCCGATTTCAACAAAAACGCGCCCTCAACAATCACCTGCTGATCTTTGGCCAGTCCTTGCCGGATCTCGGTAAAACCTCCAAAAGAAACGCCTGTTTCAACCGGCCGGCGGACCCAGTAGTCGTTCTCCTTGTGAACAAACACAAAGTTTCGTCCTTCATCCGAAAGCACGGCATTGTCAGGAACCGTCAAAACCGTGTTGCTGGATGGGGACGTCACGTTCACGTGGACAAACATGCCCGGCCGCAACAGGCCATCAGGATTAATCACGCTGATGCGCGCCCGGATGGTGCGCGTGGTCTCATCCATTTTCGGCGACACGGCCTCTAAAATTCCCGGAATTGTTTTCCCGTCAGCCCCGGGCACGCTGACTTCACAAGAAATTTTGCTGTTGTGTAAGGACAGAAGCCATGCATCCGATTCTTTAATATCTGCTTTGATCCAAACTTCTGAGATATCTGAAACCAGCATCACCTCCTGGCCGGCTGAAATCTGATCCCCGAAACCGGCAAACCGGTCCAGAACCATGCCGTCAATGTCAGACTTGACTGCCAAATGGCCGTTAATGGAAGCGGGTGTTTGTAAATCCAGGGCCTTGATCTCATTTTTAGAAAATCCCATGCGCTCCAACCTGGATCTTGAAGAAGCCAGTTCAATTTCAGCCTCGATCTGCCTGCTTCTGGCTTCAATGACTTCCACTTCCGCGGAAATTTTCTTGGCAAACAGGCTGGCTTCGCGGTCGGCTGTCCGGGCTGCCATTTGATATGCGGCTGCTTTTTTTAAATAATCGGCTTTGGCTTCAGCTACCTCCAGGCTGTCTAATTCAAAAAGAATGTCGCCTTTGGAGACCTTGGCGCCGATATCGGCCAGAACCTTTCGAATGGTTCCCGAAACAACCGTGGAAATCCGGATGGATCGCAAGTCATGGGGAACCACTTCACCGGTCAAGGACAGCGACTTTCCCAAGGGTCTTTGCATGGGCATGGCCATTGAAACAATCCCCTTTTGGTTTTGCCCTGAAAAAATTTTATCAGACAACTTGACCACGCCCAATTCGTAACGGCATTCGTCGCAGGTATATTGTAAAATATCATGTTCGCATTTTGCGGCCCAGAGTTCTTCAATAGTTCTATCCAAATCTGACCTTTTGCCACCGCCGCAGGCGTCATGGCTGTGGACATGCTGATCGCCGCAATTTACATGCTTTTCTGAGGGGGCCTTTTGATGATCCATGTCATTTTCGCCGAACTGTTCGTCTTCCCCATGGCCGTGATTGCATTCGAGATGATCGCGCATTAAATCCTTTGGCGCATCACTTTCTGTGTTTGCTTTGTTTCCCAATGCATGTCCGTCGCCCGGACAGCAGGTAGATGATTCTGCGCTGATTTTCATCCAAGGCCATCCAACAACGCAAGCTCCCATAATTAATACGCAAATTCCTATAATCAATTGATTTTTTTTCATATGTTCTCCTTGCTGCATGATGATAATTGAGATATGCTGCAACTGATCAGGCGCTCGATATCGGTTTTTGATTGGTGGTAATCCAGCGCGGTTGCAATGTATTGCCGCTTGAGTTCAACATACGTCCGCCGGGCTTCCAGAACCGCAAGATAATTGATTTTGCCCGCACGGTAGCCTTCCATGGTTGCTGAAAAAACGCTCTCAGCCGCCGGGATTGCGGTTTTTAGGAGCGATTCTGCAGTGATATAGGAAGACACCAGCTTCTGGTGCGCCTGGGCCAAATCAATTTCCGTTTTAAGCTGGGCGGATTTTCGGTTTTCCTGGGCCGAGGCAAGCTCAAACCGCGCTTCCTGGCCAGCCCCCTGATTGCGGTTAAATATCGGAATCGGGACAGAGATGTTGAAGACAAATGCTGTATCGTCAGTTTCATTGTCATAACGAGGTCCTGCGCCCAGGGTCAGATCCGGAATGCGGCCTGCGTCTGCAAGATTGATGCAAACCCGGGCCTTTTTTATTTCCGTATCCCATCTTGCCAGGTCCGGATTTTGGGATAAGCAACTTTTAAGATTTTCAAAAGGCGGCGGTGATTCACGTCTATCCAAGTCTGCAACGGCTTTATCAAAAACCGGCTGGGCGCTTCCCCAGGTTGATGCAAGTTTTTTCCGGGCGGTTTCAAGCGTGCGTTTTGCATTTTCAAATTCAATATGAGCAGTCGCTGCCATTGCACTGGATTGAATTTCTTCAATGGGAGACGCTTTTCCGGCTTTGACGCGCTCGGCAGCCAGACGGTGCATCTCCTCGGCCATTACCGAAAGCTCACCGGCGATTTCGACTTGTTTTTGAGCCGCCACCACATCCCAGAAAGATTTAGAAATATCTGTCAACACATCCAGACGTTTGCTTTCATAATCCCAGCGGGACAGTTCGTTTTCCAATTCCAAAACCTGCTTTTTTTGAGCGCGCTTTCCGGCCAGTTCGATGGACTGGGTGATTAAAAAAGTGGTTTCTGCGCCGTCAAACCCTTTAATGTCTTTATCGCCGCCGAAATTTTCAACAGATGCTTCTATTTCCGGGTTGGGAAACAAACCTTCCTGGATGCGCCGGGCCTGGGATGCGCGCAGTTCACAGGCAGCCGCAGCCAGTTTGGGGTTTTGCGCAAGGCCCAGGCCGAGCGCCTGATCGAATGAGATGGCACCGGTAAGATTCTTTACCATGCTTTCTTTATCATTTTTACCGGAGACGACATCTGAAGATTGAAACGACCCATATTGACCGCCCAGCGGAATTTTTGCCGGGCCGGATATTTCTGAAAAAGAAAATCCGATCCCGAAAAAACTCAACAAGAAAAGAATATAAATGAGAATTTTGCCTAAACTTTTAAACATAAATTTCTCCTGATTCAAAAATCATTTCAAAGACAAATTTGCGTCACCCATCAAAACGGCTCAACAGCCATGCAGCGCCATGAAGAAAATTCCCTTCTACTGCTTTTTTGCACGGCGCCAAGCATTACCGGTTTGCTTGAAGTTGCAGCCGTCATTAAATGATTTGAATGGGTTTTTAAGGAGTTATGTGATGAAAAAAGGCAGGTTCAAATCAGAAGAACCATGGTGTTGAGGGATTCGTGTGCAGGGTTTTTATATAGTGTACGAGTGGATAAAGAAAACCATTGATCCACAATGAACAAATCAGATTTGTTGATAGAAATCCATTGAATGCATGACCAAGGGGTTGCCTGAACGGTTCTGCATTTCAACAGCATTAAATTCGTATCGGCTTTTTTGGATATGGGAATATCCAGACAGAAACAGGAATTTTCTTCTTGAGAATTTTCGCAGGTTTTGCTACACAAGGAGCATTCATCAGACAATTTCAACTCTATTTTAACATGACCGGCATCACAGAGGCAAAGTACAATTTCGCCTGCATGGCTTGCGGGCATGATCAGAAAAATCACATACAGGGCCACTAACAAATGATATAAATATCTATTGGGGATAAACGATTTCATCATGGTGAAGTTGAATATAATTGAAATATTGCCCTTGTCAAGGAATTGATTGAAAATTCCGCCACACCCTTAACCCCATTCATTATAAATGAATTCAGGAGGAACCCATGGCGAAAAATTTCAAATGCTGGCCGCCCCAATGGCCGAAAAACCTAAATTATCCCAAACGTCCGGTTCACATGTTTCTGGAAGACACTGCCAAGCGTGTGCCCAACCGCATTGCTATCCATTTCGGCGGCATGGTGCTCACTTACGGAGAACTTAAAACCCTTGTGGATCGCTTTGCCGCCGCCCTGGCAAAAATGGGCATCCAAAAGGGAGAGCGGTTTGCCATTCATTTGCCCAACATGCCCCAGTTTGCCATTGCGTATTATGCGGTCATGAAAATCGGCGCGGTCTTTACGCCTTTAAGCCCCCTTCTTTCGCCCCGGGAAGTCACCCACCAGCTTAAAGATTCCGGCGCCAAAAACTTGCTTTCCCTGGATCTGCTCTATCCCGGCATTGCTTCGGTGATCCCGGATACGCCGGTTAAGCGGGTGATCACCACCAGCATCGCAGACTGCTACAATGCGGTGATTGCCCCCTTAAAACCCCTCGGCAAACTGCCGGTGCCGGATACATTAGACATGGTGGAGTTGATTAAAAATCATCCTCCCGAACCACCCACGGTGGATATTGATGTTGATAACGACCTGGCGCATCTGGCATACACCGGCGGCACCACGGGCGTATCCAAAGGCGTGATGCTGACCCATAAAAACGTGGTATGCAACACGGTTCAATTCGGCTGCTGGTTCAACGGGGCCCAACTGGACGTGCAGGAAGATAAAGTAGAATTGATTTATCCCGAAGGTGTGGACCCAGAAAAAGACCGACCCGTGGTGCGGGACAAGGAAACCGCGCTGGTGGTGGTCCCCTGGTTTCATGCCATGGGCACCATCGGGTATTTAAACAACATGGTGTCCGGCGGCACCACCATGGTGGTATTTCCCCGGTTTGAACCAACGGAATATATTGAAGCAGTGAATAAATTCGGCGCCACAACATTAGGCGGCGCGCCCCAGCTCTATGTGCCTCTGGTGAACATGCCGGGTTTTGAAAAATACGATCTTTCCAAAATAAAACTCATTGCATCGGGTGCTGCGCCTCTGCCGCTTACGGTCCTGGATGCCATGAAAAAATCCTTTTCATCCAGCGTTGTCATCGAAGCATATGGATTAACGGAATGCACCATGGGCGCCACGGCCAACCCGCCCATTCCGTCATTAACCAAGGTCGGTTCAGTGGGCATTCCGGTGTTTGACACAGAATGCAAAGTGGTGGACCCCAATACGGGCCAAGACCTTCCTCCGGGCCAGGAAGGCGAAATCTGCATCAAAGGCCCCCAGGTCATGATGGGATACTGGAACCGGCCCGAAGCCACGGCCGAAGTGCTCAAAGACGGCTGGATGTATACCGGCGACATCGGAAAAGAAGATGAAGACGGATATTTTTACATCACAGACCGCAAAAAAGACATGATTATCTATAAAGGTTACAATGTGTATCCCAGGGAACTGGAGGAAATTCTGTTTACCCATCCGGCCGTGGAAATGTGCGCAGTCATTGGCAAGCCCGATGTTCAGGCTGGAGAACATCCTGTGGCGTTCGTCAAACTCAAATCCGGTCAGCAGGCAACCGCCGAAGCGCTGATTGAATTTGTCAACAATCAAGTAGCGGCATATAAAAAACTCCGGGAAGTGATATTCAAAGACGCAATTCCCGTATCCGCCGCAGGCAAAGTGCTGAAACGGGAACTTCGGGACGAACTCATTTCCGTTAAGCGGCCATAAACATCGGCCGATCAAACGATATTTCACACGTTCCCACGCCCCTGCGTGGGAACGTTTTCTCTGACGTTTAAGCATTGGTTTGAAGAAAAAATTCAAACACAAAGTCAAACGCATACATTTAATGGGGCCATCCCATGAAAGCACTCCGATTTCACCTATCCATTCCCCGTTATCTGGCGCTTAAAGCCCTGGGCGCCGTCAATAAAAAACTGTTTTACCAAGGGAAGCTGGCTACCCTCAAGCTCGACGACATACCAGAACCCGTGCTTCCGGGACCGGACTGGGTCAAAATAAAAATCCGTTTGTGCGGATTTTGTGCCAGCGATTTAAATCTGATTTTCCTTAAAGATTCGCCCACGGCCAGCCCGTTTTGTTCTTTTCCATGCGTTATCGGCCATGAAATAAGCGGCGAAATTGTCGAAGTCGGAAAGGATATAAAAAATTTCATTGTCGGCGACCGGGTGACAGTGGCCCCCCATTTAAGCTGTGTCACCCGGGGCATTTCTCCAGTATGCCGGGCCTGCGCCTCAGGCCGGGTGGGAAATTGCGAAAATTTTGCTGAAGGAAAACTATCACCCGGCATGTTTATCGGCATTTGCAGAGATTTAAACGGCGGGTTTGCCCCTTATATGGTTGCCCATGAAAGCCAGTTGTTCAAGCTGCCTCCTGAAATCTCAGATGAAGAAGGCGTCTTGATCGAGCCTTTGTCGGTGGCCCTCCAAGCCGTACTTGACAATAGACCCCGCCCCGGCCATCATGCCCTGGTCATTGGATGCGGGGTGATCGGCAGCTTGGTGGTCCAGTGCCTGAGGGCAGTGGAACCGAAGTGCCGCATCACCGTATTAGAACCATCGAAATTTCATTCGAAATTGGCCGAAACATCCGGCGCCCATCACGTGATCACCGGCGGCGATGTGTTCGACCATGCGGTCCGCATCACCGGCGCCAAACGATACAAGCCCATGCTGGGAAAAGATATTTTAATGGGCGGGTTCAACCGGATTTATGATTGCGTGGCCAACACCCGCACATTGACCCTGGCCATGCGCTGCCTGGCGGTGGAAGGCGTGCTGAGCGTGGTGGGTATCGGTCATAATGTGAAATTGGATCTCACCCCCCTGTGGTTGAAGCTCCAGTGTCTTCGGGGGGTGTTGGAGTATGGGTTTGCCGAGTTTGAAGGCAAGCGCCAACATGTATTTGAATCCGCCATCGGCCTGGTGGCAGAAAAGCGGGTCAATTTACGCCACATGATCACCCACCGGTTTTCCCTTGACCAGTATGCCACCCTCATAGAAACCAACATGGCCAAGCAGAAACATCAGATGATTAAATCAGTGGTCAATTTTTAGACCGCACAATATGAATCATCCATGAAAATATTTAAAAAATTTCTTCAGATCTCGAGTGTGTTGGGTTTTGTAATCATGGTCCACATGATCCTGGGCCAGGGTCTTGCCGGCGCCGACGTATCCTCGGCATATACATATTTGAATTCCATGATGGATGCCGGCGACACGACGCTGAAATTTCTTCCAAGCTATTTCATCCCTTCATCCGCTCCATCGGATCAGGCCCTTATGGATGTTGCGTATGTGTATGACAATGCACTGGCGTTGCTTTGCTTTATCCATCAAAATTCAGAAGACGGCCGCAGGCGGGCGGGCGTTTTGGCCGATGCGTTTGTATTTGCGATGTCCAATGACCGTTTTTACCAAGACAACCGATTAAGAAATGCTTATTCCAGCCGACAGTTAATCCACAGGCAAACAGGCAAGGCCTGTCTGCCCGGATTTTGGAATTCAGAAACCCGGCAATGGCAGGAAGACAAAGAGCAGGTAAGCACCCATACCGGAAATATGGCATGGGTGGTCATTGCCCTATCCCAATATTTTAACGCAACCGGCGGACAATCATATAAAAAAGCGGCCATTTCCCTGGGGAACTGGATTTATGATCATACGTATTCCGAAGACGGCGGTTACACGGGCGGTTTTGAGGGGTGGGAACCCCAGGCGGAAAAAATTCCATGGAAATCCACAGAACACAATCTGGATGTGTATGCTGGTTTTATTTGGCTGCATATCATCACAGGCGATCGATTGTGGCTGCAGCGGGCGCTTCATGCAAAACGGTTTGTGGAATCCATGTGGTCCGGCGATCATTTCTGGATCGGCACCCATGGCCCATCCAATACCCCGGATCAAGCCCATGCCGTCCTTGATGTCCAGGCATTGGCCGCGCTTTTATTGACAGGACGCGATTTGGCGCTCACATGGGCAAAGCAGAATTGCTACACCGAGGCAAATGGGTTCAAAGGATTTGATTTCAACACGGATAAAGACGGCATCTGGTTTGAAGGAACCGCCCAGGCGGCATTGGCATTTACCGCCACAGGCGAAAAAGAAAAAGCAGAGCTGTTTTTAAAAGAACTAAAACGGGTCCAGGCAGCCGGGCCCGATGATCACGGAAAAGGCATTGCAGCCGCTTCCAATGCCCATGTCAGCACAGGACTCGGTCCGTTCTATATCAACAGACCCCACATCGGCGCCACGGCCTGGTATATATTTGCCCAAAAAGGCTTCAACCCGTTTACCGGAAAAGCCTATCAAAAATAATTTTAACACAATAAAAACACCAGGAATGCCGACCCCTATCCGCATGAATCAGGGATATCCGCATGCATCCATGCGGATAGGGGTCTGGTTATTCCAAATATAACACCTGCCCTTCTTTCACCACCGTGTCTTTAAGACGATTTAATTTTTTAATTTGTGAAACAGAAACCCCGGTTTTTTTGGATATCGTGCTCAGAGAATCTTTTTTTTTGACAACATACGTTCGTTTGGGAACACCGGCCGATCCACCCGTATTTTGGCGCTGCTCAGCGATTCCAATATTGCCGGGATGTTTTGTCCTGTGCCGGCCGGTGTTTTTAAAACATAGATGATTCAGAGGTGAATTGTTTTTTCAATGGGTATTTGCATCTCTGATTTTTCGAATGTTTATCAACCCAGGGCTTTTATGCATATACATCAGGGGCGAATCACACCCTTGATCCATAAAAACTTGCTCCAAAGATTCAAAAAGCACCGGCCGGTCGGGCCAGGTAAAGGCTTTTTTGGCATCTTCAAACGCCTTCCACTGGGTCAAGGCCTCCGGGTTTTGCCCAAATGCTTTTGATTCCGCTTCATCGCACAAAAAAAATTCACAGATCACCGGCTTGATTTTCCACACGCACCCGGATTCAGACAGGTAAATGCACTTATAATCAAATTTGGGATTTTGGACGGCATGCTCCATGAGGTCCCGTTCAATTGGATCGGAGACCAGCATATTGACGACCATGTCGGCAAAAAACGTAATGATCCCGTCTTTGGCGCAGCAGGCGGACAACCGGCTCTGGTAGCACTTTTGGGTGCAGATGGCTGCAAAATGGGTTTCTAAAAATTTTGCCGCCTGTTCGCGGAACAAAAGATAATGGGATATTTCTGCATGGAGCGTTTCTCTGGCGTTTGCGCCCATGGCTTCCATGTGCTGGCGGATCATGGTCAACGATGCCAGTTGCTCGGTCTGGTATGCGTTCATATCAAGTTTTCTTTATTATAATGGAATACCCTAAAATTCGACTTTATAACGGATCATTTTGGCTTGAAAATTTGTTTTAAAAGTTGGTCTGCTTCTTTTCCGAGTTTTTCCTCCACCTTTTTCTCGATCTTTTCCTGTGCAGCCTTGGCGGCGGCGTTCTGCATCAGCCGGCTGAGGCTGTCCCCGTCTGCCGTGATGCGGGGGCTGGTGGCATCGCCTTTAAACGCGCAGGGTATTTCCAGGAGCTGATCCTTGTTTAAAAGATATTTCATCACCTTGTCATTGGCAAAACGCTCGGATGCGGATTTTGAAAGGGTTAAAACGGCATTTACATCAAGGCTTTTGTCCAGACCGATAAAGCCGGAGCCTGCGAGTTTAAAATCCTTTGCCACCATGTTTAATGCATCCAGGAAAATTTTTCCTTCCTTGATGTTGAATTTCCCGGCCAAATCATTAAATTCGGTTTCATTCAACTGCTTTTGGGTCCGAGGCGCAACCGCCTGGGCCACCATGCTGAGTCCCTGGAATTTGAGCAGACTCTGGCCCACGGCATCCAATACATTGACCTTGGCCAGCTTGCCGTTTAAAATATCGGTGGACCCGCTGCCGGTAAGGTTTTTTGAAATGGCCGCCCAGTCCGCGCCTTTGCCCTGGAGGGTCAGATTGCCGTTAAAATTACCGAAGAAAGTATCTTTAATGCTGGTAAACTGGCTCAGGGCCGCATTGGCGTTGATGTCCCGCGTGGTCAGATCCACTCGCCACTGGGGAGAATCCATATCTGCCAGATTGACTTCGGCGCTGGTTTTGACATTTCCGCCGAATGTATCAAAACTTAGATTCTTCAGCGCGGCCACGGCGTTGGCATATTGCAGTTCTGCAGTGACATTGTCAAAGATCAGTTGATTGTATTTGCATTTTTTAATGGAAACCTTTCCGTTGGCCCTCAGATCCGGCGCTTTTTGCTTTTCGCCGGGTCCGGACTTTGCCGCGGGTCCGGCTGCTGGTTTTTTATCCCCTGCCGGCGGGGGGAGCAGAGAATCCACATCCAGATAGGAGGATGCCAGGTTAAACGTAATGTCAGGCGTTGCAGGATTTCGGATCGTGGCGTTGACAGTCGCATCAGATGCGTCCACACGAAAAGACGTATTTTGAATCTGTATGGCATTGTCCGCCACGAAGACCGCAGCGTGAATTTTTTCGATTTTTTTGCCCAGCTCAGCAGACACAGCGCTGCCGTCGTTTAGGGTCAGGCTGCCGGAAACTCCTTTTAAATTTTTCAATTCATCGATTTTGCCTTTGAAACGGGCCTCAGACAATTCAAGGGTCCCCTGAAGTTCATAGGCTTTCAAGCCGGGAAGCATCGGCGCCAGGGAATTTAATGGCGTGGCCGCCACTGAGGCGTTTCCATCAATTAAAGGATCTGCAAAATTGCGGATGTCTGCATTGGCGGTCAAAACCAATTTGCTAAGCGTCAATTTCAGGTTATCAATCCGGAGGTTATCTTTTTTGACCCGGCCGGCGGCCGTGGCGGATAACGGGGTCCCGGATGCTTTTTCAAATACATGGCCCAAAGCGATGTTCCCCTGGGTCAGATCCACATCCGCCTGAAACCCCAAATCATCGGCCATGCCGGAAGCAGATGCAGATAGTATCACGGCATCCGGTAATTTTAAGTCTTTGGGAAGGCTTTCGGCTGTCTGGGGCAGCAGGGATAATAATTTTGCAGCCGAAAAACTGTTGGTCTGTAAACTAACATCAACGGTCCGGTCTTGTGGGATGCGGCCTTTGAGCGTTGCTTCCAGGGGGCCGATCCGGGCAATGATTTTTTTAATTTCCCGGGCATCTTGTTTGGATGCCACGTCAAACTCCACATTTAGGGGCGTATTCTCTGGCTTTTTAAATGTTTTCCCGTATTCAATAGCGGATTTGTCCAAGTTTAATTTTCCGGATGCAATGGGGGATTTCAGCGTTCCGGAGATGTCTGCCTCCATTTGCCAGGGGCCGTTGATGGAAATGGCCGGGCTTGGCGCATCTTTTTTCTGTGCATCCCTTAAGGCCATCTCCAGCTTGTTCCAGGAAATCTCCGCACGGCACTGCAATTTATCCTGAAACCGGCCTTTTAGGCTTGTTTTTGCGCTGATGGCGCCGGTTTTAAGGTCCATGCCGTCAATATAAGAAGAAAGATGCAAGAGATTAACATCATCAAGGGCCAGGGTCAGATCCACAGGAATATTTTCAAAAGCCAATTTTGGGCCAATAGGCCCCAGATATCCGGAAAGTTTAACATGACCGGCTTTGGGACTGGCATATACATCTGTCTCAAAATCAATGTTGATTTTTTGGGCAAGAGAAACCGCTTTGAGCGTTAGATTGAGTTTATCCAAAGAGAATTCTTTGGCCTTGCTTCCGCCGGATGCGTCTATAAAAGTAAAATTTCCGTCTTGAATGGAAATTTTAGAGATTTGTATTTTTTCCAGTGCAGACAGGGGGTCTGCGGGGCCGGTATCAGATTTTTTTTCAGATTCTGCATCCTTGGCAGGGATCATGTCTGAAAAATTCATAATGCCTTTATTGTTTTTTTCAATGAGCACGGATGGTTTTTTAATGGAAACAGATGAGATGAGAATTTCTTTTTTTAGCAGCGGCAGAATCTGAACCGTTGCTTTGACGTTGTTGATGCGGACAAAATCCTCTTTTTTAAAATCCGGATGATTGGAGATTCTGACATCGTTGATCTCCGCGCCCAATCCAGTGAGCACGGTGAGTTTGACATGGCCGATCTGAATTTTTCGATGGATTTGATTTTCAAGCTTGGGGAGTTGACCGGCCACAATGGCATTGATGTCGATGACAAACGGCAGGATGATGGCAACGGCGATCACCAGCGCCAAAACGATGCCGGCAATGATGAATATCTTTCTCATGGTCATGCCTCCCTGTATTTTTAATTTTATTGAGTGGCTGATATTATATGAATATCCCAAGAAGGGCGGTATTTCAAGCAGCGTCGGACAGTGGAATAACGAAAAAATTTACTCATCGAGTTCTTTGCGAACTTGCAGAAATACAATATCGGCTGTTTCCAGTGTGACATCAATGTCATCGTCCGTATGGGCCGCACAGATAAACCAGTTGTGGTGGGGATGCAGAAAAATTCCCCGGCTGATCATATGACGGCAGAAGCTTTGGATATGATAGAGATCCGGATCATCATCAAAGGTCAGATAGGGCAGGGCCGGCGGTCCGGACACCGTAACATTGAATCCATGCCTTTTTCCCAGGTCTTCAAGACCTGATTGAAGTCGCTTGCCCAGCCGTTCCATTTTGGGGATGGCATCTGTTGTTTCCAGAATAGACAGGGTTGTTAAGGCTGCTGCCATGGGACCGGGCGCTGACCAGAAAGTTCCTGCAAAAAAAACAGCCTCAGCGGCGTCACGGAACCGGTTGCGGCCCAGGGCCGCGGATAGGGGGTGGCCGTTGGCCATGGCCTTGGCAATGCACATGATGTCCGGGTCTATATTGAAATAGTGATGGCTGCACCCCAGATCCAGCCGGAAACACGCCCGGATGTCATCTAAAATCAAGACAATCCCCTCCCGGTCACAGATGCGGCGGACGCCGTTCCAGAATCCGTCGGAGGGCATTTCCTGGGCCGCATAGGTGGGATGATGGTATGGTGTGAGAATGATGCCGGCAATCTGGTTTTGAAAATCCGATGTCAGTTTCTCAAAATCCTCCAGGCGATTCCATCTCATGGAAAGCACATGTTTTTTTTCATCCGCCAGAACGCCGCCGGGGTATGCGGTACACCAGGCATGGGACCCGTGGTATGCGCCTTTGGCCATGACGATTTTTTCGCGGCCGGTGAACTCCCGGGCAATACGGATGGCCCAGGTGGTGACATCCGACCCGTTTTTAGCAAAGGCCGCCCAGTCCGCAAACGATATCAGAGGGATGAGGCGTTCGGCCAGATCCACCATCAGCGAAGTAGGATGGTTAAAACAGCTTCCTTTATTCATCTGTGCCCTGACCGCTGCCTCGACCTCGGGATGGTTATGGCCTAAAATCACCGGCCCGTAACCGCACTGGAAGTCGATGTATTCATTGCCGTCCACATCCCAGAAATGTCCGCCTTGGGCGCGATCGGCAAAATACGGGCATGCGCCGGGCAGCACAAAGGCCGGGTTCTGGTGGCCGTAAATGCCTTCGGGAATGACGTTTGCGGCCCGTGCAAACAATTTCAGGGAGTTGGCATAGGTATACGGCATTGTGTTTTTCTGAATCATGCGGACTTCCTTTCAAATTCCCATGATTTTGCCGAACCGGTAAAGAAAAATGCCGGCCTTGTCGATCAAGGGCAGCAGGCCCCGGATCTTGATATCTTGGCCCAGCCCGATGGCCGTCACAGTGTTGAGCTCGCCGTTGATGAGTTTTTGGGCTGCATCGGGATTGGCAAATTCCATGACTGCATTGGCATAGCGCACCGGCTGATTAAACGTGGATTTAAAAATATACCCGTCGTTTAGGACCGATTTTGAAAATGTCCCAAACGGCCCGTCCGGCAGAATGTGGACCAACAGTGTGCCAAAAGGGGTTTCATCGGCAATGGCGCAAAGACTTGGATCATGGGATGCAACCGTGGCCATGCCGGCCAGCATGGCATGAAGGCCCATCTGCAAAAGAAATTGCTTGGTCTTATCATCGTGGGCATGTTTGCCATCGCCTTGCAGAAAATATTGGAGACGCTCGGCAAGAATCGGAAATTTTCTGATAAGGAAAAAAAGATGTAAAAAACCTTTGCGAACACCCGGCCGGACATCTTCGCCGTCAAACATCCGAATGAGCAAGTCCGGGCTTTTAAATGTGAGCCGAACATGGGGCATGGGGTGTTTGCCGTTTCCATGCCGGATCCTGTTGTTTTTGATGATCAGGTGGGCGGCCGGGCCGTTTTTGACTTCAAACTGAAGGATCAGATGTTTGCCTGAAACCACGGAGGCTGCGGCAGGATCAAATGCCGCCAGGTCCTCCATGAGCGGAAGAACGGCATTAAGATAAAGACTTGCGCGAAGCATTTCATGCATAAATAACACCCGATTTTCTTAAAATATCCCAGTAAGCCCCTCTGGCCCCTTTTTGGATGGCATCCACCAGCACATCATTGGCGTTGTAATTGTAATTCTGATCCGGATTATCCGGGTTGAAAAACAGAAACCTCGGGTCATCGGCAGTCAACCGGCTGATCAGATCCGATATAAAGGGGGCGACCGCCGGTTCCAAATAAAATATTGGTTCCAGGAAATGTGCGCCGCCGTATAATCCTTGGGTGATTTTTCCGTTTTTGACCCATGCATCCAGTTCGGTGCCGGGATAGACCCTTACACCCATGCTGACGCCAACACGGTCCGGGGCTGATTGTTTCATCAATTCCATGGTTGAAACAATGGATTGCCGAGTTTCTTCGGGTGCGCCCAAAAGCAGGTCAAACATCACGGCAATTCCAAATTCCCGGCAGAAATGGGCGGCATTTGCAATGTCATCCGGTGTGAAATCGCGTTTGAGCAATTTCAACATTCGGGGATCACCCGAATCCACGCCAAAATTAATGCCAACGCATCCGGCCTTGCGCATCAGTCTGGCAAGGTCTTTGGAAAATCCGGCCGGTGTGCAGTAGGCATACCAATTTATTTTATCCCCAAGTTTTCGTTCAATCAATTCCCAGCAGATCGCTTCCGCATGGGAGGCAGGCAGATTGAACTCAGAGTCGCAGGTATGGAAGTAATCGATTCCCTGTTTCAGCAAGGATTCGATCTCATCAGCCACGTGTTTGGGCGGTCTGAGACGGATCTGCCTGCCTTTGGCCACCGGGTCCGCGCAGTAGATGCATTTTCCCGTGCATCCCCTTTTTGTTTCAAATCCAGCCTGCCCGCCTTCATGGAAATAGCGTTTGTTGTCGATGAGATTACGATTCATGGCAGGGAGGTTGTCTAAATCATGTGACTTTGAAGGTGTCCGGACCCATCGATTGCCGTTATTAAAAATCAAGTTCGGCAGGTCGCGCCAGTTTTCATTGCATTTGATTTTGCGGGCAAGTTCTAAAAAGGCAAATTCACCATCCCCGCAAATACCGGCATCCGCACCACAGGCGGATAGGACCTGTTCCGGCTGGATGGAAAACCCGACCCCGCCGACCACGGTGATGGCGTCTGAACATGTTTTGATTTTATCAACAATATATTTGAAATCAGCAATAAACGACTGCCGGGTGGTAAACGCGCAGTCATCGGTGTTGCGCAAGGTTAAGCCCACCAGATCAATTTTTTTATTGTCAAAAAAGTTTTCAATGGCGGCATCGAGATTCTGCGCCCAGCAAAGATCCAGGATGTCCACGGATATTCCGGACGTCTCAAGAGCCTCGGCCACATATTCCAGCCCGATGGGGGCGATGGGCGGTTTGATGCAATTGGTGTTGACAAGGGCGATGGTCATTTTTTTTAAAACACTATGTTGTTTAGGCTTTCCAGATTAAATAAATAAGATAGCAAATATAGCAGGAAACTAAAAGCCCGCCCCCGCTTCGGGTGATCGTGCAGTTTTTTCGCATCAAGAGCCAGGGTAAAAAACTGGTCAACATCATCACCATGTAATCAATATACAGACCGCTTTGCCAAAATCCGCCGGGAATTACAATGGGCCTGGCCGCGGCTGCAGCGCCGATCACCATGAGAATATTGAATATATTACTTCCCACAAGATTGCCGATGCTGATATCCATCTCTTTTCGGATGGCCGCCACCACGGAAGTGGCCAGTTCGGGCAGGGAAGTGCCGAAGGCCACAATGGTCAGTCCAATGAATTTCTCGCTGACCCCCAACACCTTCATGATTTTAACCGCAGCCTCCACCACCAGCTGAGCGCCGGCCACCACCCCGGCGACGCCGATTAAAATAAACAGGACTTGCTGATACCGGTTGGCGATGTATCCAATATCTTCCAGCTCTTTGACCGCTTCGCTGGTTAGAATGGACATCTCTGAATTGTTCTGGTGGATCGTGAGGTAATAATTAACCAGTGTATAGACTAGAATGCCGGCGATCAGCGTGATCCCCTCACACCTTCCGATTACTGAATTAAAAGATAATAACAGCAGGTATACTGAAACACCCAGCATCATGGGGATATCCTGCTTGATCACAGAAGCATGACAAGTAAGGGGCTGGAACAGAGCGCATACCCCCATAATCAGCGAGATATTACAGATATTGCTGCCGATCACATTGCCGACAGCGATCATGCTTTTGCCCTGAATGGAGGAAATAAAGGACACCACCAGCTCCGGCGCAGAGGTACCGAATGCGACAATCGTGAGCCCGATAACCACCGGGGACACTCCAAGGCTGCGGGCCAGGCTGGAAGAGGCTTTGACGAGCCATTCCGCGCCGTAATAAAGAAATAAAAATCCAATCAGACAGAAAAAAATATTATAAAGCATGTGTCCCTTTTACCGACATTTTTTTGCCGCAATGGCCACCCATTCCTCTTGGGTGAGCATGTCCGCGATTTCAAACCCATGACAGGCAAGGGCATCTTTGACCATGTCCGATTTTTTATCAATGATCCCGGAGCAGATAATCAGGGCCTCCGGCGCCAGAACGCTGTGGACACATCCCAGAAGCCGGATGATGACTTCTGCCACGATATTGGCGGCGACAAGTTGAAAATTGCCGGTGATTCCCTCCACAAAACTACCGGTGACCAGTTGAAATTTTTCCTGGGGCACATCATTCTTCAAAAGATTATTCCGGGCAATGCCCACAGCCACATCATCGGAGTCTATTCCCATCAGACGGCTTGCGCCGAGTTTTTCAGCCGCCAGCATCAATATGCCCGACCCCGTACCGACATCCAGAAACGCATCTCCTGGGCGGAGGTATTTTTCAATGAGCCGGATGCACATGGCAGTGGTGGGATGGGCGCCGGTGCCAAACGCCATGCCGGGATCAATCTCAATGATAATGTCGCCGGGCCGGGCTGAGTAATGCCGCCACGTGGGCTTGATAACGATTTTTTCACTAACTTGGATGGGGTGAAAAAATGCTTTCCAGGATTCGGCCCAGTCCTGTTCATCCAGATCCCGATAGGTCACGCGGCTTTGGATATGAAATTGCCGATTTAAATGAAAAAGTTTTTGTTCAAGCGCCCTGCACCGCTCTGCAAGATGATGATTTTCAGGCAGATAGCCGATCACTGCATAATGATTGGGCTGTGAAACGGCATTTTCAGCCCAATCCAGTCCGGGTTCCACTTCTGGGGATTCTATACGGACCCCTTGTTGCCCCATGTCCAAAAAAAAATCCGAAATCAAAGACATGGCCGCATCTGGATCGGGTGCGTGAAATGTGATTTTGGCTTCCAGCCATTTCATGGTGTCGAAGTTTCCGGATGTTTTGGTTTTAATATTTTTTCAAGTGCCATTAAATTTTCAAATTTTCCCATGGCGATCAAGGTGTCGCCCACACGGATCACTGCTTCATATGAAGGGTTGAATATCATGATGCCGTCGGCTTGTTTGATGGCGATAATAATAAGATTATATTTTTGGCGCAGGTTTGAATCCTTCAGCATCACATTGGCCAAAGGCGAATCCGAAGATACCGGGAATTCTTCCATTTGAATGTCTTTAAGATTGTAATCAAACACAAAGTCGAGAAAAGAAGATACGGACGGCCGAAGGATCCGCTGGGCCATGCTTACGGCGCCGGTTTCATAAGGGGATTCCACATGATTGGCGCCAGCGGCGGAGAGTTTGGACTTGGCGCGCTGGGAGCTTGCCCGAGCCATGATATAGATATCAGGGTTGAGCTGTCTTGCGGTCAAGACTAAAAAAACATTATCCGTGTCCGTGGCCAGGACCGCAATCAGGGCTTTGGCTTTTTTGATGCCTGCTTTGATCAATATTGCTTCGTCTGATGCATCGCCCGATATATATAGCACTTTATCGGATTCCATGCGCGCAATCAGGTCTGGATTTTTTTCAATCACCACCGTGTTCACCTGAGGATAGGCCTGAAGGTGGCCGTATAACACCTGCCCGATTCGTCCATACCCGCAAATGATGTAATGATTTTTCAACTGTTCGATTTTTTTGTTCAATGTCCTCCTCCCGACGATTTCTCGAATGCTTCCTTCAACCATGAATTGGACCAGTGACCCTGCCACATACAGAAAAAACGCCACGCCGAAAAACACCAGAAAAATGGTAAACACTCGGCCGGCCTGGGTCATGGAATGCACTTCGCTGTATCCCACGGTGGATATGGTGATAACCGTCATGTAAAGGGCGTCGGTGAGGCTCCATCCTTCGATCATCATATACCCCACTGACCCTACCACCAGAAACAGCAATGAAAGCCCCAGCGATATGAGCAGATTTTTTGTGCGGGTCATAAATGAGCCGACTTGGTCGTCTCCGGATTCAGATCGTCTGTTGATTTTACGGAAAGAATTTTCACAATCCATTCCAAATTTTCAATGAGAAATACCATGATTGCACCGGCAAATCCACTATTTTCAATCGGATTCATGAAATCAGAAGAAAAAAATGGCGCGATCTGCACATCGGGTTCGGTGAAAAATGATTTTGTTGAGTCTTTTTTTGATTTTTATTAAAATCGTATTGAATATTCTTGAAAATTTGTTACTGCCAATCATGCGGATTTTTACGGTTAGCGTCATTGTCGAGAAACTCTATGTTACATGATGATCGAAAATATCAACGGCTGCGGGAGTCCATGGTAAAAACCCAGATTGAAGCCCGGGGGATTACGGACCAGCGGGTGCTGGCTGCCATGCGGAAAGTGCCGCGCCATCTTTTTGTCAGTGAAGCCTTAATGGATCAGGCCTATATGGATACCCCGCTGCCCATCGGCGAGCAGCAGACCATTTCCCAGCCCTATATTGTAGCACTCATGACCCAGGCATTGGCCCTGGACAATAACGATCGGGTGCTTGAAATCGGCACCGGGTCCGGGTATCAGGCGGCTATTTTGGCTGAGATCGTTTACAAGGTTTACACGATCGAGAAAATCCGTTCTCTTTATATGTCCGCCCGAAAGCTTTTTGATGAATTAAACTATACCAATATCGTCACCCGGTATTCCGACGGCACCAAAGGGTGGAAAGAAGAAAGCCCCTTTAACGCCATTATCGTCACCGCCGGCGCGCCGGAGGTCCCCAAACCCTTAGTAGATCAACTGGATATGGGCGGCCGCATGATCCTGCCGGTGGGCAATCAGTTCACCCAGACCTTAGTTAAAATCTACCGGGATGAAAGAGGAATCCACCAGACCAATCTGGGCGGGTGCCGGTTTGTCAAGCTCAAAGGCGAATACGGCTGGCAGGAGGAGTAGAAACAAGAACCAGGGGGGCAGGATTCAGAAGCCAGAATAAATAATCAATTTTAAATGTCCGAATAGATCCTGGATGGTTCGAATGGCATATCCGTTTTCAAGTAGATGCGCGCGTTTTGTTTCTAAATTTGTGTCGCAAAACGTGGATTGAATTACGCTACAGGGTAAGATACCAAGTGGGTGGGGAGCAAAGAAAGCCCATCGGGCGATCGGAGTTCCCCACCCGCAATCCTGCAAAGGGGATATCCCTGCCGCATCCGCCTCAATGCCTTAGTGTATATGACCGAAACGACAGAATGATTTCTTGATTTCAATCATGACGGCAAACGCCTTTGCCATTCTGCAATTGATAATCTCGATTTTTGTCTTCTGGCTCCTGAATTCTGCCTTCTGAATTTTTTTGGTTGAACCCATTTCTTTCCTTTTTTCCGGCCCGAAAGGTCCCAATAATTTCAATCATTGCAAACAATACAATGGCCAGAATGAAATACAGTACGGCCGGATGATAAAAAAAATACATTTTGATTTTATCCCCGAAAAAGCACAAGCACAGCAGAAGCAGCAGGTGGGCGATAGATATGCCGGGCCAATTGGCGGCAAACCAAGCCGCAATCTTTTCTTCGCTGGCAGGTTTGATATAGCGGGCATGAAGGTGCATTGCGATAATCCCAAGAACAATGGTGGCCGCGGGCAAAATATTGACATGCAGAAGACGCTCTTCTAATTCATGACTTCCGGCCAGCAGCATTTCAATGGCAACAAACAAGACGATCAAAAGCCCCAACCATTGAATTTGCGGAAATTTCTCCATTTTTGAGGCAATGTAATTGGACGCCAAAGCCATGAGCGCAATGGAAAATACAAGTCCGATTCCAAGGATCAGCAGGCTTTCCTTGGCCGCACCGGCCACTGCCAATACATTGTCCAGGCTCATGGAAAAATCGGCGATCAATATCAGCCAGACAGCGCGCATCATGGATGTTGTTTTCGTTGACGGCGCGCTGATTTCATGAACTTTGTGCGTCCGCAGTTCTTTGTAAAATTTCCAAACCACATAGAGCAATAAAAGACCGCCGGCGAATTTTAGCCCGATGATTTTAAGAAGCATCACGGCGACCAAAGCAAACAAAATCCGCATCAGCGTTGCCATCAATACGCCCAAGGCGATTGCTTGTTTGCGTCGTTTGCCCTGGAGGTCTTTGACCGCCAGGCCGATGATAATAGCGTTGTCGCCGCTCATGATAATGTCAATCAGGATAACGTTGACCAATGCAAAAAACCCTGCGGCTGTTGCCAAATGTGAAATTTCTGCCATCCAATGTTCCATGATCAAAAACCCCAAACAAATAATGGAATTATTGTGATAAACTCTTAAAACCTTGCCGAAAAAACTACCATATTCAAAGGACAATTCAAATCATAATTCGAGTTATTATTTGATTATTTACAGCAGGCTGATGTATCACAGAATCATATGAAACACATACGGCATCCTTAATGTTAACTTTAATTTTTTTGGAGGAATTTATGACTGCAAACTCCTTATTAAAAAAAAGATTTTTCTTTGCATTGATGTGCGCGGCTTTTTTCTGGGCCGGATGCAGCGCATCCACCCGGGATATCTCGCCGGATGAAGTCATTCATTATGATGAAAGCTATGATTTTACCGATAAAAAAGCCATTGTGGACGCCATGGTCACATCGTTGATCACCAAGTCGCCGCTGGCGGCCAGAAACGACCGGCCTGTCATGATCATATACAACGTGGCCAACCGGACGTCGGAACATATTGCCACTGACGGCATCACCGATGATATCCGCCAGAAAATTTTAGAATCCGGCAAAGCCCAGTTTGTCAACAAAGAGCAGCGGGATAATATTGAAAGGGAGCTGGCCTATCAATACGGCGGCAATGTGCTTCCTGAAACCAGAGTGGCCAGGGCCCGGCAGATCGGCGCGGAATACATGATCTCCGGCACATTGCGATCCATTGAAAAAAAACAGCAGCGCCAGATCCGGTGGTTTAAAAAAGAAATGAATTATTACAGCCTGGTGCTGGAATTAACCAACCTGCAGACCGGGTTGATCGAATGGACCGACAGCAAGGAAATCGTCCGGGAATCGTCACGGCCGTTTATTGGATGGTAATATTTGGCGGATGATGCAACATGTCAGAAATTAACAGGTTTCTGTTTTGCAGGCGCAGCCGGTTCAAGATAATATGGGGCTTGTTCTGCCTGCTTGGCTGTTGCATGGGGTGCGTTTCCGGCAATTTGTCCAAGGCCCGACAGGCTTTTTACAGCGGGCGCGTGGATTCGGCCCTTGAGGCGCTGTCGGATCCTGATGCTGTATTTGCGCGCGATCGTCTTTTATATTTCATGGATAAAGGGCTGATCCTGCATTATCAGGGAAAATATCCGGAAAGCATTGAGGTGTTGCTCAATGCCGTGAGTTTGATGAAATCTCAGGATATGGTCAATATGGGAGAACAAACCGCCTCGTTGGTGACCACAGAATGGCTGACCCAATATAAGGGCGAATATGCAGAGCGGCTCTTGATTCATACCTATCTGATGATGAATTTTATGATTTTGGGTCAGTATGAATCCGCTTTGGTGGAAGCCAAACAGGCCCTGCAGATATATGATCAATATCCGGATGCGCTGAAAAACGATTTTTTCACCCGGGCAATGATTGCACAAAGTTTTGAGATTCTGGGCGAAATCAATGGAGCCTATATCGAGTATAAAAAATTGGCCGAGGCCATGCCGGATCCCGCGCCTGTTGCCGCCAAACTATATTCTTTGGGCATGCAATTGGGATTTGACGATGAGGTGGAGGCATACCGGCATTATCTCAGAGAGGATGATCAAAACCAGGCCTATATGCAGGATACGCCGGAGGTGATTTTATTCATCAGCCAGGGTCGGTCGCCGGTCAAAATTCCCCAAAATATCGTACTTCCCCCTTCCATCCGGTTTTCATTTTCCACATACAGCCGCCAAAGCCATTATTTTCACCCGCCGGATATCCGCGTTTCTTCCAGCACCGGACCCATGTTCATGGTGACCACGGATGTGGGCCAGGTGCTTAAGGATTCATTAGGAGAGCGCTTGGCCCAAATCCTTGCCAAAGAGACCGCTCGAGCAGCCGCCAAAGAAGCCATTGCACAAAGCGTCAAAGATGATCAAGCAGAAATCCTGGTGCGGATTGTTTTGTTTTTACTGGAGCAGCCCGACACCCGGTGCTGGGAAACATTGCCGGGATATCTGACCCTGGTGCGCATTCCTGTTTTCCCCGGACAGCATCAGTTAAGCGTTCATATTCACGACGGCCCCGGCGGCGATGTAACCATCCCGGATATAACCGTCACACCGGGACGGAGGTTTTACTTTTATTCCATCATCAATTAAACCTTAAAGCATATAAACATCAATTGTGTTCATCTCATGCAGGTAGACTTAGAAAAATTTGGCAAAGCCCATCCGAATAAAGCCCTGGAGTTGGGGATTCTGATTGTCGCATTTATGGGCTTTACGGACTATGTATTGGGCAGTGAGTTGTCCTTTTCAATTTTTTATTTGATTCCCATCACATTGGTTACAGTCATGACGGGAAGAACCAAAGGTGTTATGATTTCGTTTCTATATACAACAATACAAATCGCCGGTGACCTTGAGCATCGGCGCCATTACTTATACCGTATTGCCATCTTCCATTGATCCCATGATCAAACGTGTGGATGAGCTCATGTATTTGGTCAAGAAAAGCGGAAAAAATAATCTTAAACATAAAGTCTGGCCGCCGGATCATATCGACCCGCCTTAACAGCCTTATTATATTTCGTCGGACTTGATTTTACTTGCCATCCTGTGCCGGTTTTTCAGGCTTAATAATTACGACGGCTGCGGACTGATTTTTCAGGTACGCCTCAGCCAATTGCGAAACTTCTTCAGGGGTAATGGCCGCATAATCCGCCTGGAAACTGCGGCTGAAGTCCAATTGCTCCGGGTGCCGGCAAGCGCCTTTGAGCACGTTGTTTAACCAATACGTATTGGTTTTCACCGTTTCCTTGATTTGTTCCACAATGGGCTTTTGCGCCCGGTCGAATTCTTCGGATCCAATGCCGTTTTGAACCATGTCATCTGCAATTTCTTTGATGGATTGAATGATCTTGTCCGTATCTTGGGGATTGTTGGACACGATGGCGTGCAACATCCCGTATCCTTTATATGCCCGGCTGGGGGAATGATAGGCGTCCAGTGAATAGGCCGCGCCCATTTCATCCCGGATGCGGATGCGCAGCCGGTCGGAAAGAATTTCCGAAAGAATGGTTAAACGACGGTTCCGCCGGATATCCCAGAAATCGCCCGTGGGATAGGCCACGTCCACCATGCCTTTATCAATTTTAGTGGGCACGGCAATGGTCAAGGATTTGCCAATGGGAAATACCGGACACGGTGAATCGCTTAAATCCGCCTTTTTTTTCCTGTCCGGCAAAGTGCCTAAATAAACCGCGGCAGCTTCAATCACCGATTCAATATCCACATCCCCCACAATGGACAATTCCAAAGGCGCTTCAGACAAGTCCGGTTGCATCCAAGTCCGAATATCTTCCAATGAAATCGATATGATGTTTTCAAATGACGGATATCCGAACCGGGGATCCCCGCCGGCCAGAAACCGTGCCCCTTTTAACGGCATCCCACCTTCGATGGTATTGATCAAAGATTCATATTCCTGCTTCAACTGATTGACGGCCAGGGAAAAAGCATCCTCCCGAAATCCCGGATCCAGAAGATAGGCCTGGTATAATTGAAAGAGCAGAGGGATTTCATCCGGGATGGTCTGGCCTGAAAATACAAATTGGTCTTCTTCCACCTGAAATGATACAGAGGTATTTTTGCCGGCCAAAGCCTTTTGGAGCTGATCTTTGCTGAGCTTTCCCAGTCCGCTTAAATTCATCACCCGTTGGGCAAGAAGACTTAGGCCCGGTTTATCCAAGGGCTCAGCCGATTTTCCGTATCCAAAACCAAGCGCAGCGAGAACCTGATTGGCTTTAAAGTCTGTTTTTTTAATCTGTAATGTCAATCCATTGGCAAAAGACACCCGAACCAGGCCCAAGTCGGATATGTGTTCTTTGGTGTGGATGGTCCCTTTGTTTCCAGGAACCGGCAGATAAGGAAATGCAATGGGATTTTTTTCCTCAAGGGGCTTAACCGGTGTCCGAAGGCTTTCTCCAAACGCATGGATAATTTGGTTTTCAGGTAAAATGGGATCTTTTGGAAGAAACACATTCCCGGATACAAGAATCAGACGATGGTCTGGGCCCCATTTGGCGGTAAAAGCCTCATGAATTTCTTTGGTGGTGATGGATTCGATCATGGGCCCAAGCAATGCTTTGCGCTGTCGCGGGGATTGAAATACCTTGCCGTTGTCTAAGCATTGAATCATCAGCCGGGTGATATCTTTGCTGTCCCGGGTAGATGCCGTCATTTCCGCGCGATCCAGGCCGGCAAGAACATTTTTTTTCACAATATCGACTTCGGTGTCCGTAAATCCATATTGCAAGGCCTGCCGAAGCGTCTGCTCCAGCGATTCCAATGTTTTCTGCCATTTTTCCGGTGCGCATTCCGCGCTGATTTCGGCGCTTTGAAGGTATTGAAGATAATTTCCGGAATCCGCGTGCGCATGAATAAAAGGCGTTTGAGGGTTTTCAAGCATTTCTGCCAGGCGGTTGTTGACAATCTCATCCCCCAGGGAATCAATGAGCGTGTTTCTTTGGCTAACACGGGTATCGTGCGGGACGATTTGTTTGGAAATGACTTCAATGGCAATGGATGTGCTGCCGGCTTCGGGTTCATAACAATAAAATGACTGAATGCCATGATGTTCTATAACGCCAGGATCCGGATAGGGCCGGCCGGGCGCCCGAGCCGAAATGCTTGAAAAATGTTGTTTGATCAGATCAGAAGCGGTTTGGGGGTCCATATCCCCCACCAAAATCAGGATCATTCGTTCCGGCCGGTACCAGACGTCATAAAATGATTTTAGCAGCTGCCGATCAGCGCCAGATAGAACCGATTCATCGCCGATGGGAAGCCGTTTGGAGATCAGGGCATCCGGCAGCTCAAAGGCAAACTGTTTTTCAAATATTCTGTAATCCACTGAATCCCGGGTTCGTTTTTCGGCAAGCACCACTTGACGCTCCCGATCCACCTCGGAAGGCAATAACAGCGCGCCGGCGGCAAAATCCCTCATGACCAACAAGCCTTTTTGAAGGCTTTCCGGATCACTTTCCGGCAAGTCAATATCATAGACGGTGCTGTAAAATCCGGTGCGCGCATTGGCGTCCGCGCCGAACTGCATGCCGATGCTTTGAAAATATTTGACCAGCTCACCGGGTGCAAAATGTTCCGACCCGCAGAACAACAGATGTTCAAGGAAATGCGCAATCCCCTTCTCGGAGTCGGATTCATGCATAGATCCTGCTTGAATATAAAGATGCATTTGAGAGCGTTTTTCAGGCCGGGCATTTTTCATCAATATATAGCGGAATCCATTGTCAAGAGCACCGTAAATCACCGCTGGATCCGGATCCAGATCGCTGCGCTCATGGGGCCAGGTCCGTGTGGGATTGAATACAGCCTCCAATTCATCATCAGATGAAGATACAACACCGGGATGGGTCGGACAAAAACCAGCGCCCTCATGATAACAAGAAGGGCATCCGGCTATGCATATGCCGATCATCCATACCAGAATCAAAAGAAGTATATATCTTTTTTGCATTATGGATTTCCTTAAATGTAATTTGATGTTTGTTTCATTCCGTGGATCTAACCGGCTTTTTTTTATGCCGGTTGTGGCTCCTAAGGACGGCATCAAGCATGAAAGACCAGTATTACACCTGTTGATGAAAGTCAATCCAGGAGGATCCGGCCGCATTGAATGCATGTATCTTTTCCTTGAAGTCAAGCCTGGGTCGTGCTAATAAAAATTTTATTTTGCCTGAGTGAGATTTGATAAAAAACCCTGTACCTTAAAAAGCTACAGGGATGTTTTTTTTAAAAGGAGTGTTCAATGAAATTTCCATTTTTATCGCTTTTTGTCACGTCTCCGTTTGATGAGATATATGAACATGCGGAAAAGGTCAAAGAATGTTCATGGGCGTTTCAGCAGGCCATTGAATGTTTTACTTCCAGTGTGTGCGAATCCTTTGAAGAACACCGGTTGGAGGTGCTCCGGTTCGAGCAGGAAGCCGATGCGATCAAGCAGCGTATCCGGGACAACCTCCCTCCGCGCACCTTGCTGCCAGTGGAACGCTTTTTGATATTGAGATATCTCCGCGAAGAAGACAGTGTTTTGGATTCCGTGTTGGAAGCGGTTAATTGGCTTTCATTACGAACAGAAATGGGGCTTCCGTCATATGTGGAAAAAGATTTTTTTCTTTTGGTGGATGCCGTGATTGAGCCCATTGAAGAGCTTGCGGTGATGGTGGATGCGGCCAGAATATATTTTAAAAAATTTTCAGGCAAGCATCGCGCGAAAATCGGGGAAAGCATTCAGAAGCTGATTCAAATGGACCACGAAGTAGACAAACGACGATATGCCATGATCAAGCAAGCCTTTAAGAATGAAAAAGATCCTATTTTGCTGTTTCATTTGGTGAAATTGTCGGAAATTATCGGAAGCATTGCGGATCATGCGGAAATCTCCGGAGAGGTCATGCGTTCCATGATCGCGCGATAAAAGACCGCTAATCTGAAAAAAACGCCCATTGAAGATAAAGAATAAAGACCGCCCAGGAGAGAATACAAAGAATATAAGAAACCCAATTGGGTTTTTTTTTGGCTTTACCGAATTTATCGGGCTTTCCCACCCGCGTATGGCAGGAAAAACATATTTTGGCGTCAATGGGTAAATTGACAAAACACTCCGGGCACCTTTTGGACAAAAGACTGTCCACATCCAGCGTTTCTTCCGTTGGCGCCGGGGTTTTTTTTCTGCCGATCAAACCCATATGTCCCTAAATGAGATAAAGGTGGAAGATCCAACTATGTCATAGGACGTTTATATCATATCCCACAATGATTTCAAATAAAAATAATGTGATGCATAAAAGCGCGGCGGTTTGGCCGGATGCCGAAAGCGCGGATTCGCAATTATCTTTGATCCGCCCTTTCATCCGGCATTTGAAATGAATTCAAATGGTTGCACCCAAACCCCCGGCCGGGGCTTAACCGCGCTCGGCCAGGTGACGGACTTTTTACGAGTTCTTCAAATTTGAAATATGATGGTTTAGATGTCCTTTTGCTTGAGCATCCGATCTGAAATCACGATCTTGCTGTTTTGACGCAAATCCGAAATCCACGCCTTAAAGAGTTCCGATTGTTTTCTTGAGACCAAACGGTTGATGATGGATGATTTCACCGAATGGAATCCCTCGGCCAAGGGTTCTTCCTTTTTCTTTAAGCCGATCACATAATATCCTTTTTTGCCTTTGACGGGATCAGAAAACATATTTGTTTCTGACAGATTAAAGGCTGTTTCCACGATCTGGGTTTCTCCTTCAAGCTCAGGCGGCGGTGGAGAATTCCGGTTGATCAGAGTAGATGTCTGAAGTTCGATGCCGGCTTCCTGTGCAGCGGCGGCAATACTTGCTTTTTCTTTTGCTTTTTCCAGAAATTGTTTGGCCTCGGCTTCAGCGGCTTTTTCCTGTTCTTGCTGAACCACATCCGCATGGACTTTGTCATGAATCGTATCCAATGCCGGGATTTGTTCGGGTTGCTCTTCCAAGACCTGGATGAGATAATAGGATTCCCCGATTTCCGCCACATCGCTGATCTCCATCACAGGAAGTTCAAAGGCGATTTTGGCGAATTCCGCCGGAGAAGAGACATTTTCCGGCCCCTTTGACCGCGTGAAAAAATCCGTCGTCACCAATTCAGATTTCAAATGGGCGGCGTTTTTAACCAGGTCATCGCTGTTTAAAGAACTGTCATAAAGGGAAACAGCACCCTCATAGGCTGCGTTTTTTTGTTTTTGGGAGGCCAGTTTGCTTTGAATGCTTTGCCTAACGTTTTCCAACGGCGATATGGATGCCGGGGTGCGTTCTTCCAATTTAAAAATATGCCATCCATAACGGGTCCGGATGGGATCGCTGATGCCGCCGATTTCCATGGAAAATGCGGCGTCGGCGACCGGAGGGAAAATGCCTTCACGGGTAAAAGGGCCGATTTTGCCGCCGTTTTCTTTTTCCGGGCCTTCGGTAAAGGTTTTGGCAAGTTCGGCAAAATCCGATCCGGATTTGGCTTTTTCGATAATGGCCATGGCCTCTTGTTTTCTTTTTTCCACTTCTTCAGCCGGCGCTTTTTCACTGACTTTTAAGACAATCTGACGTCCGGTGGCGGTTTCCTCGATTTTGAATTCTTCCTGATTTTCCGTATAATATTGTTGAATTTCGTCATCTGAAACCGAGACACGGTCTTTGTATTGCGCAGGATCGAATTTGGCATATCGGGCTTTGCGCATCGGTTCTGTTTTATAGTCTTCTTTATGCGCTTGATAATATGCTTCAATCATGTCGTCTGAAATATCTGCCGGCGCAGAAGACTGGGGGGAAAATACCGCATATTCAATAACAGCCGAGGCGTTTTCCCAAGAATACCATTTTTTCCCCTCATCTTCTGAAACCTTGACAGTGCTGGTGACAAGGGTTCTGAGCTTGTCCATAAGGAGCGCTTCTTTTTGCATGGCCTCAAAGGAAGACGGTGTGAGCCGGTTCTGGCTCAACACCAGCTTATAGCGGTTCATATCAAATTTGCCGTTATCCTGAAATACGGGTATTTTGACAATGGCGTCCGCCAGCTCTTTTTTGGATACTTGGATATGATCGGCTTGGGCCGCCTGACGAAGCAGCTCGGTTTCAATCACCTGATCCAGGGCCTGTTGCTGGACATTAAACATTTTCAACATTTCATCATTGAGTTGATTTCCAAATTGCCGGCGGATGTTTTCCAGAATATTGTAATAAGCGGCCTGGTATTGATCCATGGAAATATTTTCGCCGTTGACTTGAGCGATTCTGGAAGAACGATAGGCTTTGTAAGAGCCGGTGCCCACCAGCACAAAAGCAGCCACCATAATGCCCATGAGCACTTTGATGATCCATGATCCTGCGCTTTCCCGTAATACGCGTAACATGCACTCCCTCGTTGAATTTCTGAATTGATTTTAGGTTAATATGCCATAATGCATGGATAGAAAAGAACTGAGTATGCCATCCCTCAGCCCTCCATGCGGCAACCGTCCCTTTTCGTCCGAATGTAAGGCCATTTCTTAAGGATAATTATAGGGTTTGTCAATACATTATCCAAGCGGCCATGGAGCGTTGGTTGAAAGGGTATGGAGAATAACGGTTATATTGATCTGCTGAAATCGCCCGTTCGGTGGGCCCATACAAAAAAATCTTTAAGGAAAAATATCCCGGAAATCATCGAGATACAGACCTACCCCACGATATATCACATAATTTGATAACCCTTGCAGGGAATCCATCAAGTTCTTGCAAGCACTGCCAATTGGTTGGAAAAAAACTGAAAACGTTTATACACCTCAAGGCGCAGCTGAAATTCTTTGGCTAAATTTTTAAACCGCTGTTTGTTATATATGACGATATGATCCTCCACTGCGGCTTGGGCAAACACGCCCAGGGCGGCTCCCAGGGGATGGATGATGTCATTGCCGAACGGGGTTGGCGTCGTGATGACGATTTCGCCCTGGGGTTTCAAAACTTCGATAATCTGCTCAAATAAAAATTTCTGGTTCCAGATGTGTTCGATGATGGCAATCATCAAAACCACATCAAATCGCTTTTCAAGTCCCAGCGGTTCTCTGTCCAGATCCCGTGCGATAAAAACCGCCTCTGGAAAACGATGCGCCAAATGGTCAACATGCGCCTGTTGGCGCTCAACACCTGTATAATGATCAAGCAATGGTTTATATTTTGATAAAATAACCGCATTCCCGCAACCAATATCCAATACATCGCCCTTCAAATATGGAAGAATGACTTTGTGCCGCCAGGCAGTCAATACATTACTGAGAAATGCCATGATAATATGTCATGCGCGATGAAAGATATATTTAAAAAAACACCTTAGGTTTCCCAACAGACTGCTTCCATCTACCTCAAGGCCTCGACAATCCGTTCGGCTGCGTGCCCATCGCCATAAGGATTTTTAACTGTTGCCATCCTTTGATATTCTTCCGGATCTGTTAGCAGCTCATTCACATGATCAATTATTTGAGCAGGTTCTATTCCAATCAACCGCGCTGTGCCGGCTTCAATTCCTTCGGGCCGTTCCGTTGTATCTCGAACCACCAGAACCGGTTTTCCTAAGGTGGGGGCCTCTTCCTGAACACCGCCTGAATCCGTCAATATCAATTTAGATCGTTTCATAACATAAATAAAACTCAAATAGTCCAAAGGATAAATCAAATAAAAATTGGATATGGATGACAGGCGCTGATACGCGGGCACCCGAATATTCGGATTCGGATGCACCGGATATACCCAGTCAATATCAGGAAAATCCTCTGCCAACTGTCTGAGCGCATCCAATATTTTGGTAAAAGAAGGGCCGAAATGTTCCCTGCGATGCAATGTAATCACAACCAACGAGGATTCTTTCTGATGCGCCAACAGTTTATTGAGCTCCGGATATTTTTTTTGAACATGTTGCTCAAAGAAATCAGGTTGATATTCGTGCAACAGCCATAAAATTGAATCAATGCTTGTATTCCCCGTGACATAAATCTTTTCATCCGGCACATTTTCCCTTAAAAGATTTTTCCGCGCCCATTGGGTGGGGCAAAAATGTTTTGAAGCAATCAAGGAACACACGCGACGATTGAATTCTTCCGGAAAAGGCGAATCCATACGATAGGTGCGCAATCCTGCTTCTACATGCGCCAGCGGAATTCCCGCATAAAAACTGCTCATGGCCGCCACCATGGTGGTGGTGGTGTCTCCCTGGACGACAATCTGATCGGGTTTAAATTGGGGAAAAACCTTTTCTTTAAACGCGTGAAACAGCCGATGGGTGATATCAAACAAATCCTGATTCGGCCGCATGATATCAAGGTCAATATCCACCTTGATTTTAAACAGATCAATCGGTTCTTGCACAATCTCACGATGCTGCGCTGTATTGCAAACGCAGATCTCAAACTCCTGGGAAAATTCCTGCATTTTAAGAATCACCGGCGCCAGTTTGATCGCTTCAGGTCGGGTGCCGAAAACAAAAAGAATTTTTTTCAATGCAATAAACCTTTATAAAAATTGACACAATTCAGACCAGAAAATATCGGTTGGATCGATTTTTTCCCTCAGCATTTTTTTTCGCTTTTCAGCCCAAACTACCGATAAATTATCTATAGATAAAAGCGAATTGATTTTGGAGAATATTTGATGGGTCTGATGGGGGTTAAATCCGTATGTCAGGTCGTATCGATATTCCAGCTCATTCAAATAGGAAATTTTATTAACAAAGGTATTTATCCGAATGGAAGGAATCCCCAACACTGCTGCTTCTGCCGCCATGGTCTGGCTGTCGCCGATTACCAAATCACATGCTGCCAGCACATGATGCATGCAATAAGAAGGCGTGGGCAGTTGATAGGGTTTATATTTTTCTGCAAGTTCAGATTCGGATGAAATAAAGACAATCCCCTTGGGACCTAACACGTTAATAATTTCATCGATTAATTCTTCCGACAAGCCTTTTGCCCCGATATCATGACTGGCTCTTAATGCCACTGATCGTATCAAAAAAATTCGATCCTGAAAAGATACCTTTAAATCTTTTCTGATAGAAGGATCCGGTTTAAAAATATTTGGATGAAGGTATGCCAATTCATGAAATCCAGGGTATTTTCGATGCCGCTTTCCATAATTCTCTGGAATGCATTCCGGTGTGATAATCCGAGTGGCTAATGGATACCCTAAATAGGGATATTGAGGATTGGCTTTTGCATCATCATCATTGATTAGAATCGATGGAACCCCTAAGATTTTGCCTGCGTGTGCAATTGAAATGGAATTTCCCATCAACACGCTGGGAGGATGGTTGATTGCGATTTTTACTAATTTAATATCATAAACGATCAATTCACCCAAAAGACGAAGCAATCCTTTTTGCGAATCCGTGAGGACATAAAGGCGCTCCTCAGTTTTTTTTACCAAATCCACAAGCACATCTTTATTCCGTAATGTCCATATAACATGGATGCCGTTTTCCTGACACCTGCGCGCCAATTGCCGAAGCGTTAGAAAATGCTTTGGATGATGACAGTCAAAAATAACGCCTGGCGCAGAACCTGTTTTTTTCTGAAACATTCGGCCTATCCCAATGATATGAAAAAATTTCTTTACTTTAAATAGAATCCAACCGCTCAGCCGCTCAGCTTTTATCCTTTGTTGAATAAAAAGCACGTTTCATTAATCATGAATGCACCATCCTCCAAGAATTGTTTTCAGCACTATATATGGCAGCCGCAATCTAAACGTCAAAAACGATTCATTTGGAAGCCTGAATTTAATTTTTAATATTGTTTGATTTTTTATCTAAAAATTTGTTCCAGTTAATTGATGCAATGATCGTGCGCCAGTCATATTTTAAGGCAAGTTCTCGAGAAATCATATTTGAGCAAGGTTCTGGGGGAGATCGAAGCAGCGCCAATATTTTATCTGCAAAATTATTCAATTCACAGATAATCAATGCTTTCTGGGTTTCATCCGGGTCAATGCCCATCGCGCCAAAAGGCGTGCTTAATACCGTCTGGCCGCAAGCCAGAGCCTCCAATATCTTCAGCCGCGTGCCACCCCCATGGCTTAAAGGCACAACAACCAAATGGGCTAAACGAATATGGGCGGCAATGTCATCAACAGCACCGGCAACGACAACCCCCGGAATGGATTCAACCCAGGCCGGGGGATACCGCCCCACTATAAGCAATCGCAAATCATTATCTCGGCGATAAAGTTCCGGCCAAAATTGGACAAGATACTTAAGCGCTTCAACATTCGGCGGATAATCATATGATCCAAAATAGATGACAACTTTTTTATAATTTAATGCGTATCGTGATATCAAATGCTCATCCCGCGGTTGGGGGCTGAATTTTTCCAAATCAACGCCATTTGGAAGAAGAATCGATTTTACACCATAGATTTGACTAAAGAGATTCATGTCATCCTTTGAAACAGCCAAAACAGCTCTGGAATTTCGGATCAAATAAGATTCAAAGAACCTGACAATCATGTACTTGAAAAAATTTCCAGCCAAACGGAATCTTTCAGCTTCCACATTATGCGCATCATATACAATGGGTATTTCTTTTTTTTTGGCAAGCGACACAATCATTAAAGATTGGTATGGACAACTGGCGATGATCATATCTGGCGGATTTTTCAATAATTTTTTATATTTTTGATAAAATGAGGGATTAATAAAATAACCCGGCTGGCCATACATGCCATAACCGATCCATTCACCGGGAATGGATGGATTCTTTTTTGGGGGAGTAGCATTATCGCCTGTCAATAAAATAATTTCATGCCCCATGTCATGTAAACATTGCGCAATGGAAAAGGTTCGAACCGCCCCCCCCGAATTGACAGGAAAAATTCTAAAATGAGCCGTAATCAGAATTTTCATCAAAAATGAAAGGATTTTATTGAGAAAGAATTTTTTTGGGTTTCATTTCAATTGGTGTTTTGCCTCGTATCATGGAAAAATAATACCCCATTAAATAAACTGCTTTTTCGCCCATAATTTTTTTTAGCATCTTATATAGTTTTACTTTGATCAACATTCCAACTAAAATCGAAGGAAATGCGCCGATTTTATTTTTTTTATATAAATATAAAGCCTCTTTTAATTGGTTTTCTTTGTTTTCAAGACTAATGGTACTACCTCCATGCCCCATACATATTGTCACCATGTCCATATACATGGCATCATGATACTTTATCTCCCGCCAAATCAAATCATAATCCCCCGAGTATCTGAGCGATTCATCAAATCGACCAATCCTTGCAAACAAATTATGGGAGTGAAAGGATCCCGAATGGAACAAAAATCCTCCCTTATGGATCAATTCTCGCATCCTTGGCCAGGGATAATTTGCATAGTTAATGATCTTATTCTTTTCATGGGAAAAAATCGCCACTTTCCCATATACATAATTAATTTCTTTTTTTTCAGCCAATTTCAGATAATTGACGGCCTGTTCAATCACATAGTCATTTATAAAAAAATCATCCGCTCCGATAAAACAAATCCAATCGCCTTGTGCATGATCCAGGGCTTTGTTCCAGGCATGATAGATACCCTTATCCGGTTTGGTTTCCCAATATTTTATCTTAGAATCATATCGCTTCAGGATGTCCACCGAACCATCGGTGGATCCGCCGTCCATGATGATTAATTCTTTATTGGGGTATGTTTGATTGACCACGCTTTGAATGCAGCGTTCAAGTGTGGCTTTGCTGTTTAATACCGCGACAATAATGGAAATTAACGGTTCATCCGGCATGGGGCACCCCTTGATTGGGGATGGTTTAGGATTAAACAACTCCTTGAATTCCAATTAAATTTCATCAAAAAAATATATAGCTGAGGCAAATCCATATAAGGACAAATCGGCGCACCCGTCAACTATTTGTCAGGCCTTTAGTTAAACCGTAATTTGTGTTTTAAAACATAAACAGAAGCATGGGTCAAGACCTTACGCGCTTGACTTAATTTATTGTTTAATGTTGTCAAAAGCGATGGCCTATATCTTTAATTTGCTCTTTGAAAAAACATCATCTTTTTTTGTCTGATGATGTAAGTGAATTGTTTGACCCTATTACCGCATTGGCGGGAATTTTTATGACTTAGGACAGCGCCGCTGTGGCTGTTTTTTCCGGTCGGCGCTGAGCCGACCGGAAAAAACAATGATATGCTGATTCGGCCGGCGGTCTTCGCATTGACACCCAGGGGCATTGCCATTGAGGATGTCACAATCATAATGCAACAACAAATTGGTTTGAAATTATTGACACTGTCATGATTCATTGGTAGATTAAATACCGTAAAAAAGATGATCGAGAGTCACCTTATTGGAAGATATATCCTATACAATTCAACCAATTTTAACACATGAGGAGGAAAGAGACATGAAAGGAAAACGTTTTTGGGTCATGCTGATGATGGCCGGGATTTCTTTTTTATTTATTGCAGCGGCCATTCACGCGCAGGAAGGGGCAAAGGGCGATGTCATTGAAATGAAAAACACCAAGGCCTTTTCCGAGCACAAACAGGGAATTGTCATGTTCAGCCACAAAAAACATTATGATGCAAAACCCAATGGCTATGGGATCGGATGCGGGGAATGCCATCATGACAAAGACGGAAAACCATTGGCCAATTTAAAGGAAGGCGACAAGGTGCAAAGCTGCTTTGAATGCCACAACAAACCCGATAAGCCCAAAAAAGAACAGGGCATGTCGGATGCGGACTGGAAAAAGCTCAACCTTTCCTATTATTACGGCGCCATTCATGAAAACTGCGTCAACTGCCATAAAACCGGCGGCAAAGGCCCGGTCAAGTGCGCCGAGTGCCATCCCAAGCCGGCTGGAGCGGCCAAATAAGTTCTGATTTGTTTTAAAATTTCATTCAAAGCCGGGCGCAATAAAAAGTCGCCCGGCTTTTTATTTTGATGCGGCACAAATTTAAATAAACCGGCCATTTTGAGTTCTTTTTTTTCCATCCATGAAAAAAAATTTAATTTATCTCTTTATGCCTGCCAATGTTTCAATATATCTGGGTTTCTGGTGCCGGTTGTTATAACGAAAGATTGCATCGACCAACACGCGATTGAGTTTTCCAAATGTAATTGCATAATATTTTGAGAGCCACCGATAGTATTTTTCCATACTTTTCATATTCTGGGGAAAAATGATTTGAACCAGTTCATCAATCAATTCATCAGCCCGACTTCCGAAAAAGGCATCCAGCCGCGGCGCAGGTCCTCCCAGAATCGGTTGGTATTCCTGAACAAATACATAGGCGCCCGGCAAGGATCTTAAAAAACGAAACCGCTCCACATCCTCCTCAAGCGTGGTATTAAAACCATACATGCAGACAAACTCCACATTATCCTTGGGAGTAAACTTAAGCATTCTATATTTTTCAAACACCATGGAAAGGTTTTTAGAGGAGTTTAAACTGAAATGATAATTTCTGCGTGTAAACCTTGCATTTGTGGCATGGATACGGCCAAGGAGATCAGCGAGCTCCTGGGTTAGGTAATGTAAATCGAGCGTCTGATTGAAATTAACCTGGATTCCGCGTCGCACCATTTCTTCCAGAAACAATGGGGCTTTTGGATGGGATAAAATATTATCATCCAATAGGATCAATTTGCGCCTACCGCCATAGAGAAGTTGGTCTAATTCGCTGACCTGCCGGGGCGGCCCTTCTTTTTTGGGCACCACACAAAAACTGCAATGGTTCGGACATCCCCGAGTCATGAACCCTATGGCTGTTTCTTGAAGTTCAGGATATAATGAATAATCAGGTGTCAGGTCTTCAATTTCCGCAGGAAGCCTCAGGGTCAGATCAATGCCGGATCCGCCCATGATAAGTGCATCGCCATAATAATTTCTAAGCATTTTAACCTTCTGCTGAGAGGTTTTGCTGTTGAATATGGCGCTGGCATAAACCTGATCTGCTCTTTTTTGGCAATAAACTCCTTTTTCAAGCACAACGATTTTTCCTTTTTGTTTATAGTGGCGGCTTAATTTCATCAGCGCCACATTGGGAAGACGCCCATCTACTTGAATCAAGAGGACAGCTCCTCTTGGATGCGCTTTTTTTCCAGTGATACCAGCAGGATAATTTCTTGTTGGAAGTTCCAAGCGCCGGGCAGAAATATCAGAAGGCAAGGCAAGATGATGCTGCGGTCCTGTGAATATAAATTGCATCCGTGGCAGCAATTGGTCCAATAAACAAATAAAGCGAGAACACATCGATCCGCAAAGAAGATCCGGACGATGCAGCAGAACAACCCCAGGCATCTCCAGAGGAATAGATTCCTTCGGAAATGCTGCTAAAAGGTGCCGGGACGCGTCCAAGATTAATATTAACATGCATTTGTAGGTTTCAGGAAGGCGTTGCCACTCTAAATCGGGATGGAAATCCTTTTCCAGCCAACGGGCTGTATCAATCCCAAGGTGTTCATGGCATAAATGACAGATGCGCTTTAAGATGTTCAAAGAAGATAATCGTTTGCGCCTTTGTCCCCGGTCCCAAAGGAGATGGAGGAAAGATACAGGATCCGTCACTTTAAGAGAGGGATTGAACAAGGAATGGAACCGAGTGTTGCGTAAAAATGGATTATTAAAATCATGATCATCAGTTCCATCGTGGGGTGTCAAAAAAGGCCCGTACCCCAGGAGAAAATACCGGCTCAATGGAGGGATAATTTGTTGATTTTGAAGAGGTTTGACGGTTTTATCAAGAAATTTGAACTCATTTTGCTTTAAAGCACGAATTCCGCCCTCCAAAAATAAAGCGCCCCGGCCCCATCGTCCATAATGGGCGCTGTTCCCATCCGTTTCAGGATGCCTTATGATCTTGACTTCAAGATGCAGGGGAAATTTTGGATGCAAAAAACTTGTATTCTGGATGATCTGCTTGGAAAATTGGGTGTTCAAAATAGATAAAGCAATATATGGAAGTATCTCCTCCTGGCTGAGGGTATCTGGAACAAGCGTCCATTTCTGGATCCGATTTTGCTCCAAAAGAACAGTGAATCGACCTGCGCCGCTTTTCAGGCCATTTTCAAAATACACGCTTAACAGATACATGAGCCTCTGTTAATCAGATAAAAGCATTCTTTTCGGCAAAACTTTACTGATTTTGATTTTCCATCACATGCCGCATTGACCTGAATATTATCTTAAAGCGCCATAGTCTTTGGCCAATTGGACCAGCCGTTTCGCCCATTGCTTGACGCCCAGGGCATGGATATGGGTATAGGTGGCAAAGACGTTTTTATAGCAGATGCCGTCTTTTTGGTGATGAATTCCTCTGCCTTTGGACATCTGGAACGCCAGATCGCGGTCCCTGCCTTTCCATTCGAGCACCTTGGAATAATGGAATTCATGGCCTTTAATGATACTCCCCAGGGGATAATAAGGATTTTCCTGAACCACCTGCGCAATGGTATACCCATGACCTTGGGGTTTTTTTGAAAACCCGAAGACCACCGGCAGCACACCTGCCATGGGATAGGTCTTATCCAGAACCAAAGACTCTCCCAAATACATCAATCCGCCGCATTCGGCATAAATGGGAAGCCCCAGGGCGGCGGCGGACCGGATTTTGTTCCGAAACCGAAGGTTGTTTGCGAGCTGTTCCGCATGGGTTTCCGGGAAACCGCCGCCGATATATAATGCATGGATATCCGGCAGTGTTTCATCCACAAGGGGGCTGATAAAAATCAGATCCGCACCTTCTGCGGCCAACGCCTCCACATTATCCGGATAATAAAATTGAAAGGCAGAATCTTTGATGATCCCGATCTTCGGCCTTTGGGCCAAGGTTGGAAGGCCGCCTTGCGTGATGGAAACATGCGAGGGAACCGATGACGGTAACTCCAATGAAACAGGGAGCTTGGCAGCAGATTGGGCAATGGCAACGAATGCATCCAGATCCACATAAGAGACCGCCATGTCCCGCGCCGCGCGCACGGAATCCATGGCCCAAGCGTGCTCCTGCGTGGGGATCAGCCCCATATGACGCTCCGGAAAATACTGGTTGCCCAATTTGGGGACAGCTCCGATCACCGGGATATGACAATATGTTTCAATGCTGTTTCGGAGCAAATTTTCATGCCGGCTGCCAGCCACTTGATTGAGTATAACCGCTTTGACCGCTATATCCGGATCAAATTGAACAAGCCCCAGAAGCACCGCCGCCATGGTGCGGGTGCTTTTGGCGCAATCCAAGCACAAGATCACCGGCGAATGCAAGAGCTTAGCAAGGGCGGCGCTGCTGGTGGTGCCATCCACATCCAAGCCGTCATATAAACCGCGGTTTCCTTCAATAATAGCAATATTGACAGGAGGGTGAGATGCATGTCGGATAAATGAATGACACACATCAATCTCATGGGCCATGAAGGTATCCAGATTAAAACACGGCCGGCCGGCCGCCAGGGTCAGCCAGCCCGCGTCTATATAATCCGGACCCTTTTTAAAGGGCGCAATGATTTTGCCTTGATGGGATAATGCAGCGATGATCCCGACAGACAATATTGTTTTCCCGGATCCCCCCCGCAACCCAGCGATGAGAACTCGCGGGATATCCATAGGATCTCCCTGCATTTAAATGATTGATGCAAAAAACAGAGAATGAATAAAAATACGTCAATCAATGCGGATTATGCTTCGTGCTCCGCAGCCGCTTGTTTCCCCATCCCTTTCAGTCCATACATGGACGTGCTGCCACTGGACCAGAATTCCAGAATGCCGTCCGCCACCATTTGATTGACAATTTTTTTTGCATCTCGCGGCTTCATTTCAAGAATATCCGCCAAATCGGAAAAATAAAATTTGGATTTTGATTTTGTTTTTTTGGTCAGCCCTTCAACGAGCTTTTGTTTTGCCTCTTCGTATTCCATAGTCCCAATCCTTTATTTAAAAAATGTGAAAGGGGCGGTGAATCACCGCCCCTGCATGTTTAGCAAAAACTAAAATTTAAAGTTCGTGGTCTGACGCCATGTATAGTAGGCGGGATCACGGAAATCATCAATCAAATGATGGGTGAATTCAAGTTCGCATTTTTCAAAGAATCGCTCCCATCCGATCCGCTCGGCCCACTCACCCAGACGCTCATATTTACGGGCGTCTTTGGCATAGGCTTCGACAATTTTCTTGATAACCGCAGTGGTGCTCGGCCATCTCGGCGCTTCATTGGGCAGAAACGCCACAACCACCTTGGAAAACTTGGGGGAGCTGATGCGGTTGGACACCTTGCCGCCGGCCATAATCACAATGCCGTCACCTTCTTTGTCGGATAGAGGCAGGGCCGGGCACATGGTATAGCAGTTGCCGCAGAACATACAGCGGCTGTTATTGATTTCCACGCTGTTTTTCTGCTGACCGTCCACTTCCACCTTTTTGGGTTTAATGGCGGCCGTGGGACAGGCGGCGATGGCCAGCGGGATTTCGCACATGCTGTCCACATATGCATGGTCGATCATGGGCGGTTTGCGATGATAGCCCAGAATAGCGATATCCGAGCAATGCACCGCGCCGCACATATTCAAACAGCAAGCCAGGGAAACCCGCAAATGGGCAGGCAAGCGCATGTTTTTAAAATCATCGAACAATACGTCCATGGCCGCTTTTACCGGACCGGAAGCATCCGTGGCCGGGGTGTGGCAGTGAATCCAGCCCTGGGTGTGGACAATATTGGTGATGCCGGCGCCGGTGCCGCCCACGGGGAATTTGAAACTTCCGCCCGGAAATTTGCGGCTTTCAAGATCTTTGATCAACGGCTCGACTTTTTCTTTTTTATCCACCATGAATTCAATGTTGTTTCGCGTGGTAAAACGGACATAGCCATCGCAATGTTTGTCCGCGATTTCGCAAATCTCACGAATATGATTGACGCTCATGAGACGGGCGCCGCCTACCCGCACAGTGTACACCTCATCCCCGGTTTCAGACACATGAACCAGAACCCCGGGTTTTAAAATTTCATGATACAGCCATTTGCCCTTGTTGTTTTTAATCACCGGCGGATAAAATTCTTCAAAATGCTTCGGACCGATGTCGGTGATTCTGTTTTCCATCGGTTTGTCGGGATTATACCCAGATGATATAAAAGCCATTCTATTCACCCCCTATCGCTGATGGTGTTTTCGATATTCATTGACATCGCGCTCCCAACCTCCCGGAACTTCTTCTTCTTTCCAAAAGATATAGGGATTATGACGCGGTTCTTTGACATGCTGCGGCATGGGCTGGATGCCGGTGACTTCCAGAAGCTTCTGGAATCCCTGGCGTTTCATCAATTCGCCGAGACGCTCACGGTTTTTGCCTTCTTCCATCCACCAATCCCAGATGGCTTCAATGACGTCTTTGATGGCTTGATAACCATCTTCTTTGTTGACTTCCACAAAAGGAACCAACAAAGACCCCATTTGTGCACCGTCCAGAATGGGGGCTTTGGCGCCAACAAGAATGGACAATCCGGTTTCTTTGCCGGGTTTTAAAGCCCTTGGCATGACATTGATGCAATGCATGCAACGGGTGCATTCCTTGTTGTTGATGGAAAGAATTCCGTTCTCATATTTCATGCACTCGGTGGGGCACAGATCAATGACTTCTTTTTGAATATCAAAGGGTCCCCAGTCCCGTCCTGCATGGGCGCCGGCATTGGGTTTGAATTTGCCGCTCACATACCCCTGAACGGCATCCTGATCAATTCGGATATCATCTTTCCATGTGCCGATAAACGACATATCGGCCCGGGCAATGGAAGCCACGCAGCAGTTGGGGCATCCGTCAAACTTAAATTTAAACTTATACGGGAACGCGGGGCGATGAAGCTCGTCCTGATACTCATTGGTCAGCGTGTGGCACAGATCCTGGGTATCATAGCAGGCGAACTCGCACCGGGCCTGGCCGATGCAATCCGACGGAGTTCTTAAGTTGGAACCGGAACCGCCCAAATCCTGACCCAAATTGTGGGTCAGTTCATAGAAGATTTCTTCCAATTGCGGGGTCTGGGTTCCCAGGAAAATAATATCGCCCGTGGATCCGTGCATATTGGTCAGGCCGCTGCCGCGGAATTCCCACAGATCGCAAAGTTTTCTCAAATAATCCGATGTGTAGAACTTGCCTGCGGGCTGCGCCACGCGCATGGTATGGAAATGGGCAACGCCCGGAAAATTTTCAGGCTGGTCGCAGTATCGGCCGATCACGCCGCCGCCATACCCAAATACGCCCACAATGCCGCCGTGTTTCCAATGCGTGGTCCCATCCGCATAGGAAAGCTCCAGAAGCCCCATCAGGTCATCCACAACATCCACCGGGATCTGATACTCAATTTTCTTTTCATTTTTTGCCCTTGCTTCGGCATACTGCTTCATATCATCCACAAAGCTCGGCCAGGGTCCGCTGATCAGCTGGTCCAGCAAGGGGGTTTTGTGTTTTGCCATCATTTACCTCCCTTTAAAAATTGATAATTAAAACCACATTTCTATTGTCTGTTTTCTAAGTGCATAAAAACACAACGCACGTGGCGACTTAATTTTAATGCAATGCGTGTCTGCCTGAATAAAAGAAAATTTTAAATAAAATTAAATTCGGCGCTTTGTCAATAAAAAAGGTTTAGCTTATGGGTTTTGCCATTCTCATCCCTTTCATTTTTATTGCCTGTGCTGATCAATTTCCTTTAAGATTTCAGGCGCCACTTCATATCCGAGGGCTTTTGCCCGATCACAATGGGCGATGGCTTTTTCAACTTCATTTTTTTGCAAATAGGCGATGGCTAAATTATTATGGGCAACGGCAAAATCCGGATTGATTTCCAATGCTTTTAAATTTGTTTCTATGCTTTTTTCGATTCTTCCGTCAAAAAGATACGCATTGGCAAGCGTGGCATACGCCTGAACGAACATGCTGTTGTATTCAACGGCTTTTTCCAGCGCAGCAATGGCCTTATCAATATTTCCCCGCTGAAGCTCCACAAAACCGATATTCCCATATCCTTCGGCAAAGCGGGGTCTGGCATTGACGCTTTCCTTATTATATTTTAAGCATCCGTCCAGATCCCCCCGTTGAAGGCATATGCCGCCAAGCTGAACATAGGCTTCCGCCAGATTGGGGCTGCACCGAATGGCTTCTTTAAATTCCTGCTCGGCTTCATCGAATTTTCTCAAATTCAACAGGGCTGTGGCCAAATTGTAATGAGTCATTCCGCAATCCGGATTGGACATCAAAGATGCGCGTTGCTGCGCGATATATTCCATAATGGTCGGTTTTTCAGCCATATTAAACTCCAAAAGACGCCTGATTCGTCTTTGTTTTCAAATAAATAATTTATTTAAATAGAAAGCCAACTCACGCATTGTCAAGTAAAAAACAGACCTTTTGATTGGCTTTTATCCGCGTTGTCCTAAGGTTTTTATTTGACAATATTCTTTTTATTTTACTAACTGTTCAATTACAATTATCATGAAGCTGTAAAGAAATAGGAACGAGCCATCGCCCCTCGTGACGATGAGAATCATAAGGAGGATTTATGCGCGCCGGCGTTTATACAGCCATAGTTACGCCTTTTTTGGATCATGCCGTTGATTATAACGGACTGGAACAATTGATTGAATTTCAGATCCAAAACCGCATCACAGGCATTCTGGCCGTGGGCACCACCGGGGAAAGCCCCACCTTGACCTGGGATGAACACAATGCCATTGTGGAACAAACCGCACGGATCACCAAAGGCCGATGCATTTGCATCGCCGGAACCGGCAGCAACAACACCCATGAAACCCTGGCCGGCACTCGACATGCCGTAAACGCAGGCGCAGACGCCGTGCTCTTGGTGGATCCCTATTACAACGGCCCCAGCTCCCTGGAGATCAGAAAAGAATATGTGGAACCCGTGGCGCGGCAGTTCCCCATGATTCACATTATCCCCTATGTGATTCCCGGTAGAACCGGAACCCAGATGCTTCCTGAAGACCTTGCCATCCTGGGCAAACATTTTGAAAATGTCCGAACCGTAAAAGAAGCCACCGGCAATCTGGACAATATGCGGCGGACCCGTAAACTTTGCGGCCGTGAATACACCATTTTGTCCGGCGACGACGGTCTTACCTTTCACATGATGTCGGATCCGGAGATTCAAGCAACGGGCGTGATTTCCGTCATATCCAATATTGCGCCCGCAGCGGTTTCGGATATGGTGGACGCGTTGCTGCGTGGAAATATCGGACATGCGGAAAAACTTTCCCGCGCCCTTGCCCCTTTGTTTGATCTGGTCACCGTAAAGACCCAGGAAAACACCGAATATGGTGAAGTGGCCTGCCGCGCAAGAAACCCCCTGCCGATTAAAACCATCATGCAGATCCTTGGAATGCCGTCAGGGCCCTGCCGGCAACCCATGGGGAAAATGACTTCAAAAGGTCTTGAAAAAGTTTTGTCCGGTCTGCGCCAGGTTCAGGCAAACAATCCGGAACTGCTTCAGCCTGTTGCAGAATTTTTCAATGTGGACATTGAAGCGCGCTTAACCGACACAAAACATTTACAGAATCTCATGTATCCATCTTATTAACTGACCGGCCGAAAATATATGAAATAAGAAACAGAGGTCCGGGCCTATTTCATCGCTTTTGCTTTCGCGCCGTCCACATGAGCAAAAATCACTCAAGAAATGTTATGCCTGTGTGATTTATTTCATGTTTTTGGCGTGAATCAATGTCCAGAATCCAAAAAAATTCACAGGATCAATGGATTGGATATGGAGATCGGCCTCATGGATCAATCGGTCCATGGAAAACCGCGGCCGAAACCCGATGACTTTTTCAAATGGGATCAAGCACGTTTCAACCAAGCGGGGAAGCAAATGGCTGTTGCTGAAATGATTCAAAATAAAAATATCTCCGCCAGGCTTGCACACCCGTTTCATTTCCGAAATCATGGCTTTTGGATCCGGCACCACGGAGGCCACATACATGGCCGAGACTTTGTCAAAGGTATTATCTCTGAAACAAAGTTGCTGCGCGTCCATTAAAGCCAAACAAATCCGACGGGAGTTCAAAGATGCAACGGTCCTCCGGGCCACATTGAGCATGTGGGGTGAAATATCAATCCCCACCACAGTGGTATATTTTGGATAAAAATTTAACGAAAGACCGGTTCCAATCCCCACATCCAGCGTGATTTCACCGGGCTTGCAATTCATCCGATCAATCACGCGCCTCCGGCCCTGCTCAAAAATCTTGCCGAATATCAAGTTGTAATTTCTGGCATATCGCTTATAAGCAGCCTGTATTGATGCTGGATCCATGCGTTGACTCCATTTTGATGATACAATCGTCAATCCATACGGCATATTGGATTGACGGTTCAACACGCCAATGCTTTTTAAAAAGCTCTTTATCCCGCTGTGCCATATTTTTACAGCAAATCACGGGATTTCATGTTGATCCAAAACTTTCTTGCTCCCCTGGCGGAAAAGCGTCGGGGTGTACGGGAATCAGATTGAAATCATTGATTTTTTCACCCACACCCCGCCTCCCCTGTCAAGAGTTAAGAGAAAAAACCTTTCACGCTCATCCGGTGCCTTGGAAGATGGTGGGCCGGGGCTGCGCCGCATGCCCCGCGCAGGGCCCTCCCTATGCCATTATGGTTTATGGTTGATGGCAAGGCACAATCCATTCAGCGGGCAGTATTCATAATGAATTGTAAAATATAATGTCAACAAAATACTTTTTTATATATGAAACGTTTCCCTGAAGTGTGCCTCAAGCCTAAGGCATCAAATATATACCATACTTCTGTTTGACAAAATAGCGAAGTTATTTTATGGAGCCATGAGATGCAGAACTTAGAGACGTGTTGTTTCGAAAACTTAAAAAAACCGACAACATCAGAGGCTGCCATGAAATATGAACATATTCTTGAAAAATTCGAAGACGGGATCGGATGGATCATCATCAACCGGCCGGATGCATTAAACGCTTTAAACACCGCTGTGCTCAATGAGTTATATGCCGCTGTTCGGGATATTGAACAGAATGAAAGCATCCGGGTGCTGATCATCACCGGCGCAGGCGAAAAATCATTTGTGGCCGGCGCCGACATCACGGAGCTTGCCACCCTCAACGCCCTTCAGGGAAAATATTTTGTCACAAACGGCCATCAGACCATGGCCGCGCTCCAGAAACTGCCCATCCCTGTGATCGCCGCAGTCAACGGGTTTGCGTTGGGAGGCGGCCTTGAGCTGGCCCTTGCCTGCGATTTTATTTACGCCGCTGAAACGGCCAAATTCGGTCTTCCCGAAATCAATCTGGGATTGATTCCAGGATTCGGCGGCACCCAGCGCCTTGCCAGAATTATCGGCATCAACAAGGCCAAAGAATTGATCTTTACCGGCAAAATGATTTCCGCCACCGAAGCCTTTCAGATGGGCATCGTCAATAAAGTGACCCCTCCGGATCAATTGATGGAAGAAGCGGTCAAAACCGCCAAACTCATTGCATCCAAAGGAAAAGTATCCTTAAATGCGGCCAAACAGGCCGTCAACCAGGGATTGAATGCGGATCTAGAGACCGCCTGCAAAATCGAAATCGATGCATTTGCCTTGTGCATGGCCAGCGAAGATGCCAAGGAAGGCACCCAGGCGTTTTTAGAGAAAAGAAAACCTCAATTTAAAGGACCCTTAAAAGGATAACACTTGTTAATGATTCAGGAGGATTCAGCAGAATGATTTATAACATCGAATATGAAACCATGCCTCGGGAGGCGCTGGAGGCCATTCAGCTCAAACGGCTGCAGGCAACCCTTTCCAGGGTCTATGCGACCGTCCCCTTTTACCGGAAACAATTTACGGAGGCCGGAATTCTTCCGGGAGACATCCGTCGCCTGGATGATTTAAAGTCTTTGCCCTTTACCACAAAACAGGATCTGCGGGACAATTATCCGTTTGGCATGTTTGCAGTGCCCATGGACAATGTGGTTCGGATTCATGCATCCTCCGGCACCACGGGTCAACCTACCGTGGTGGGCTATACGGCCCGGGACATCAATACATGGGCGGAACTCATGGCCCGGGCGCTGGTGGCCGGCGGCGCCACCCGAGGGGATATTATTCATAACGCATACGGCTACGGACTTTTCACCGGCGGATTGGGCGTGCATTACGGCGCGGAAAAACTCGGCGCATCCGTGATTCCGGTTTCAGGCGGCAACACCAAGCGCCAGGTCATTATCATGAAGGATTTCAAGCCCACCATTTTAACCGCCACCCCTTCCTATTCCCTGCATCTGGCGGAAGCCGCCGAGGAAATGGGATATTCATTTAAGGATTTTCATTTCAAATACGGCATTTTCGGTGCAGAACCCTGGTCCGAAGACATGCGCCAGGAAATCGAACGCAAACTGAACTTAATTGCCATTGACATCTATGGCTTAAGCGAAGTCATCGGACCCGGCGTGTCCATTGAGTGTTATGAGGCGAAAAACGGACTGCATATTTTTGAAGATCATTTTATTCCGGAAATCATTGATCCCAATACCGGAAAAACCCTTCCCTATGGAGAAACTGGAGAGCTGGTGATCACCACCATCACCAAGGAAGCCTTTCCCGTGATCCGGTACCGCACCCGGGACATCACCACTTTAAATCCAGAACCCTGCATTTGCGGTCGGACCCATGTGCGCATGAAAAAAGTCAGCGGCCGCACTGACGACATGCTTATCATCCGGGGGGTCAATGTGTTCCCGTCCCAAATCGAAAGCGTCCTGATGCAGATCGAGGGCGTTGCGCCCCATTATCAGCTCATTGTGGAGCGCCAGGACAATCTGGATGTACTCACGGTCATGGTGGAAGTCAGCGAACAGATGTTCTCAGACGAAGTCAAACAGTTGCAGCAGTTTGAAAACAAAATCTCAAAAGACATCAAAGAATATCTCGGCGTAACCGCCAAGGTCAAGCTGGTGGAACCCAAATCCATTGCGCGAAGCGAAGGGAAAGCCGCCCGTGTCATTGACAAGCGAAAAATTTAAGGAGGAACCCATGCAGGCTGAACAGATTTCCATATTTCTTGAAAATAAAGCCGGAAGGCTTTCTGAAGTTACCGGCATTCTGGCAAAAGCCAATGTCAATATCCGGGCCCTGGCCCTGGCCGACACCTCGGATTTCGGAGTGCTTCGGCTGATTGTGGACAATAACGCGGCAGCGGAACAGGCCCTGAAAGAAAACGGTTTTACGGTTCGAAAAACCCAAGTGGTGGCGGTTGAGGTGGAAGACCGACCCGGCGGGCTGTATCATATTCTCGAAGTTCTGAAAAACGCCCAAATCAATGTGGAATATATGTATGCGTTTATCCGTCAAAGCGGCGACAAGGCGATCATGGTGTTCCGGTTTGATCAATCCGATGAGGCCATTGCCGTATTGACCCAAAAAGGCATTAAGGTCATTCATGGAAACGATTTATATAAACTCTGATACCTGCGTCCCAGATAATGCGGCATCATCATGGAAGGGAGCGTTTCACATCACCATCAATCAAGGAGGAGGATCATGAAAAAAAAGACACGCAACCGTTTGGTTATGACTGTTTTGATGCTGGGTTTGGCTCTATTATGGATATTTCCGGTGTCTGCTCTATCGGAAACCGAAAAACCGGTGTATAAAATCGGCGGATTGTTTTCCATCACCGGACCGTCTTCCTTTTTGGGGGACCCTGAAAAAAAATCCATGGAACTGGCCATTGAACAGATCAATGCAGCCGGCGGCATCAACGGCCACATGCTCGCGGCGGTGATTTATGACGATGAAGGCGATCCCTCCAAAGCAGTGAATGCGGCCAGCAAGCTCATTGAAAGCGACAAGGTCATTGCCATTGTGGGCCCCAGCTTGACACCCACCACTCTGGCGGTCATGCCCATGATTCAAAAAGCCCAAATTCCGTTCATCAGCTGCGCGGCCGGAAATAAAATCGTCCAGCCCGTGGACCCATGGGTGTTCAAAACCGCCCAAAGCGACATCCTGGCAGTGGCCGCCATTTATACCCATATGAAAGCCCAACATATCAAAAAAATTGGTATTCTGACCGTGGCCAACGCCTTTGGCGAAAGCGGCAAAGAGCAGTTGATCAACCAGGCGCCCCAATTCGGTTTAACCATCGTCAAGGCAGAATCTTTCGGGGACAAAGACACAGATATGACCGCCCAAATCACAAAAATCCGCCAGGAAAACCCGGACGCCATCATTTGCTGGGGCACCAATCCCGGGCCGGCGGTGATTGCCAAAAATATTCAGCAGTTGGGCGTGACCATTCCTTTATATCAAAGCCATGGCGTGGCATCCCCGAAATTTATCGAACTGGCCGGACCGGCGGCTGAAGGCATCCTGCTGCCCACTGGAAAAATTCTGGTGACGGACCTGCTGCCGGATACAGACCCGCAGAAAAAAGTATTGACAGATTATATCGTTGCCTATGAATCCAAATACAAATTGCCGGTGTCGGGTTTTGGAGGCTATGCCTATGACGCCATTCAAATATTAGCAAAAGCCCTTGTCGGCACAGGCGGCGACAAAGAAAAAATCCGTCAAAACATTGAAAATCTCAAAAACCATGTGGGCATCAGCGGAATTTTTAATTTCAGCCCCACGGAACACAACGGCCTGGGATCGGAGGCATTCGTCATGGTAAGGATTAAAAACAACAAGTGGGAGCTTATCCAATAACATCGGCCCTGATTTTTAGCAGGTTTCATGCAGGAATTCCTCCAATATTTTTTCTCAGGGGTCACCAATGGTGCCATTTATGCGGTCATCGCCATTGGTTTTTCCATGCTGTATAATGCCACGGATCTCATTAATTTCGCCCATGGCGAATTTGTCATGTTGGGGGCGCTTACCATGGTTACATTGTCCGGGCCCTTTCACATGCCGTTGTTGGCCGCGTTTATGGCAACCGTCTGCTGCGTGGGCATGCTCGGTCTGATCTTTGAGCGCCTGGCCATCCGCACAGTACGGTATCCGGAGCCCATTGTATTGATCATTATCACCGTGGGCGCATCTATTTTTTTAAGGGGCGTGGGGATGCTTCTCTGGGGAAAAGACGCATACAGCATCCCCCCTTTTTCCTCGCACCCCCCCTTGGATGTGGCCGGCGCCAAACTCCTTGCCCAAAGCATTTGGATTCTGTTGATCGTGTTATGCTTCATCACTGGGTTGCATCTTTTTTTTTACATAACACTGACCGGAAAAGCCATGTCCGCGTGCGCCATCAATAAACGCGCGGCCTGGATTGTGGGGATCCCTTCCAAGCTCATGGTGATGCTGGCCTTTGGCATGAGTACAGGGCTGGGGGCGCTGGCCGGCGTCATCATCGCGCCGATTACCATGTGCAGCTATGATATGGGCACCATGCTGGGGCTGAAAGGATTTTGCGCAGCCATGCTCGGCGGCTTGGGCAGTCTGTGGGGATCCTTTATCGGCGGATTTTTGTTGGGCATTTTAGAATCCATGGGTGTGGGTCTGGTGTCATCCGGCTTAAAAGACGCCACTGCCTTTTTTCTATTGCTGTTCATTCTTTACGTCAGACCCGGCGGCATCATCAGCGCCGTCAATGTGAAGCGGTTTTGATGATGCAAGCTATGATTTTTTTTCATTTGATTTTTTTTATCGGGCCCGTATCGCCATCCTTTTATTTCCCGGCCATCCATGCATAGCAGATCGGTTCAAAATATTTTCCTGTATTCCGCTTTTATTCTTGCGGTGGCGCTGGCCGGCCTATGGATCAAAAACGCATACCATCTCCAAGTGCTGACCTTTATCGGTATCCATACGCTCCTTGCCCTGGGATTAAACATGCTCATGGGATATGCGGGCCAGATCTCTCTGGGGCATGCCGCTTTTTACGGAATCGGCGCATACACCACAGCCATTCTGACGGTTCATTGCCACATATCCCCCTGGATATCCCTTCCCATATCCATTGCCGCAGCCATCGGCGTGGCGTATCTGGTGGGCATCCCCACGTTGAAACTTTCAGGATATTATCTGGGCATGGGAACCTTGGGATTTGGCATGATCGTCAATATTATCTTTCGGGAATGGAGCAGTCTCACGGGCGGGGCCTCCGGCTTTGTGGGGATTCCCGGTCTTGCCCTGGGCCCCATATCTTTTGCGTCCCGCCAGAATTATTTATATCTTGTATGGGCATGCGTGCTGGCGGCCATCATCTTGTGCCGAAGAATCATCGACTCCCGCATCGGACGGGCCTTGCGGGCCATCCATGACGGCGAAAAGGCCGCTGCCGCGGTCGGGGTGGACACCCAGAGACTCAAACTTCAGATTTTTGTTTTCAGCGCCGGCATGAGCGGCCTGGCGGGGTTTTTATATGCCCATCTTGTGTATTTCATCAGCCCGGAGACATTTAACTTCATTATGTCCATCCGCATGGTCACCATGGTGGTCATCGGCGGCATGGCCAGCATCTGGGGGGCGTTGTTGGGCGCATCCCTTTTAACCCTGCTGCCCGAATGGCTCCACGCGTTTTCAGAATTTGAAATGGTGGTTTACGGTCTGATTCTGATGATTGTAATGATTTTTCTTCCCAAAGGTCTCACCCGGGGAGTTTTAGATATTGTGGACCGATTTCGGAGAAACACATGAATGACCGGCCCATTTTGATTGTTGAAAACATCTCCAAATCCTTCGGTGGGGTTCAGGCTTTGTCCCAAGTGTCGTTTCAATTAAAACCCGGCACGATCACCGGTTTGATCGGTCCAAACGGCGCGGGCAAAACCACGATGTTTAATCTGATCAGCGGAATATTCCCTGCAGACACAGGCGATATCATTTTCAACGGCTCCAGCATCCATCATAAAAAGGTCCATGATCTGGTCAAAGAAGGAATTGCCAGGACGTTTCAGAATGTGGAGCTGTTTGACAGCATGACCGTGCTTGAAAATGTACTGGTGGGTCAGCACACCCGGACCCGTTGCGGTTTGTGGGGAAGCATATTGCGCTTTCCCTGGGTGGCCCGTGAAGAAGCTGCGGCGCATAAAATTGCCTTTGACCTTTTAGATTTTATCGGCTTAACAGAATACGCCCAACGAAAAAGCGGGGATTTGGCTTTTGGATGGCAGCGGCTCCTGGAGCTTGCCCGTGCCCTGGCTGCTGCCCCGAAATTGCTGCTGCTTGACGAACCTGCGGCCGGCTTGAACATGGCCGAAACCGACCAACTGGGGGATTTGATCAAAAAAGTCCGGGATCAAGGCGTCACGATTCTGCTGGTGGAACATGATATGAGCCTCACCATGGAGATTTCAGACGTCATTGTGGTGTTGGACCAGGGGAAAAAAATCGCGGAAGGGCCGCCGCACGCCATTCAAGAAAACGAAGCGGTGATGAAGGCCTATTTGGGAACCACGCCTTATCATCAATAATATCATAAAGACATGCTGAGAATACGAAACCTGAAATGCTATTACGGCCGGATCATGGCGGTCAAAGGCATCAGCCTTTCCGTGGGCAAGGGTCAAATTGTCACTCTGATCGGCGCCAACGGCTCGGGCAAAAGCACCCTACTGGAAGCCGTGTGCGGACTTCTGCCCCGATGGGAGGGTGAAATCTTTTATGAAGGCGGCTCATTACGAGGGCTCGATCCACCGGCCATTGTGAGAAAAGGCATTAGTTTGGTGCCCGAAGGAAGAATGCTTTTTCCGCCCATGTCCGTGGCGGACAATCTCGTCTTAGGCGCCTATACGATGTATCGAAAAAAAGAAAAAGCTTTGGCGGAACAGGATCTGGATAGGGTCTTGACGCTTTTTCCCATTCTCAAAGAAAGATTCCGCCAGCCTGCAGGCACCCTTTCGGGCGGTGAGCAACAGATGCTGGCCATCGGCCGGGCCCTGATGTCCCATCCCCAATTGCTGCTTTTAGATGAGCCATCCATGGGCCTCGCCCCGCTGTGGGTTGAAAAAATATTTGAAACCCTTATAAAGCTCAAAAATGAAGGGATGACCATTTTATTGGTGGAGCAAAACGCCCGGGCCGCGCTGCATATCGCGGACCGGGGATATGTATTTGAAACCGGAAGCATTGTGCTCCAAGGCCCGGCGTCCGACCTTCTGGAAGACCAGGAAGTCAAACGCGCATATCTTGGAAAAGATTATGGGGAGTTCTATGGCCATTAAAGACAATTATTTGGCGTTAAGCCGCGACGAAAAAAATCAACTCCAGCTGGAACGGCTTCAAAGCACCCTCAATCGGGCATATCGCAACGTTCCTTTTCACAAAAACCGCTTCAAACAATTGGATGTGGATATCTCCCAAATCGAATCCCTGGCCGACATCAGCCGCCTCCCGTTTATGGGAAGAAAGGATTTCAGCGACAATTATCCCTATGATCTTTTTGCCGTGCCCCTCAGAGAAATCGTCCGGATCCACACAGCCCCGGGCACTCTCCAGCATCCAACAGTGAGCGGATATACGGCCCAGGATTTAAAAACCTGGGAAATGATTTTGGCCCGGGCGTTAACCGCCTCCGGGGTGAGTTTCCATGATATCCTTCAAATCGGATTTCACCCGGGATTGGCCAACTGGGGCCGCGACTATAAACGGGGGGCGGAATCCATTGAAGCCGGCGTCATTCCAAACACCCAGCTTTCCCTTGAAAAAAAAATCATGGTGCTGAAAGATTATAAAACCTCGGTGCTGGTGACAACGCCCTCTTCGGCCATGCAGCTGGCCGGCCATATCAACCGCCAGGGGATCAACATCAATGCGCTTGAGTTAAAAACCCTTATCCTGGCCGGCGAGTCCATTGAGCCGGAAACCCGGAAAAAACTCGAGGACGACCTGGGCGTTAGGATATGGCTCCATTACGGCTTAAGCGAAGTGCCGGGACCGGCCATTGCCTTTGAGTGCTCAAGGCATGAGGGCCTTCATGTCAATGAGGATCATTTTCTGGCGGAAATCATTGATCCGCAGTCAGGAAAAATTTTACCCGAAGGGCAATACGGCGAGTTGGTCCTGACCACGCTGACCACCCGCGCATTTCCCCTGATCCGATTTCGAACCGGTGACAGGGCGGCACGGATCAAAGAACCATGCCCTTGTGGCATGGATTTAATGCGCATTGAATGGACCGGAGGTCGCGTGGACCATCTGATGAATATTGACGGGGTTACGGTCACCAGCAGCCAGATTCATCTAAACATCGCCCAGCAGTTCGGCGTGCCGCCGGGAACAGCGCGGTTTTTTGTAATGGTTCGCGATGAAAAAAAATTTTTAGAGGTTTGGCTTCCTGTGGATGAAATGTTATTTTCTGATGAAATCAAAATTCTTGAAAAAATTGTGCGCCAGGCGGAAGAAAAGCTCATGGAAAATTTGGGCATTCCCGTGAAGATCCGCCTGAAAGAAAAGCGGCAAATCTGATTGCGGAACAAACAATAAACCGCAGTGGTTTTTTTATTCCTTAACCACTTCAAAGGAAAGGATCTTGCATTCAAGCTGATCCGGCATTTGATCCGGCGCTCTTCCGCTTTGATCCATCAGATACGCAACACCCTTGAAATCAAAACTTTCTTCCCCGCCAACCGGAAGGTATGCGATGATATCTTTTTGTTCGGGCGTTTTTTCCACATCTGAAACAAACCATGACCCGCTCACCAGCACTTCACCGCAGGACTTGCAATAACCGGTCACCACAATGTTTTTCACATCCACCTCGCCCACATTCTTGACCTTTCCCCGGGCATCTATCACCCAGGAGTGGTTGGTATCCTGGCGGATGGAAAATTCCTGCTCAGACACTATCACTTTCCCTTCTTTTGGCTTGCCGCAGGAGAAAAAAAACAACGCCACGAAGGCCATCCATATACTGATTCTCAATAATCGGCGAAAAAAAATCATGGGCGTCTCCTTTTTAGATCCTTTTATTTTTAATCTAAAATTGTATCACTTGCCTGTTTTTATTTGACACAAAAAAACAAAGAATATCAAACGCAAAATGTGAAATATCGCAGTGAACCCTTAAATTTCTAAGTCTCGAACTCCCCTATTCGATATCAGAAATTTCAAATATATTTGACTCGCTATCACATGTGATTATTTATCCACGGGTTCAAATGACACAATCTCGCATTCAAGCTTTTCCGGTATAACATCAGGACCTTTACCCGATTGATCGGGGAAAAATGCAACGCCTGTAAAACTGAATTCCGCTTCCGCACCCACCGGTAGATAAACAATAACCGCCTTTTGATCCGGCGTTTTTTCATAATCTGAAATATACCAGGCGCCCATGGTGAAGATTTCGCCACAGGACCGGCAATAGCCGGTCACGGTCACGTTCTTCACATCCACCTGGCCGATATTCTTCACCTTGCCTTTAGCATCCAGGACCCAGGAATTTTCCGCATCCTGCCGGATAAAAAATTCCTGCTCCGTGACCACCACTTTTCCTTCTTTGGGCTTGCTGCATGCCATAAACGCCGCAGACCATAAAACCATGGACGTAATGATAAAAATAAATCTGCTCGAATATTTCATATCACATCCTTGTTTTGATAATTAAAGATATAATGTCATGACTGTATTGATGAGTTTATTTTTAACAAAAATTATTTTTTGAATCAAATAGAATTTAATGCCGTTTTTCGCCTAAACTTCTTTTACCTATTGATAATACGGAAAATACATAAACGCCGGCACCATTTTTTCCTTGCTTAACTGTTTTAATTCAGTTACATTAATTCATGGAATAAATGACTCAAACCAGTGAATTTCATGCGCATTATTCTGAAAGGAGGAGTCAATGAAAACAATATTCAGTGGGATGGTGATAATGATGGTCTGCCTGTTGGCAGCCCCATTGGCCCAAAGTGAAAATTACCGCTTGATGTATGAAGAAGGGTTCGACGGCAAAGCATCGGGCAATCTCCCCGAGGGGTGGCAAACCAAAATAAACCGGGGCACTGTTGCGGAATTTAATTTTGATGAAACAGAAAAACACGGTGGAAAAGCCTCATTCAAAATAACCATCAAACCGCCCGGCGGTAGCATGACCCTTTATAAAGAAAGTAATATCAAGAACATCAAACCCGGCAAAAAATATGAAGTCAGCCTCTGGGTCAAGGCAAAAGACCTGGGATACAGCCCGAATTTTATCGCCCCGGCGTTTCGGTATAATTACAGCCCGGAAAAAATAATCCCCGTGCCCACCATGGATCTGATGTATCTGCTCAAGGGCGAAACCGGGTGGAAAAACCTCACCTATGCCACCACAGCGCCAGCCAATGCCCAGGAACTTTCCCTGGATTTGGTGCTTACCAAGGGAACCCTCTGGATCGACGATATCCAGATATTTGAAGTGGGGAATTGATCGCCATAAACAGGATGTAAACGCCATTCCCCATCATCCCCAGGATCATCCCCCAAGGGGAAAGGGGTTTATTGTATTAGACCACCCCGCGGTCAGACGAGCATTTTTGTTTGTAAAAGCACCTGGGTTTCCAGGCTGACGTGGGCTTTTTCCTCCAAATAACGGGAGGCTGAACCGTATTTCTTGCGGATATGATCCAACACCGCCAAAATACATTCCTTGGGCGCGGTTAAATAGGGAAGCACCTTTTCCGGATCAACCCCCCAGGACGCAAGGGATGCGGAAACAGCCGGCAGCAAGTCTGCGATGTAGCGATTGGATAATTGATGATCTTCCACCACGGTTTCCTCGTCAACGCCCAGGGCCAGCAAAATCAGCGCCGCGCAGGTGCCGGTGCGATCTTTTCCGCCGGTGCAGTGAAACACCAGGGGCTCCCCGTCTGAACATGCCACTTCCCGGATCACCTGTCCCCAGACATGGGCAAATCGTTCCATATTGTTGATGTATCCATTGACCATGAAATCCGACGTCAGCCAGGATGCATCGCCTTTTTTAAGCCGTTTCAACGCTTCCACAAAATCAATGGCGCCTTGGGTGACCGCCAGATTCACATGGGATATGCCGGCGTCAAGGGGCAAACGATCCGGGGCATGTTGAATCTCCGCAGGCGTTCTGAAATCAATCACCCGGCGGATTCCCAGATGTTTGAACAATTGATGATCCTGATCGGTGAGTTTTGAAAGCCCGTCGGAGCGAAACAGTTTTCCCCACTGCACCCGACGGCCGTCTTGGGTGGGATACCCGCCCATATCCCTGAAGTTGACCGCTCCCTCAAACGGAATGCGGCGTTCGGCTGTCATCAGGGAAACGCCATGTCCATCTTCAATCCGATAATAATACCGGATATGAGATTTAAGGCCTGAAATTCTGACACATCCGAAATGGGTTTCTTTTACGGGTATTTTCCTTTCAAACGCATGGATACCCGCAAAAACGGAAATGCTGGGTTTTGTTTCCGGAGGCCGCCAGCATAATTCCACGGTATGCCCGTCGATGCGTTCCACTGTGACGTCGGATAATGAAATGCTCCGGTCAGGATTCCGCATGTCATTCTTTAATGGTCATCGCCCATGCAACCACACATGGGCAAAACGATTCTTTTTTGCATGAGGTCATTTATACACAATGGGATATTACCCGAATTTGACAACACAGTCGGATCCTTTTTTGAGACCATTTTTTCGTGGTTGTTGTACCCCTATTCTTAAAAAAAAATGATCCGCTGATTTCTCACGGCCCTCCCACATTTGGATTCGAATTTCATTTTTTTAAATTGAATATCACACGATTTAAAATGGATGTCAATGTGAATGGATGGACGTTTCCCTGCAGTTAACGCAATGGATTTAATTCCATCACACGGTCATACTGTCGTCTGATATGTTCATCCTGAAACGACATGGGACGGGATTGCCCCTTGAGCCACACGCTGATACCGTTATCATAATGGAGACTGGCGGGATTGCCGGACTGGCCGCCGCAAATGGTTAAAAACAATGGCTCTTCCAGTCCAAAATCCACGACCATACGCATGGCCGGTATCAGCCAGACATCATAATCATCGCCTTTATGAAAGCCAGCGACGTTTAAGGTATTGAAATCACCACCTGCATCAAAAGGCCCTCTGTCCGTATAGTTGCCGATAATGCCTGAAGCAACCCGCTTCCAAAAAGACAAATACGGCCGCATCTGGGTGGCCTGGGTTTGCCAGTGATACTTCAAAAGCCTTCCCCATTGCCATTGATTCCTGTGCTTGCCCAACAGGATTTCGGTTTGCCGGATGGTTTCTGCCAAAGACCTTGCAATGATCTGTGCTTTTGTCTCGATTTCAGGGGTTGACGCATTATCCCAGAACGGGCTGTGTTCCCGGCCCAGCAAATGGTCCTGGTCTGCGCCGTAAAAACCCTGGAGAGTCGATTTAAAACTGGCCCAGGCCGAGGAATCTTTGGGCCCCAGCTCATCTAAAAACACCTGCTCGACAAACACATTCTGAAAAACGCCAAACACCGCGGCTGCTTTGGATTCAGGCGACATGACCCCGTCAAAGTTTCTCAAAATATCAATGGCTTCATGGGCAAAAGCAATTTTTTGCGTGTCCTTCCAGGATGATATTTCCTTTTGAATGCCGTCCGCCAAGGGGGACGCAAACAACGCCTGGTGCATTTTTTTCACAAACGGATCATACCGGTCCTTCTGCATGGCCACAGAAGATTCCCACGTGTGCTGATCGTCATGCTTCAGCATTTCCATAATGCGCTCGGATCGTTCCGGCGCATACCATGTTGAACTCAATATCAAACCGTCTCCGGGGGAAACGGTTCGGTGATTGGCGGTTCCCAAAAATCCCACCGGGGGATCCAAAATAAAAGGATGATCCTTGACATCAACATATCCATCCCAGTCATATGCTCCGGTCCACCCGATCACAGGAAAATGACCGCGTAATTGTTTCCGGATGGGATACCGGCCGCTGACCTGCCAGGCGATATGGTCTTTGTTTCCGTAAATGAAATTTAACGCCATAAACCGCATGTCTTTGACAGCATGAAATGCATCATCCATTGTCCTGGCGCGCGTCAAATCAAACATGGCTTCAAAAGACCGATCCATTTCACAAAGCGTATGTTGGAGGGCAAGCCCATAACCGATCTCGATCTGGGGAGGAAGCGCCGGATTCTTCGGCGGATTTTTTAATACCGAATTCAACAGAGGCCCATGCCGGGTGCTGCGGACCATCCGGGTTTGGTCCTTTTTGCCGGCAATTTTAAAAACCTCCAACCGTTCTTTCACGGGAATCCACTCTCCCTTATAAAGATAACACAATTGATGATTGACAGTCTTGAGTTGCTCAATAAACACATCCTGGGTATCGGCCATGACCATGGTCTCGCCCCATGCCAGATGCCCATTGTATCCGGCGATAATGCACGGCACGCCCGCAAGAGCGATTCCTGCTGCATCATAGTCCGGACATTTCATGTGAAGCATCATCCAGATACACGGCATCTCAAGGGAAAGATGCGTGTCATTGGCGATAATGGATGCTTTTTTTTGTGTCTTTGAGGGAGCGATTCCCCAATTATTGGAAGCAGGAATGCTTAAGGGAATCAAGGCGTTGTCCATTTGCTGGGGCAGCCCGGCCAGGGTTTCAATCATATTATCCATTGAATTAAAATCAAGGCTTGACAGTGCCTGGGCCGCATCAAACGAAAGCGGTTCATCCGGATAAATCGGGATCAGCCAGGCGGCTTTTTCAAGGCCGACTTTTTTTGAAAGATTTAAAAAAGCGATTTCCTCGGCCATGTTAAAGGACAGCCCGAGGTTTAAAACATGGGCGATGTATAATGAATTGACCGGTTCCCAGGGTTCAGGAACATATCCTGACAGCCTAAAATCCAATGGCAGACGATCTGTATGGGTTTGAATATACCTGTTGACGCCGTTTGAAAACGCCCGCAGCCCTTGTTTTAATTCATCATTTAAGACATCATAATCCTTTCGGGCGGTTTCGGCAAGGCCAAGGGTTCTGACAAACACGTCAATATCCAATGTGAGATCCCCGGCCATCTCAGACAATCGTCCCTGACCCAGAAGACTCAACCCCACCATCTGGGCCAGCCGGTCGGACGCCATTACGTAACCGGTGGCAAAGGCAAGATCTTCAAAATTGTTTGCTTCAATGACCGGAACCCCCAGCGCATCCCGGCGAACGACCACTTTTTCATTTAACCCATCCAGAAACACGGCGCCGGTTTCTGGATCAACGGTTTTTTTTAATGCGTAGTCAAAAACAAAGCGGCATCCGGCCCCAAACAATAAACAAAATATCAAGAAAGAAAAAGCGATGTTCCTTACCCTGTTTTTTCCCATTGAATTCCCCCTTTCCTGCTGTTCAGAATCCCCTCTGCCCCAATGGAGCGCATATCATCATTTTGTTTTCTGATGACAAGCATGATTTTCTGAAATATGGATACCCTGATGCCTTCATCCATTTGACTGCTTGATGTTTTTGCAAAAAAACGGTAGATCCAAAAAAAAAACAGTATCGCGGCATCAACATAAACGATCTATCCTTTTGATATATTCATGAAGCAAAAATCACATTCCGAAGAATCGGCATCAGACGCGTTTTATACATGGAATCAGCTGGCGCCCGTTCTGTTTTTGACGATCCTCTTTTTTATTACATTTATCTCCAGAGTCATCTTTTCCCCGCTCATGGAAAAAATTGAAGCCGACCTTCATATAACCCATTCCCAGGCAGGCGGTCTTTTTTTGCTTCTTTCCATCGGCTATTTCATATCTCTTGCCGGCGCCGGGCATGTCTCATCCCTCATCACATACCGCAAAACCATCGCGCTTTCAGTTGCAGCTGTTGGAATGGCACTGTTTGCAGTCAGTATCAGCACATCCGTCTGTTGTATTCAAATATCCATTTTTCTGCTGGGCGTGGCCGCAGGGTTATATCTGCCATCAGGCATTGCCACGCTGACGGACATGACCAGCTCCCGCCATTGGGGAAAAGCCATTGCCCTCCATGAAGTGGCGCCCAATTTTGCCTTTGTGGCCGCGCCCATTATTTCTGAAATATTTCTTTCCTTTTTTTCGTGGAGAATCATCATTGCCGTTATCGGCCTCTTTGCACTGATCATGGCCGGTCTATTTATCCGATACAGCCGCGGCGGCGATTTCAGCGCCCCGCCACCGGACATTTTCCTTGTGTCGGAATTCCTGTCAAAACGATCCTTTTGGATATTGATGATGCTGTTTGGACTGAGCATCAGCAGCACCATCGGCATTTACACGCTTCTTCCCCTCTATCTGATTCATGATTTCGGCCTTTCACGGGAAGACGCCAATATGATTGTCGGCAGTTCAAGAATTTTCGGGCTGTTTTCCGCTTTGATCAGCGGGTGGGCCGCGGATCGGTTCGGCACCAAACCCACCATTGTCTTTTCGTCCATCCTGGCCGGATTGTCCACCCTCCTGCTTGGGCGGCACGCCGCCCCATGGGTGGTCATCTTCATGGTCTATATTCAGGCCCTGTTTGCAACACTGTTTTTCCCGGCGGGATTTAAAATTCTAGCCGCCATCTATCCAAGTCAAATACGCGGCGCTGCGGTTTCTTACATTATTCCCCTTGCCTTTGTGTTCGGCGGCGGTATTATTCCCAAATTCATCGGCATCATGGGAGATCGAGGCGCTTTTTCCATCGGCATCTGGATCACCGGCGCGCTGATCCTTGCCGGCGCCGTGCTTCCTCTGTGCTTGCCTGGCCCCAAAAAATGAATTTATAAAAAATCTACCTGATAAACCGATTCTTTTTCCAATATCAGGGAGGCAATCTTTTCACGCAAAAAACCATCCGGCACCGGCGCGATTAGAGATATCGAGTTGCCCTCATCATCGGTTCGATATTTCCATTTGCGGACAAAACCCGGCACCAACGCATAATAACAACCGCCGGCCCCGCAACACGTGGAATCAAAAACCGCAACCCCCACGATAACCAATAAATCCTCATCCTGAAATCGGATGCGATCTTCCCTGACCAGAACATATTTCCCGCCGATGGCGGTCACAACATCATTTAATTTGGGATGCACAAAAGGGTTAACCGAATGTTCCATGCGCGCGTTCACTTTTTTTATATCAACTGTTTATAAGTCTTGCATCACAGCATCTTTGTTCAGGCCAAAATGATTCCCCGACCGCAAACCCGCAAAAAAAAACTTTCATCTCCAGGCGCCATATTGTAGTAAAAAGGATTCGAATAACAAGACCCGATTTATATATTTTTAATGCAAATCAAAAAAAATGAAAACAAGAATTACAGAACTTTTCAACATTCGTTATCCCATTATTCTGTCTGGAATGACCGGTGTCAGCACGCCGGAACTGGTTGCCGCGGTTTGCAATGCGGGCGGGCTGGGCATCCTGGCAACTGCCAATCTCAATGGCGATGAAACCCGAAATGCCATCCGCAAAATCCGTAGTCTCTCCTCAAACCCTTTCGGCGCCAATGTCCCCCTGATGCTCCCCGGCGCAGAAAAAAAAGCCGAAATCCTGTTTGAAGAAAAAGTGCCAGTCATCAATTACGCTTTGGGTAAAGGCGCTTTCCTGGTTCAAAAAGCGCGCTCCTACGGCGGCAAAGTCATCGCCACCGTGGCCATGCTCAAACATGCCATCGCCGCCCAGCGAGACGGCGCTGATGCTCTGATTGTAACAGGGTATGAAGCCGCAGCCCATGGCGGCGATGTAACCTCCCTGGTGTTGGTTCCCAGCGTGGTGGATGCCGTGGATATTCCCGTCATTGCCGCAGGTGGATTTGCCGACGGTCGAGGCATTGCCGCTGCATTGGCACTGGGCGCAGATGGTGTCGCCATGGGCACCCGGTTCATGAATACCCAGGAAAGCCCTGTTCATATAAACACGAAAAATGCAAGCATTGAAAAAACAATTCATGATACCCTATATACCGATAAGGTGGACGGCCTTCCGTGCCGGGTGATGAATACCAAGGGCGCCCAGCGCCTGATGAAGGATCGGATTCCTCTGCTCCGCGCTTTTTTTACTTCGAAAAACGCCGCCAAGGCATTTGGCTTTCCTTGGCTCCTTATGCTCATGGGTATTATTGCATCAGGCTGGCGAAAGTCCTTGCAACTGGCCCGGATGGCAAATGCTTTCCAGCCCATACAAAAAAGCATTGTCCAGGGCCAATGGGAAGACGGCGTGATACCTTTGGGTCAGATCACCGGCTTGGTGCACGATACGCCCACTGTTGAAGCCCTGATGAAACGTCTCATGATCGAGGCCGAATTCGCGCATCAAAAAGCATTTGAAAAAATTTATGGATGAACCCCGATGACCCAACATCTACGTGAAATAGTAATCCCCAAAGAACATGCTTTGTTCTGGCTCGATGCGGACGGCCGATGGCGTAATAGCGACGGCCGTTTCCGACACAAAAAAATCATCGATCATTTTCATGCATCTATTTCCAAGGATGCAAACGGTTATTTCGTCCGCCAACAAAAAGGGGATTTTCTGGAAAAGGTTTATTTCCATTATGAGGACACGGCGCTGTTTGTGTTTCAAGTCATTTTGGGCACTGAGATCATCCTGGTGTTAAACACCCAAAAAAAAATTCGACTCCATCCTGAACGCTTGTTCCTGCGCAACGACAATCTTTATGTGATGGAAGAAGGTGATATTATTAAATTTACAGAGCACGCCTTAATAAAAATATCGAATATCATTGACGAAATTGACGGCCATTTTTATATCACCATCAACGGGGTCTCTCACAAAATTCATGAAAAAAAATAAAAATACTGCTATAGTCAAACGCACAAACACCGTATGTCATTTTATCAGACAAAGGAGGGGCCATGAATAAGAAAGAATTGGAACTGCGGGTGATGAACTATTTTGCAGAAAACATCAATCTCCACAAATACTGGGAAATCGCCAGGGACTGCGCCCGGGAAATCTGCAATGTGAAATTTGACGATATTATTTCCGGAGAGTTTGAAATTCCGTCCTCAGGAGAAATCAAAGAGACAATCGCCTCCAGAGTCCCTTATGATTTCAATCCGGCGGATTTTAAAGAAACCGGTCCCATTGATTTTTCTGATTTGGATGAAAATGTCATCAACGAAACCCTTGCCAAAATAGAAGGGCTCTATCAGAAATTCCATGATGCCCAGACCCTGGTGGTGGCCAAAGCCACCCGGCACATCTGTGAAAATCTTGCCAACAATCTCAAAAAAGAAGTCCAACGAATCAAGGAAAAATACTTACACAAAGAAACGGATTAAACCTTAAAAAAAATCCATAATCCCTTGAACCCTCCAAAAAAATGATTAATTTCCTGATGAAAATCGAATCCGGGCAATGCCGAACCATGATAATGGGCAAAGCCCATATAAAATGGCTTGCTCATGAAATTTCAAAGCAAAAGGAGGGATAAGTTATGGCAATTGTCAGATGGGATCCATGGACGACGCTTCCAACACTTCAGGACCGTATCAACCGCATTTTTGAAGAGGCTTTTCCCAGAGTATCGTCAAAAGAAGGCGAATTTGCCCTGGCAGATTGGCGGCCGGCAGTGGATACGTATGAAGAAAACAACAACATTGTGATTAAAGCCGAACTCCCAGGGGTTAAAAAGGAAGATATTGCCATAGACATCAAAGACAATGTGCTGACGTTGAAAGGGGAAAGGGCCGAAGAAACCGAGGTAAAAGAAGAAAATTACTATCGCAAAGAAAGAAGCTTCGGAAAATTCCACCGGGCGTTCACATTGCCCGATGCAGTGGATCCGAACAAAATCGAGGCAAATTATAAAGACGGCGTCCTGAAGATCACAATTCCAAAAACCGAGGAAGCCAAGACCAGAAAAATCGAGATCAAATAATAATCAAGGGGCTGTTTTTCCAAACAGCCCCTTGATTATTTGAAATTCACATCCCCTCATACTTTGACAATCCAGCCTTCCGGCGCATCGGATTTTCCGTATTGAATATCGGTAATGGATTTAAAAAATTTTTGTGCCCACGGGCCGACGCCGCCATTGCCCACTTTGATGACCTTGTCTTTGTATTTAATCTCGCCCACGGGAGAAATGACGGCAGCGGTTCCGGATCCGAATACTTCCTGAAGTTTGCCTGAAGCATGGGCATCCATAATTTCATCAATGCTGATGCGGCGCTGCGCCACAGGATGTCCCCAGAGCGCCGCCAATTGAATCACCGTATCCCGCGTAATGCCGGACAGAATGCTCCCGCTTAGCGACGGCGTGATGATTTGATTGTCAATGACGAAAAAAATATTCATGGAGCCCACTTCTTCAACATATTTGAGTTCCACGCCATCCAGCCACAAGACTTGGGTGTATCCGATCTTGTGGGCTTCTTCGCCGGCATACAGGCTGGCCGCATAATTGCCTGCGGTTTTGACCTCGCCGGTCCCGCCCCGGACCGCACGCACATATTGATCCGTTACCCAGATCTTCACAGGATTAAATCCTTCTTTATAATAAGCGCCCACCGGGCATAAAATAATAAAAAACCGATAGGTGTGGGAGGCTCTGACCCCCAAAAACGGATCCATGGCAATGATGGTGGGCCGGATATACAGCGATGTGCCAGGTTCTGACGGCACCCAGTGTTTTTCAATTTTCAGCAATTCCATCAAAGCATCCAGGACAAAGACTTCGTCAAATTGGGGGATGCACATGCGGCGGGCGGATCGGTTGAACCGTTTAAAATTCTCCTGAGGGCGAAACAGCTGGATCTGGCCGGATTCTGTTCGAAACGCTTTAAGGCCCTCAAATATGGACTGGCCGTAATGAAGGACCATGGTGGACGGCTCCATAACAATGGGCTGATAGGGCTCGATCCGGGCATGATGCCACCCCTTTTCCGGATGATAGTCCATGTTAAACATATGATCTGTGAATATGGTCCCGAATGTCAGGTTGGATTCATCCGGCAATGATTTGAGCGTATGGGCTTTATTGATCTTTAATTCCATAGAGTTCTCCATCTGCTTTACAATAATCGTAATCTGACCGTATTTTTTCCCTAATGGTTTTACGTTGGATGTTCAAGAAAAATTCACATTAAGGTAAACTTTATACATTGACAAAAAAACTCAATTTCAATAATTTTCAAACCTGTTGCATGAGGGCCTATGCATCCAACGATAAGAGATATTGATAGAAACCCTTCGCTTTCTTTTTCAGATCAAACACTTAAAGAAGCGGATCGGAGAAGGAGCATGCAAAAAGACATTATTGAAATTCGATGGCATGGCCGGGGCGGTCAAGGGGCCATCACCGCGGCGAAAATCGTTGCCAATGCAGCATTCGCCAGCGGCTACAGCGGTGTGGTCATGGCGCCGACTTTCGGGACCGAGCGCCGGGGCGCCCCAGTTCTAACTTCCCTTAAAATCTCAAAAGAAAAAATATATGATCTATCCCCCATCACCCAACCGGATACGGTCATTGTATTGGATCATTTATTAGTGGAAGAAGCCGATGTATCCAATGGCCTTAAACCCGGCGGTTTGGTCATCATCAATACGCCCAAAGCGCCTGATGAATACCAGTTTAAAATAAAGGGCGTCAGGGTCGCGACGGCGGATGTGACAAAAATCGCCAGTGAAGTCGGTCTTCCTCAGGGAATCATCAACACCGGCATTATCGGCGCCTTTGCCAAAGCCACGGGATTAATAGACATTGAACTGCTGATTTCGGAGATCGAAAATGAGTTTAAAGGTAAAAAACCCAAACGAAACGGCAAGGCGGCCCGGGTCACGTTCGCCCGGACTCTTGTTGGAGGTTCTAAATGAAGAAACATAAATTCGGATGCAGAAAATCCCACAGCGAACCCGGTCCCGGAGACGCCGGCAGAACCGGATCCTGGCGCGTGGTGCGTCCGGTGATTGATCATAAAAAATGCATTCCCGCCAAGCAGAACAAACCGTCCTGCTTTACCTGCTGGCTCTATTGCCCGGACGGCGTGATCAGCCGGACGGTTCCGCCTGCCATTGATTATGAATACTGCAAGGGATGTGAAATCTGCGCCGAAGAATGTCCGGTGGGCGCCATCACGATGGTGGAAGAAACAGAATTTATCAAGGGAAATAAGTAATCATGTATATGATTGAATCCGGAAATGTGGCTGCGGCTTACGGCGTGAAACTGGCACGCGCCCAAGTGATTGCCGCCTATCCCATTACCCCCCAGACGCCGCTGACGGAAAAACTTTCCGAACTTGTGGATGCCGGAGAAATGAACGCCCAGTATATTCCGGTGGAAAGCGAACACAGTGCCCTATCCGTGTGCATCGCCGCATCCAGTGCCGGCGCCAGGGCTTTTACCGCCACCTCCGCAAACGGCCTGTTATACATGAATGAGCAGCTCCATTGGGCCGCCGGCGCCCGGCTGCCCATTGTCATGTGCGTGGTCAACCGGGGCATCGGCGCGCCTTGGACCGTATGGAACGATCACCAGGACGCCGTTTCCCAGCGGGACACCGGTTGGATGCAGCTTTACGCCTGCGACCATCAGCAAATCATCGACACCGTCATCCAGGCGTATTATCTGGCGGAAACGGTGAGCATCCCGGCCATGGTCTGTTATGACGGCTATATTCTGTCCCACACCTATATGCCCTTTGATCTGCCGGATGCCAAATCCGTGGATGAATTTCTGCCGCCGTTTACCCCGGCTTATGCATTGGATCCATCCAATCCGGCGAATCTAAATACCGTGACGCTGCCGGATATCCGGCCCGATGTGCGCGGCCACATGGCACCGGCATATATGGAAATCCGCCATAATTTGCACATGGACATGCGGGAAGCCATTGATGTGGTGGGAGATATCGACAAAAAATTCAAAAAAATTTTTAAAAGAGGGGGAACACCCTATCTGGAGCCTTACCGGTGTGAAGATGCGGATTTTGTAGCCATTTGTCTGGGGTCTCTGTCCTATCAACTCAGGGATGTGGTGGATCACCTTCGGGAAGAAGATCTCTCAGTGGGCGTCATGGGATTAAGATTATACCGGCCTTTTCCTGACCAAGCCATTGTTGAGGCATTATCCCACCGAAAATGCGTGATTGTTTTTGAAAAAGCCTTAAGCTACGGGAATCAGGGCGCATTATATGCCGACATCAAATCCGCCCTCTATCCATGCAAAAACAGACCGCTTGTTCACAATTACATCCTGGGACTGGGCGGCCGAGAGATTAAAACCGCCCAACTCACGGAAGCGCTCAGGAAATCTTGTAAAAAGCCCAAGGACATCGGCGATGTGCCGGTGTGGATTGGATTGAAAATGTAATTTTAAGAACCCAAGGGGCAAGGATTAAACACAGGCAACATAATGAACGTCAAATCAACCATACTTTCACTTCCTGAAGAAGAGCTAATGCACCCGGGAAACCGGGCATGCGCGGGCTGCGGATTGGGTATTGTCTATCGAATCGGATTAAAAGCCTTGGGAAGAAACACCATTCTGGTGGTTCCGCCCAGCTGTCTGACGGTCTTGCAAGGGCTCTATCCCATTGCCGCCACCCAGCTGCCGTGTGTCAATGTTACATTTGCTTCAACCGCAGCCGCCGCCACCGGCATTCTGGGAGCGCTTCGCGCTCTGGGCAAAGAACATATCACGGTGGCTGCATGGGCCGGAGACGGCGGCACCAGCGATATCGGCATTCAAGCTTTATCCGGCGCCTGCGAGCGGGGAGAAAATTTTATCTTCATCTGCTATGACAATGAAGCTTATATGAATACCGGGGTTCAGCGTTCCGGTACCACGCCCCAAGGCGTGATCACCACCACCACCCCCATTTCCGGAAAACCCCAGAAAAAAAAGGATGTGGCCGCCATCATTGCCGCCCATGGCATTAATTATGTGGCCACGGCTTCCTCCTCCTATCCCCTGGATCTTTACGATAAAATTTTAAAAGCCAAAACCATTCCAGGTCCCAAATACATCCATGTACACACCTCCTGCCCGTCTGGATGGGGTTTTAACCCCCGATACACAGTAAAAATCGGCCGGCTGGCGGTAGAAACCGGACTTTTTGATTTATATGAAATTGAAAAATCCAAATTCCGTCTCACCGGCGCTTCTGAAAAACTCCTTGGTAAAATGCGCCGTCCGGTCCGGGAATATTTTGAAACCCAGACCCGATTCAATGCCCTGTCAGAAGACAAAATCGCTCAGATCCAGAAAGAAGTGGACGCCAAATGGGAGCGATATGCGCAAGATGCAGAATGCGGAATCGGTGCCAACTCCTGATAGTGTATCAGGGGCGGTTTGAAGATATAATGGACCAATTATCAAGAATAAATTTGATCCCAATAACGTATAACGTAGCAATATGGATTATCGTCAAAATACTGATTGACAAACGTAACCCAATAGGTTACGTTTAGTCTATGATAAAGTCATTCAAACACAAAGGTTTGGAAATTTTCTTTTATCGGGGTATTAAAAAAGGGATTAAACCCGAGCATGCTAACAGGCTTGAAAGAATTCTGGATAGGCTGAATGCAGCAAGCGATATAAAAGATATGAATTATCCGGGTTCCAATTTACATAAATTGAGCGGGGATAAGAAAGGGCAATACTCAGTTCATGTGTCCGGTAATTGGAGGATATTTTTTGAATTCTTTGATGGCGATGCCTATATTGTCGATTACGATGATTACCATTAAGAGGTGAAACTATGAGAACAATGAAAAGAAAGCCCACTCATCCGGGCATTATTATAAAGAAAGACTATTTGGAGCCGTTGGCTATTTCAATAAAGGATATGGCTGGGATTCTGGGGGTATCCAGAAAAACATTATCAAAAATCATTAATGAAAGAGGGGCTGTTACCCCGGATATGGCGCTGCGCCTGTCAAGAGCCTTTAACACAACACCTGATTTATGGCTGAATTTGCAGAAAAATTATGATTTATGGAATGCGGAATTCGGGTCAAAAGAGTGGCAAACCGTAAAACCAGTATTTTCTAAATTACTTCATCAAAATGCATAAGTTATAATATGGAATTAGGGACGTATATCAGATTATAAGTTTTTATTCCAGTTTAAATCCTTTTTCAATGACCTCTTTTCCTCCCCTTGACAACGTTGGCGCTGACCATCCAGCGGCGCTACGAACCAGATTGCCTCCGGTTAACTCCTGCCGATTTCTTTTATTATTTGCTTCTGAAAAACTGCTTGGGCAAAGGGCGGCGTCTGGTGGAAGAATATTTTGAAGCTCAGATCCGGTTTGATGCGTTATCCGATGACAAAAAAATGCTTGAAGCCTTTTGACGGCGATCAATTTATGGGAGCAAAACGATCGACCAAATACCACCGCAGCGGGTAATAAACAACGCCCATTGCCGTAAGGGTTATTGCATCAAAAAGCGATCGATCAAACGGCCGCGGCAGCATCTGTTCCGCAAGGGAGGCAAAAAATGAAACCCCCAAAAAGCTTATCAGCAAGGATATAAGACCGATGGCTGTTTCACGACCGATCTGGAAGGGGGTAGGCGCATCCTCACGCACCAACGGATTCAACAGGGGCCAGATAAAGCCTATGGCGGATATCACCACGGTCGAAAGCGGTAAATGAAAAACAAAACGCATCAACAAGCCGCCGCCAAGGAAAGCAACGCAGGTCATGATAAAACGAAACTGATCAAAACGGATTGATGGCTTACGATATTCATTGCATCCGGCCCAGAAGAGAAGAAAAAAAGCGCCGTAATATTCATAGACAAACCACATGGACATCTCCGAGGCCACAAATTTCGCCATACCTGCCCCTGACATTGAAAGCAGGGTGACAGCGGCAAATAATAGCGTCAAAGCAATATCCGGAAACCGAACAAAAATCCTGTGTAAAAGCGCTGTTTTTGGTGGCTTGCAGGCAAGCGGTTGATCGACATAACCGCTTTTTGTGCGCCCAAAATTGCTGTAGATGGGATTCTCCCATCCGGTAAGGGTTTGCCACCCACCGGAAGTGAGTCTTGCCAGTGTAGGGAAAGCCGAATCTGGAAGCGTAGACAGCGAGTGCTGAAGCCGTGTGATGGAGCCTCGAAAATCTGATG
>FWPV01001182.1_pt1 | contig 74931 bp, 74 predicted proteins | sample 2228371 | NCBI WGS metagenome assembly FWPV01 (sample SAMEA103939776, study PRJEB20133) | metagenome
GGGCCGAGGCCGCACTCGCCCTGGCCCGCGCCGCCGCCGCCGACGCGCGCCTCACGGCCCCCTACGACGGCCTCGTCGCCGCACGGCTCGTCGAGCCGGGGGAGCTCGCCGCGCCCGGAAAGCCGCTCCTGCGCCTGGAGATGGAGGGCGGCCTGCGCGTCGCGGTCCATCTTCCCGAGGCGGCCGCCTCCGCCGCCGTGCCCGGCGCGGCCGTGCGCGTCGAGGCGGGGGGGGCGAGCCATCGCGGCGTGATCGAGCGCGCCTCCCCTGCGGCCGACCCGACAAGCCGAACCGTGCTCGTCAAGATCCGGCTGGAGCGGGAGGCGGCGCTCCGCCCGGGCGCCTACGTGCGGGTCGCCGTCCCCCGGGGCGCGGCCCCGCGGGTCGCCGTCCCGGTCACCGCCCTGCTGCGCCGCGGGCAGCTGACCGGACTCTTCGTGCTCGACGATTCCGGGATCGCCCGCTTCCGGCTCGTCCGCACCGCGCCTCTCGGGGAGGACCGGGCGGCCGTGCTGTCGGGGCTTGCCGAGGGCGAGCGTTACGTGGTCGAGCCGCCGGCCGCCCTGGCCGACGGGATGCGCGTGGAGAGCCCCTCATGAGTCCCAGCGGTCTCGGCCCCGCCGGGCGCATCGCCCGGGCGTTTCTCGACTCCAAGCTCACCCCGCTCTTGATCCTGGCCTCCGTCCTGGCCGGCATCGGGGCGGTGGCCGTCCTGCCGCGCGAGGAGGAGCCCCAGATCATCGTCCCGATGATCGACATCTTCGTCCGGATGCCCGGCGCCTCCTCCGAGGAGGTGGAGCAGCGGGTGACCCGGCCGATGGAAAAGCTCCTCTGGGAGATCCCCGGCGTCGAGTACATCTACTCGACCTCTTCGCCGGGCGGCAGCCTCGCCGTCGTGCGCTTCTTCGTGGGCGAGGACGAGGAAGAGGCGATCGTGCGGCTGCAGTCCAAGCTGGCGGCGAACATGGACCGCATCCCCTGCTGCGTCACCCCGCCGCTCGTCAAGCCGCGATCCATCGACGACGTGCCCGTCCTCGCGCTCACCTTCTGGGGCGGGGGGCTGGACGCCCTCGCCCTGCGCCGCGTGGCGGCCGAGGTCGAAGACCTCGTCAAGCGCGAACGCGACGTCTCCCTGACGCAGCTGATCGGGGGCGAGTCGCGCCGGGTGGAGGTGCGCTTCGACCCGCTGCGGCTCGCGGCCCACGGGATCGACCCCGGCCGCGCGGCGGCCGCCCTCTTGCAGGCGAACCAGGCCATGCCGCCGGCGGACTTCCCCGGCCGGGAGGGCCAGGTTCTGGTGCAGGTGGGGGGGTGGCTGCGGGACGCCGGCGAGGTGGGCGCCGTGGTGCTCGCGGTGCACGAGGGGAGGCCGGTCCGCGTGCGCGACGTGGCCGAGGTGGTGGACGGGGCGGCGGAGCCGGATCATTACGCCTTTTTCGCCCGCGGCCCCGCGGGCGCGGAACGCGGCATCCCCGAGGTGCGCTCGGCCTTCGGCGTCGAGGAGGCGGTCACCCTCACCGTCGCCAAGCGCAAGGGGGCGAACGCCACCGCGGTCGCCCGCCGCGTGCTCGCCCGCGTGGAGGACGCCCGCGGCCGTGTCTTCCCGCGCGAGGTCCACGTCACGGTGACCCGCGATTACGGCGAGACGGCCAAGGAGAAATCCGACGAGCTGCTCTGGCACATGGCGATCGCCGTCGTCTCGGTCAGCCTGCTCGTCGGGCTCGTCCTGGGGTGGAAGGAATCCGGGGTCGTCGCGCTGGCGATCCCGGTGACGCTCGCCCTCACGCTCACCGTGTTCACCCTCACCGGCTACACCCTGAACCGCATCACGCTCTTTGCCCTGATCTTCTCGATCGGCATCCTCGTCGACGATGCGATCGTCGTCGTGGAGAACCTGGTGCGCCATTTCCGCCTGCCCGAAAACCGCGGCCGGCCCGCCGCCGCCGTCGCCGTCGAGGCCGTGGCCGAGGTCGGCAACCCCACCATCCTCGCGACCCTGACCGTGATCGCCGCCATCTTGCCCATGGCCTTCGTGGGCGGCCTGATGGGCCCCTACATGCGCCCCATCCCGGTCGGCGCCTCGGCGGCGATGCTCTTTTCGCTCGTCGTCGCCTTCATCGTGACCCCCTGGGCCGCCCTGCGGCTGCTCGGCCGCGGCCCGGCCGGCGGGCACGGCGGGGAAGGCGAGGCCGAGGACCGCGCGACGCGGCTCTACCGCCGCGTCATGGAGGGGCTCATCACCCGGCCCGGCCGGCGGGCCCTCTTTCTCGCCGCCGTGGCCGCGCTGCTTTGCGCCGCGCTCGGCCTCGTCGCCGTCGGCTGGGTCAAGGTCAAGATGCTCCCCTTCGACAACAAGAGCGAGTTCCAGGCGATCCTCGACCTGCCGGAGAGCGCGACCCTGGAGGACACGGCCGCGGCCGCGCTCGAGCTCGCCTCTTACCTCAAGACGGTGAACGAGGTGAGCGACGTCCAGATCTACGTGGGCTGCGCCGCCCCGTTCAACTTCAACGGCCTCGTGCGTCACTACGATCTGCGCCGCGGGCCGAACGTGGCCAATCTCCAGGTGAACCTTGCCCCCAAGGGACGCCGGGGCGCGCAGAGCCACGAGATCGTGAAACGCCTGCGGCCCGCGCTGCAGGCGATCGCGCGGCGCCACGGCGGACGGCTCAAGCTCGCCGAGGTGCCGCCCGGGCCGCCGGTCCTTTCCACCCTCGTGGCCGAGGTCTACGGGCCGGACTACGAGCGACAGCGGGAGCTCGCGGCCGCGATCCGCGATCTCTTCGAAGCGACCGAGGGGGTCGTGGACGTGGACTGGTTCATGGAGGAGGGCCAGGTGCGCTACCTCCTCGCCGTGGACGGGGAGAAGGCCGCGCGGCACGGCATCCGCGCCGCCGACGCGGCCGAGGCCCTGCGGCGGGTGATGGCCGGGGCCCCGGCCGGCCTGTTGCGCACCCCGCTCGACAAGGAGGACGTCCCGATCGTGCTGCGGGTGCCGCTGGCGTCCCGGGCGGACCTCGAGCGGCTGCTTGGCGTGCCGGTGCCCGCCGCGGGGGGCGGGACGGTCGCGCTCGCGGAGCTCGTGCGCGTCTCCTCCGGCCCGGCCGAGCGGAGCATCTACCACAAGAACCTGATGCCCGTGGTGTACGTGATCGGCGACGTCGCCGGGGAGAAGGAAAGCCCGGTCTACGCCATCCTGGATCTTTGGCCGAAGATCGCCGCGCTCGACCCGCCGGGCGGGGGGGGGGCGATCGCCCAGCACACGGCGGCGTTGCCCGACAGCGACCGCGGCTTCGCCGTCAAGTGGGACGGCGAGTGGCACATCACCTACGAGGTCTTCCGCGACCTGGGGATCGCCTTCGCCGCCGTCCTCGTCCTGATCTTCGTCCTGGTCGTGGGCTGGTTTCAGTCCTTCACGACCCCGCTCACGATCATGGCGGCGATCCCCTTTTCGCTGATCGGGATCCTCCCCGCCCACGGGGCGCTGGGGGCCTTCTTCACGGCGACCTCGATGATCGGCTTCATCGCCGGGGCAGGGATCGTGGTGCGCAACTCGATCATCCTCGTCGATTTCATCGAGCTGCGTCGCGGCCAGGGGATGCCGCTCGCCCAGGCGGTGATCGACGCCGGCGCGGTGCGCTTCCGGCCCATGATGCTCACCGCGGCGGCGGTGGTTGTGGGCGCCGCGGTCATCCTCTTCGACCCCATCTTCCAGGGGCTGGCGATCTCTCTCATGGCCGGCGAGGTCGCCTCGCTCTTCTTCTCGCGCATGACCGTTCCCATTCTCTACTTCCTCGAGAAGCGCCGCGAGGCGGACGCCGGGGGCTCCCGCTGAGGCGCCGGAGATCCCGGCGGTCAGGCCGAGCGCCCCGGGCTTCGCGGCGGCGGCCGCAGGCCGAGGCGGATCATCTTGCGGCGCAGCGTGTTCTTGTCGACCCCGAGCTCCCGGGCGGCGGCGAGCTTGCGGCCGCCGTGGCGCTCGAGGGCGGCGAGGATCGCCGCCCGCTCGATGTCCCGCAAGGTGGTCGCGGCGGCCGGGCAGGCCCGTCCGGCGGCCGCCTGGAGAGGCTCGGGCAGATCCTCCAGCCGGATCGTGTCGTCGCGGCACAGAACGAAGGCGTGCTCGATCGCGTTTTCGAGCTCGCGCACGTTTCCCGGCCAGTCGTGGTGCAACAGCGCCTCCATCGCCTCGCGGGCGACCCCGGCGACGGTCCGGCCCCTGCGGTGATTGAAGCGGTCGATGAAGTGCTCGACGAGCAGCGGGATGTCCTCGCGGCGCTCCACAAGCGGCGGCAGCGCGATCTTGAAGACGTTGACCCGGAAGTAGAGGTCCTCGCGGAACTTCTCCTCGCGGACGAGCCGGGCCAAGTCGCGGTGCGTGGCGGCGATCACCCGCGCGTTCGTCGCGACGGGCGTTCCCGCGCCGAGGGGCTCGTAGACCCGCTCCTGGAGCACCCGGAGCAGCCGCACCTGGAGCGCGGGGGAGATGTCGCCGATCTCGTCGAGAAAGATCGTGCCGTTCTGGGCCAGGGCGAAGCGGCCGGCCCGGTCGCGCCGCGCGTCGGTGAAGGCCCCGGCCTTGTAGCCGAAGAGCTCGGCCTCGATCAGCGTGTCGGGGAGCGCCCCGCAGTTCACGGCGACGAAGGGGCCGTCGCGCTGCGGGCTGTGGTGGTGGATCGCCCGCGCCACGAGCTCCTTGCCGGTCCCGCTCGCCCCCTCGATCAGCACCGTGCTCCCGCTTTGGGCCACCTGGGGGAGCATGGCGAAGATCTTCTGCATGCGCGGGTTCTTGCTCACGATGTCCTCGAAGCGGTGCCGCCGCTGCAGGGCCCGCCGGAGCTCCTGGAGGGCGCTCACGTCCTGGAACATCTCGACCCCTCCGACCAGCCGGCCCGCGGGGTCGCGCAGCAGGGCGGTGCTGATGCGGATGGGGATGCGCTTCTTGTCGGCCCGGAAAATGTGGACCAGGACGTTGGCGACCGGCGCTTCGCTTTCGATCGTGCGCCGCAGCATGCAGCCGGTTTCGCAGACGTCGGCGCGGAACACCTCGAAGCAGGGGCGGCCGAGGGCCTCGGCCCGCGAAACGCCGGTGATCTTCTCCGCGGCGCGGTTGAAGGAGGTGATGCGCCAGGCGAGATCGACCGTGAAGACCCCTTCCTCGATGCTGTCGAGGATCAGCTCGTGGTGGCCGCGCGCGATCTCTTCACAAGCCGGTTCCTTGTGCAAGCCCCCGGGTTCCATCCGCGATGTCCTTTCTCCTCCTTGCGGGTGCATGTTGTTCCCTTCACGCGCCCCTGTCAACCCTGGGCGGGGCCCGGCCCGCCGCCCGCGGTTATTCGAGGCGGTCCCTCGGGGAGGGGTCGTCTCGGCCCCTGGGTACGGTTGTTGCAATCCGTGTTGCGCGTTGCGGAAGACCCTTCTCCGAGGAAACGGGCTAGATCCCCATGACCAGGCGCCCCTGCATCTTCTGCAAAAACGCCTCGAAACGGCCGGGGAAGCCCTCGTTTCCGGAGCCCCCTCCACCGTCCCGGCCCGCCCGGACATCGTCCCTCGTCGCCGTTCCCGTGTTCCGGGACCGCGTCTCCCCGGTCCTCGACACCTGCACCTGCCTTGTCCTCATGGCCCCGCACGGGGGCGGCGAGGCCGGTGCGCAAAAGGTTTCCTTCGCCGGGGTTTCCCTCTCCGAGCGCGCGGGCGAGATCAAGCGCCTCGGCGTGCGCACCGTGATTTGCGGTGCGGTGAGCGAAGCCCTCGCCCGCTTCCTCGAAGCCGAGGGGATCGAGGTGATCAGCGGAGTGAGCGGCGAGGCCCGGGAAGTCTTCGCCGCCTACCGCAGCGGCCGGTTGGGCGAGGAGCGGTTCCGCATGCCCGGCTTCCGGGAAGACGGATCCCCCGGGGGCAATCTGCACCCCCAGGCGCGGTAAGCGGGTTCGTTTTGTTTCCCCTTTTGGGAAAGCCTATCCGCCTTCCAGGGTGTCCGAAGAAAAAAATCTTTGGATTCGGGCGGCTGGCGCCAAGGCGGGAGCTCCTGCGCCGTGGCATCGCAATTGCTTGAATCTCAGGTATGCTTTCTCGCAAGGAATTTTTCAGGGATCTCCTCGCCCGGGGGGTCCGGGCGGCAAGGGATCTTGCCGCCGCGGCAGAGCCTCCCTCTGCGGACGGACCCCGTGACCCGTTCTGCGGCGTCGCGGAAACCGAGCTCAGCCCGGCGCTGCTTGCGCTCGAAGCCGAATGCCGCGGGCTCGACCCGGGGTTGAAAGACCCCGCGGCCCTGCGCCAGGCGATTTGCCGCGAGCTCGCGAGCCGCCGGCCGCCCTCCCTCCTTCCGAAAGACGGAGAGGAGCCTCCGCCCGGCGGGCTCGCACATCCGGACGGGTAGCGTCTCCGCCGAGGGGTTCGGCGGTTTTCTTTCATCCACCCGAAAGGAAAGGGGGATCTTCGATGGAGCGATACGGTACCGGCTACTTGGAGGAACGAAAGCTCATCCCGCGCTGGCCGCAGCCGATCGCGGCGATCGTGGCCCTGGTGCTGACGCTCGCCGTGTTCTACGCGAGCTGGTGGATCTTCCAGGACCCGCGGGGATGGCTGCGGATGTACACGCCCTACGTGGGCTACATGTACACCCGCTGGTGGCTGATCATGCTGATTTGGATAGTCTACATCTTCAACTACTGGCCCTTCAAGAGGAGCTGGCTCGAGAACACGCACCCGCTCGTCAAGGGGGCCGTGCTGACGGCGATCTCGGTCGTGATTCTCTGGGTGCTGATCAAGGGCTTCTTCGAGTCGGTTCTCGGCAACTTCGGGATCGCCTACTTCAACCCCGAGCGGTTGATGAAGCTGCCGCGCATGACCGAGTTCTTCGCCCTCGAGTACGCCTCGCTCGCCTGCCTGATGTTCGCGGCCATCGCCTCGTGGCTGAGCCCCGCCTGGGTGGTCGCCTGCGAGGAGGTGCCCTGGCAGAACATGCGCCAGCCGGGCAAGGGGATCAGCATCCTGGTCTTCACCTTCTTCCTGAGCACGCTCATTTACTTCACGACCATGCATTCCCACATGGGCATCCTCTACTACCCCTGGCAGTACTTCACCTCGATCGCCCCGCCCTACTGGGAGAAGTTCGCGAACACGGTGTCGGGGAACTTCCATGTCGCCTGGATCATGTGCTGCACGGTCACGGTCTGGCTGGTCGAGACGATCTGGGAGCGCTTTCCCTTCAAGCTGATCCGGACGAACTGGCTGCGCCGCACCGTCGCCTTCTTCGGGATCATCGCCATCGCCTGGGCCATGCATTTCTTCCTCTATTTCGCCCAGGAGCTGACCTGGGGCCCGGCGATCCGCGGCACCCGGCTCATCAACGCCCCCGACTGGCGCTGGCTGCACGTGGGCGAGATGGCGGTCTTCTTCCTCGTCCCGGCCCTCTTCCTCACCTTCTACTGCAACAACTGGCCGCGGCGCTTCAGCCTGCCGGTGAACGTGTTCTGGCGCACGGTGATCACGCTCGCCGCGGCGATCGCGCTCTACATTTTCTACTACAAGACCTCCCATGACTACCTCGGGACCCAGAAGGGCTTCATGCACGAGCAGCAGTTCCCCATGATCCCGACCATCTGGCTGATCAACATCTGGCTGGTCCACCACTGGTTCATGGACAACTGGCCGGCCTGGAAGATGGTGCCCAAGACCGCCGAGGAGATCGCGGCCGAGCATGCCGCCGAGCAGGCGAAGATTTCCGACGTCCGCTGGAACCCGGCCCTCGGCTGGGGCCTCGGCGTCGGAGCGGTATGCGGGCTGGCGGTCTATTTCATCACCCTGAGCGTGCTGCCCTGGGCCTACAAGAACATCACGGTCATCAAGTGACCGTGCCCCGACAAGGAGGAACCATGTCCGAAGAGAAGACCACGATCAGCCGCCGCGGCTTTCTCAAGGGTGCCGCGATGGGCGTGATGGGAGGGACGGTCCTGGGGATGGGGCTGTACTCCTATTCCCCCTGGAGAAAATCCTACTTCCCGGAGGTGAAACGCAAGCTCGCCGACATCGGCGCTTGCAAATCCCTCAAGGTGACGAACATCTCGGAGACGAGCTGGTTCGAAAACGCCGTCCTCATGAAGGACATCAAGGAGGCGGGCGGCCTGCTCGTCAACCAGTACAGCTACAACTGGCCGCCCTTCGGCGACGGGACCGGCCTCGGCAAGGGGAGCTACGAAAAGGGGATCGCCAAGATCAAGCACCTGCTGCCGAACAACCTGGAGGAAGCCTGGGCGTTGACCGAGAAACTCTCGGTCAGCCCCGAGAACGCCGGCGGCTTTGCGGCCCTGATCGAGATCGAGGAGCTGGACGGCCGCAAGCGCAAGTTCCTGCTCGACAGCGGCTGGTCCTACAAGTGGATGGACGAATGCTTCAAGCGCGAGGGCGTCGACCAGTTGCTGAAAAACCGGGAGATCGAAGCCCTGTTCATTTCGCACGAGCACTTCGACCACTTCTGGGGCATCCCGGTCACCTACAAGTACGACCCGACCATCACGACCTATATCCCCGAGGGGTTCTACCCCGAGGGGCTGCAGTACCTGAAGGACTCGGGCCACAAGGGGAAGGTGATCGTCGTCAAACCAGGCCTCAACCCCGTCATCCCCGGGCTGGCGTCCTTTGTCTTCGCCGTCCCCATCATCTGCCGCGTCTACGGGGAGCAGGCGCTGTATGTCAACGTCAAGGACCACGGACTGATCAGCATCACCGGCTGCTGCCACTTCGGGATCATCCAGTTCTCGGAGACGGCCTTCCGCGAGATCAAGTACGAGAAGGACCAGCTCTACGGGATCTACGGGGGGCTCCACATCTCGCCCTTCGAGGACTGGGACCCCAAGTACGACGACCTCGTCCTTTCGCTCGGCAAATACGGCTTCAAGAAGATCGGCTGCAACCACTGCACCGGCATCCTGTGCGCCAAGAAGTTCATCGAGGCCGGCTACCCCGTGATCAAGGGCTCGGCCCGCAACCGGTCGAAGGACACGGCCTATCTCGGAAACGGGGACCAGATCGGCTACGGGATCGAGGTCTGAACCGGGACACGACCGATCGCGCAGATGCGGCGGCGGCCTCGTGCCGCCGCCGCAACGCAAGGAGGGCTCCATATGAATCGAAAACGGACGTGGATGGGATGCTTGCTCCTGATCGCGCTGCTTCCTTTTCTGGTCGCGCCGGTGGGGAAGAAAGCCATCCCGCAGATGCAGGAAGTGATCAACGCCTTCGCCGACCGCGCCAAGCGGGCCGCGGTGCTGGAGAAATACGGGGACCCCGGCGTGGTGCCTCACGAGCTCACCAAGTGCGAAATGGCCAAACCCGTCTTGCAGAAGACCGAAGAAAAGGACGGCCTGACCGTCTACACCGTGGAGTCCCGCGTGGAGGAGTGCAAGGACTCGCCTGCGGCCAAGGGCACGGTGCGGATCTTCTCCCTCGGCTGGAAGGACGGCAGGATCAAGAGCTTCGCCTGGGGCGGGCCCAAGGGCGGCAAGGTGGAATACTGAAGCCCCGGAGAGAGGGGGCCCCATGCGCCCGGCACTCCCGCTCGAGGAGATCGCGAACCTCGACCCGGCCTCCGATCCCGGCCTCGTCCTGCCCGGGTTCCTGCGGGGGCTCCTCATGCGCGCCCACTTCGTCCCCGCCGTGCGGCACGCCCTGGGTTGGCGCGGGCTAAGCCTCACGCCGGGGGCCGCGGAAGCCTGGACGGCCAGGATCGCGGCGGCCCCCGGCGTCTTCGGCGCATTTTTCCAGGAAGCGGAGACGGCCCCCGCGGGGTGGATCGCCGGCCGCTTCGGCCTGTGCTACTTCCCGGACCCCGAGGAGGAGCGGGTGGAGGCGCTTTCCGTCCGGGCCGCGGCCGAAACCCAGCGCGAGGGGTACCGCGAGCGGGTGCGGCGGTTCACGGAGGAAGCGGGCTTCGCCGATCTCTTCGGGGCCGCCGTGATCCGCCTGGCGGTGCGCCGCGACCGGGCGGCGGTGGCGCTCGCCCTCGAGGCCCCGGAGCGGCTGCGCGCGATTTCCGCCTCGGGCGTCCGCGTCGAAGCCGGCGGGGAGGTCCGCTGGCTCGTCGCCCCGGGCGGGGCGGAGGCGGATTTCCCGGCCTGGGAGACGGCCCTCCCGTTGTTCGAGGCCCTGGCCGCCTCGCTCGCCTTCCAACTCGGTCGCCCCCCGGAGAGGCTGCGGGAATCGCGCCACCCGGCCTTCGAACTCGTCGTCTCCGGGGAAGGGGAAGAGACCCTTCGCCCCGCCGCCGACCTGCGGACCCGCCTGCTGCGCCTGGTGTTCGGCGATCCCGGGGGGACGGTCCCCTTCGCGTTCCCGGCCTGTTTCGCGCCGGAGCCGGTGTACGAAGTGCTCGAGGCGGAGGGGCCCGAGGGGGCCCCGGCACCGTACCGGGAAAGGCTCTGGTGGCGCGCGCACGGCCTCACGCCGGGGTCGAGCCTCGAAAAGCGGCTTCTCGGCGTCGACGAGCGGCCGCCCTTCATCATCCTCACGGGTTTTCTCGGCGCGGGCAAGACGAGCTTCCTCAAACATTTCCTCGAATACCAGAGCCGGCGGCACCGCTTCGTCGCCGTCATCCAGAACGAGATCGGCGAGGTCGGCCTCGACGGCAAGCTGCTCGACTACGAGGTGACCGAGATCGACGAAGGCTGCGTCTGCTGCACGCTCTCGGGAAACCTCAAGCGGGCCCTGAACGGGATTCTCGGCCGGTTCTCCCCCGATTGCGTGATCCTCGAGACCACGGGGCTCGCCAACCCGCTCCACCTCCTCGAGGAGGAACCCGACTGGGGCGCGCTCGTGCGGTTCGATTGCGTCCTGACCTTCGTGGATGCCGCCCACGGGGCGAGGCTGCTCGCCGAGGAGCCGCTGGCGGTCGACCAGGTGCGGGCGGCCGACATCCTCGTCGTGAACAAGTGCGATCTCGTGGACCCGGCGGGCCTCGAAACCCTCGAGTCGCTCCTCGAGGAGATCAACCCGTCGGCGCCGCGCTTCACGGCCGTCCACGGGGACCTGAACCCCGCCTGGATCCTCGACGTCGAGCCCGCGGGGCGGCGAGCCGGGGCCCGGCCGCCGGCCCCGGGCGTGACCCACGCCGCCTCGGGCCTCTGGTGCCGCACCCTGCGCCTCGCCGGCCCCTGCGAGCGAAAGGCCCTGCTCGAGGCGCTCGCGGGGCTCCCCGCCCGGGTCTTCCGGGCGAAGGGCCTGGTCTCCTTTGTGGACGCCCCCGGCGTGTTCGCCCTGCAATACGTCTGCGGCCGCTACGAGATCGCGGAGCTGCCGCGGACGGACCTTCCCGAGCGCTTTCTCACGATCATCGGCAAGGGGCCCGCCGAGCTTCCGGGCGCCTTGCTCCAGGCCCTGAACGCCGCCGGCTGAACCCCGAGAAAATCCTCCGGGTTTGAATTCGCCCTCCGTTTTGCGTAGATGTTCCCCGAACACGCCCCGCGGGGGCGCTCTCGCGGAAGGAGACCCTCGATGGCCGAGCCGCTGCGCTGCCCGGGTTGCGGCGAACCCGTCGCGCCGGAGTGGACGTTTTGCCCCGCCTGCGAGCGGCCGCTTGCGGAGTCGCACTGCCCCGCCTGCGGCCTCGACATCAAGCCCCATTGGAAGCGCTGCCCCGGCTGCGGCCGGCGCCTTGCCTGCGCCGTCTGCGGGCACCGGCTCCCGCCCGCCGCCGCCGAATGCCCGCATTGCCCTCCGCCCGGCGGCCCCGCCGAACCGGGGGACCGCTACATCGAGCCGGTGACCGGGATCGAGTTCGTCTTCGTGAAGGGCGGCGCTTATTCCATGGGCGATCTCTTCGATGTCGGCTGGGACAACGAGACCCCGCCGCGCGAAGTGGTCATCGCCGATTTCTACCTCGCCAAGACCCCGGTGACCCAGGGGCAGTGGGTCAAGCTCATGGACGAGAACCCTTCCCATTTCCGCCTCGGCGAGGAGTACCCCGTGGAACAGGTGAGCTGGGCGGACGTCCAGGAATTCATCCGCCGGCTGCGCGAGCGCTCGCCCGGGCCCGGCGAGTTCCGGCTCCCGACCGAGGCCGAGTGGGAGTACGCCGCACGCAGCGGGGGGAAACGGGAACTTTACGCCGGCGGGGACGAGATCGACCGCGTCGCCTGGTATGCCGAGAACAGCGGCGGGACCACGCAGCCGGTCGGCCGCAAGGCGCCGAACGGCTTGGGCCTCTACGACATGAGCGGCAACGTGTGGGAGTGGTGCGCGGACGTCTACATCCCGGGAGCGGTCGCCGTCGCGCCGCGGGAGCGCGGCGGCCGGCGCGGGGTGACCGAGCGCGTGATCCGCGGCGGCTCCTGGAGCCTCGACGACTGGAGCGCCCGCTGCAGCCGCCGCTTCGGGTTCCCCGAGGATTACTACGGCGCCGGCTTGGGCTTCCGCCTCGCCTTTTCGCCGCCTTCCCGGCGTTCCTGACCGGGGTGTTTCCGAATTCCTTTGACGATCCGCCGCGGCTCGGTTAGAAAACCCGATGCGCGATGGATGCGGAGCCCGAGCCGTGAACGCCTCCCTACCGCTTCCCGAGCCGGGAAAGTCTCTCCTTTCGATCCGCGGGCTCGAAATCCACTTCCGCACGCCGCAGGGGACCGGCGTGGCCGTGGACGGGGTCAGCCTCGACCTTGCCGCGGGCGAAATCGTGGGGCTGGTCGGCGAATCGGGTTGCGGCAAAAGCGTGCTCGCCCTCTCGGTCCTGCGGCTCCTGCCCGTGCCGCCGGCCCTCGTCGCGGGCGGCGAGATCCGCTTCGAAGGCCGCGACCTGTTGCGAGCCGACCCCCGCGAAATCCTCGCCCTGCGCGGCAACCGGATCAGCATGATCTTCCAGGAGCCGATGACCGCGCTCAACCCCGTCTTCACGATCGGCGACCAGCTGGCCGAGGTCTACCGCGTCCACCGCGGGCAGGGCCGTTCCCAGGCCCTCGCCAGCGCCGTCCGGATGCTCGGGCGCGTCGGGGTGCCGGCCCCCGAGCAGCGGGTGCGCGAGTACCCGTTCCAGCTCTCCGGCGGCATGCGCCAGCGGGTGATGATCGCGATCGCGCTCGCCTGCCGTCCGGCGCTGCTTCTCGCCGACGAGCCGACCACGGCCCTCGACGTCAGCATCCAGGCCCAGATCCTCGAGCTGATGCTCTCCCTGAACGCCGAGTTGAACACGGCGATTCTGCTGATCACCCACGATCTCGCCGTCGTGGCCGAGGTCACCCGGCGGGTCGCCGTGATGTACACCGGGCGGATCGTGGAGGAGGCCCCCACGGCGGCGCTCTTCGAAACCCCCCTGCACCCCTATACCCGGGGGCTTCTTTCGTCGATCCCGCGCGCCGACGCCTCGTTTCAAACCGATCGGTTGCAGGAGATCCCGGGTGTGGTGCCGAGCGCCTTCGCCTTGCCCCCGGGATGCCATTTCGCGCCCCGCTGCCCGCGGGCCGCGGGGGTCTGCCGCCGCGAGGTCCCCCCCCCGGAGGAACTCCTTCCGGGGCACCGCGTCGCCTGCTGGAGGCCGGGGGATGGGTGAGCTCTTGCGCGTGGAAGGGCTCGTCAAGCACTACCGGGCGCGCCGGGGGTGGGGCGGCCGCGGGGCGCGGGTGCACGCGGTCGACGGGGTCAGCTTCGAAATCGCCGAACACGAGACCTTCGCCCTCGTCGGCGAGTCGGGGTGCGGGAAGTCGACCACGGGGTTCGCCGTGTTGCGGCTGATCGAGCCCACCGCAGGCCGGGTGTGGTTCGGCGGCCGAAACGTCCTCGCCCTCGACCCCGAGGGCTTGCGCCGGCTGCGGCGCGAGATGCAGATCGTCTTCCAGGACCCCTTCGGCTCCCTGAATCCGCGGCTCACGGTCGAGCGCACCCTCGAGGAGCCGCTCTGCAACCACGAACGGCTCTCCGCCGCCGAGCGGCGCGAGCGCGTCGCCGAGATGCTCGAGGTGGTGGGCTTGCTGCCCGAGCACCGACGCCGCTTCCCCCACGAGTTCTCGGGCGGGCAGCGCCAGCGGATCGGCATCGCGCGGGCGCTCATGCTGCGGCCGCGGCTGGTGGTCGGCGACGAGCCGGTCTCGGCGCTTGATGTCTCCGTGCGCGCCCAGATCCTCAATCTGCTCGTCAGGCTTCAGCAGCGCTTCGGGATCTCGCTGCTCTTCATCTCGCACGACCTCGCGGTCGTACGCTACGTGAGCCACCGCGTCGGGGTCATGTACCTGGGCCGGATCGTGGAGACGGCGCCGGTGCGCGAGCTCTACGAGAACCCCCTCCACCCCTACACGCGCGCCCTGCTTTCGGCCGTACCCGTCCCCGACCCGCGCCGTCGGAGGACCCGAATCTTGCTGCCGGGGGATGTCCCCTCGCCGATCGATCCCCCGCCGGGTTGCCGCTTCCACCCGCGCTGCCCGGAGGCGATGGCCGTTTGCCGCGAGGAGGACCCCCGGCCGCGCCGGCCGGCCGAGGGCCGGGTCGTCTGTTGCCACCTCTACGGCGGCTTCCCGCCGGGGGAGCCCGTTTCGCCGGCGCCCGATCCCGGCGCCTCACCCCCAACCCCTGAAGAGAGGAGGACCTGATGCGCAAGTGGGCAATCATTCTGGCGGTTCTCTGGGCCGTGGCCCTGGCGGTTCAGCCCGCGGCGGCCAAGGACCCGGACACGCTCGTCGTCGTGCAGGAGGCCGAGCCCGTCGGCCTGGACATCATGCAAAGCTCCATCCAGACCACGATGAGCGTCGGCTACAACCTTCACGACACGATCCTCAAACCCCAGGAGGACGCGACCGTCAAGCCGGGCTTGGTGGAGAAATGGGAGAAGGTCAACGACCTCACCTGGAAATTCACCCTGGTGCAGGGGGCGACCTTCCACAACGGGGAACCGGTCGATGCCGCCGCGGTCAAGTTTTCCTTCGAGCGCCTGATGAGCGATGCGCTCAAGAGCCCGCACCGCGGCAAATTGAACCTCTTCAAGGGGGTCGAGGTGATCGACGCGCGGACCTTCACGATGTCCACCTCGGAGCCTTACGCCCCAGGCCTTTACATGCTCGCGCAGTATTTCTTCATCGTGCCGCCGAAGTACGTCCAGCAGGTGGGAGATGCCGAGTACAACCTGAAACCCGTGGGCTGCGGGCCCTACCGGCTCGAGCGATGGGTCAAGGGACAGGAAGTCGTCATGACCGCCTACGAGAAGTACTACGGCCCGAAACCCGCCTACAAGCGGCTCGTCTTCCGCGGCGTGCCCGAGGAGGCCTCGCGCATCGCCGCCCTGCTCACGGGCGAGGCCGATGTCGTGAGCGGGATCCCCGTGCACCAGCGGCCGAAGATCCTCGCCTCGGGGAAGGCCTATCTCACCGACCAGATGGGTTCCATGAATTACCTGGGGCTGAACACCTACGAAAAGCCCTTCAACGACGTGCGCGTGCGGCAGGCCGTCAACTACGGCGTGAACCGCGAGCTGATCAACCAGGCCCTCTTCCAGGGCAAGGCCATCCTCTGCCGCGGCCCCATCAGCCCGCGCACCTTCGGCGCCGACCCCACGCTCAAGCCCTATCCCTACGACCCCGAAAAGGCGAAGAAGCTCCTCGCCGAGGCGGGCTACCCGAACGGTTTCGAGGCGCGGCTCGCCTACGGCACCTACATGCCCCAGATCCAGGAGCAGGCCGAGGCCATCGCCGCCGACCTGGGCAAGATCGGGATCCGCGTCAAGCTCGAGCCTTACGAGCGGGCGGTGATGTGGGAGCGCTACAAGAACCGGCAGCACCAGATGTACATCTATTTCTGGGACGACGCCCCCGAGCCCGATCGCTACATGTATTCCTTGTTCCACTCGAAGAGTCGCGACTACTACTACAAGAACGAAACGGTCGACCGGCTGCTCGAAAAGGGCCGCACCACCCTCGACCCCGCCGAGCGCGCCAAGGTCTACCGGGAGCTCGACCGCTTCCTCTACGAGGACGCGCCGTGGGTCTACCTCTACGTCATCCCCGAGGTCTACGCGGTTTCGAACGCGGTGGAGTACCAGGGCCTGCGGGACGGCTATCTCATCATGAGCACGGCCAGGCCGCGCAAGTAACGCCGATCCCCCCCCGGGGCGGGGCATCCCCCGTCCCCGGGGGGGATTCTCGAGGCGGAAACGCACCGCATGGCACGCTACGTTCTCAAGCGCCTCTGGCACACGGTCTACGTGACCGTCGGCATCTCCCTCATCAGTTTTTTCTTCATCCACCTCTCCGGGGACCCGGTCCTGCTCATGCTGCCACCGGACGCCTCGAAGGAGGAGGTCGAGACCCTGCGGGAGCAGCTCGGCTTCAACGACCCGCTCGTCGTCCAATACCTGCGGTTCGCCGGCCCCGCCCTGCGGGGGGACCTGGGGGTCTCCCTCGTGCACCGCGTGCCCGCCCTGGAGCTCATCCTCGAGCGGCTGCCCGCCAGCCTGGAGCTCGCCGGGGCGGCGATGCTCTTTGCGCTCGCGGTCGCCGTCCCGCTCGGCATCCTGGCCGCCGTGCGGCGCGGCTCGCTTCTCGATCTCGGCTCCATGCTGGCCGCGCTCTTCGGGCTTTCCATGCCCCACTTCTGGCTGGGGATCATGCTCGTGCTTCTCTTTTCCGTGCACCTGGGGTGGTTCCCCACCTCTGGCCGCGGAAGCTTCGCCCAGCTCGTGCTCCCCGCGCTCGCCCTGGGGCTGAGCCTGCTGGCGATGTTCGCGCGGCTTACGCGTTCGGTCATGCTCGAGGTGCTCGGGCAGGACTACGTCCGTACGGCGCGCGCCAAGGGGCTGCGCGAGCGCCTCGTGATCGGCAAGCACGCGCTCAAAAACGCCCTCATCCCCCTCGTCACCGTCGCCGGGATGCAGTTCGGGTTTCTGATCGGAGGGACGGTGATCATCGAGACCGTCTTCGCCTGGCCGGGGGTCGGGCGGCTTGTCGTGCAGGCGATCTTCAGCCGGGATTACCCCCTCGTCCAGGCCGCCGTTCTCGTGCTCGCCGTGCTCTTCGTCCTGATCAACCTGCTGGTCGACCTGCTCTACGTGCTTCTCGACCCGCAGATCAGCTACGGGGGCGGGTCGTGAGCGCCGCGGCGGGGCGGATGGTCCAGGCGGCCGAGAGCCTGCGCCTGTGGGGGGACACCCTCCGGGCGCTCGGCCGCTCGCCCGGGGCCGTGATCGGCGGAGCACTGCTGCTCGCCATCCTGGCGACCAGCCTCCTGTTTCCCGCATTCACTGCCGCCGACCCGCTGGCCCAGGACCTGCTCGCGCGGTTGACCCCGCCCTGCTGGCAGCAGGGCGGGAGCCTCGCCCACCCCCTGGGGACCGACAACCTCGGCCGCGACGTTCTCGTGCGCATCCTCTACGGCAGCCGCGTGAGCCTCTTCGTCGGCTTCGCCGCGGTGCTGGTCGCCTGCGGGGCGGGGATCCTGCTCGGCCTGCTTGCAGGCTATTACGGGGGGCGGCTGGACAGCCTGATCATGCGCGCGGCCGACGTGTTCATGGCGTACCCCTTCATGCTGCTCACGATCTCCGTGATCGCCGTCCTGGGCAACTCGATATTCAACCTGATCCTGGTCCTGGGGCTTTCCGACTGGGTCACCTACGCCCGCACGGTGCGGGGGAGCGTGCTCAGCATCAAGGAAAAGGAGTTCGTCACCGCCGCGCGCAGCGTCGGGACCCCCGACCCCGTGATCCTCAGGCGCCACATCTTCCCCAACGTCCTCTCGCCGGTGCTCGTCCTGGGGACGGTGCGCGTGGCCAACATCATCATCTGGGAGAGCGGGCTGTCGTTTCTCGGCATGGGGGTCCCGCCCCCGATGCCGACCTGGGGGCGCATGCTCGCCGAGGGGCGGGTCTACATCACCGACGCCTGGTGGCTGGTCACGTTGCCGGGGCTGGCGATCATGCTGACCATTCTCGCGATCAACCTGTTGGGGGACGGGCTGCGGGACGCGCTCGACCCGCGGCTGCGGAACATCCCCCGCTGAGGGGAAGGAGATGCCAACCGCCATGGAGCATACCGTGCTCGTCCTGGGAATGGGCCTTCAGGGCAAGGCCGTCGTCGAAGATCTCGAGCGCTGGAACGTCCCCGTGCGCGTCGTGGTCGCCGAGGCCGCCTGGGAGAAGGCGGCCGCCCACGCCGCGCGGCGGGGGTTCCGCCGCACCCGGGTCGTCCCCCTGGACGCCGCGGACGCCGAGGCGCTGCGGCGGCTGGTCCGGGAGGTCCGGCCGGGCGTCGTGGTGAACATGCTGCCGCCCGATTTCCAGCCCGCGGTCGCCGCCGTCGCGCTCCGGGAAGGGGTCCCCTACACGAGCTCGAGCTACACCGGGGCGCTTGCGGAGCTGGACGAGGAGGCGCGCCGGCGAGGGGTCCTTCTCCTGCCGGAGATGGGGATGGACCCCGGGATCGACCTGCTGCTCGGCCGGCTGGCCCTCGAGGAACTCGATACCGTCCGCGGCATGCGCTCCTACGGGGCGGGCCTTCCCGAGCCCGGGTGCGCCCGCGACAACCCCATCGGCTACAAGATCAGCTGGACCTTCGAGGGCGTTCTCAAGGCCTACATGCGCCCCGCGAGGTTCTTGCGCGACGGGATCGAAGGCGCGATCCCCGCAGGCCAGGTGCTGCGGCCGGAACACCGCCACCGCCTGGTCGTCGAGGGCGTGGGCGAGCTCGACGCCTATTACAACGGCGATGCGCTGCGCTACATCGGGCTCTTCGGGCTGGGCCCGGAGCTGCGCGAGATGGGCCGCTTCGCCATGCGCTGGCCGGGGCACAACGACTTCTGGTGGGTCATGGCCGAGCTGGGCTTTCTCGACGAGGCGCCGGAAACGATCGCCGGCGCGGCGATCTCCCCGCGGCGGTTCGTCGTCGAGCACCTGACCCCGCGCCTGCAGTTCCGCGACGACGAGCGCGACCTCGTCATCCTCCGCGTGGAGGCTTGGGGGACGAGGGACGGCATGCCGCGGCGCGTGGTGCACCAGCTGATCGACACCCGGGACCTCGCGACGGGCCTCTTCGCCATGAATCGCACCGTGGGGTTCACGACGGCGATTGCCGCGCGGATGATCCTGGAGGGCCGGATCGCGGGCGCCGGCGTCTTGAACCCGGTGCGTGACGTGCCCGCCCGCGAGGTGCTGCGGGAACTGGAGGCGCGCGGCATGCGGTTCGAGCGATGGAGCGCATGACCGCGCTCGGGGGCGGGACCCGCGGCAGGATGGAACGGGGCGGCTGGACCACGGAGGTTCTCGCCGACCATGTGTTGTCCCTGCGGGGGGCGGATCTCCCCGGCTCGGTCCGGGAGAAGATCGAGGACTGCCTGATCGACCTGGCCGGCGCCGCGGCCGCAGGACGGGCAACGGCCGCGGCCGAGGTCGCCCGCCGCACCGCGGCGCGACTCGGGGCTCCGGGTGCGGCCGGCCTCTGGTTCGGCGGCGTCCGCCGTGAAGCCGCCGCCGCGGCTTTCGCCAACAGCGCCGCGGCGAGCGCCCTCGACCTCGACGACGGCCATCGCGCCGCCGGCGGGCACCCCGGCGCGGCCGTGCTGCCCGCCGTGATCGCGGTCGCCCAGGAAAGCGCTCGGCCGGCCGAGGAAATCCTCGCCGCGATCGCGGCCGGCTACGAGGTCGGCGTGCGCGTCGCCGCGGCGCGCGATTTCGCGCGACTCGACACCCTGTCGACGGGCCGCTGGGGCGCCTACGGTGCAGCCGCGGCCGCCTGCCGCCTGCGCGGCCTCGATCGCCGACGGACGGCCGAGGCCCTCTCCGTGGCCGGGGTTCTCTCCCCGGGGCTCTCCGCCGCGGGCTACAGCCGGCGCATGGGCAACCACGCCAAGGAAGGCATCCCCTGGTCGGTGCTGACCGGTCTGTGGGCGACGGAGCTCGCCGCCTCCGGGTACACCGGCCCCCTCGACATTCTGGACCACCCGGATTATTTCGACGCCCACCGCATCCGCGCGGGACTGGGCCGAACCTTCGCCCTCGAGGGCGTCTACTTCAAGCCCTACGGCTGCTGCCGCTGGGCCCACGCGGCGCTCGAGGCCCTGGAGACGGTCATGCGCGAGGAAGGCCTCGAGGCGGAGGATCTCGACGCGGTCGAGGTCCACACCTTCGGGCGCGCCCTGCGGCTGACCAACGAGATCGATCCCGACTCCGTCGAGGCGGCCCAGTACAGCCTGCCCTTCAGCCTCGGGCTGCTCGCGACGGAGGGGCGGGAGGCCCTGCTGCCGATCCGCGAAGAGAGCCTCCATCTTCCTCGGGCGGTCGCGCTCGCCTCCCGGGTTTCGCTGCGCGTCGACCCCGAGCTCGACCGGGGTTTCCCGGAGGAGGCCGCGGCACGGGTGCTCGTGCGCACCGGAGGCCGGTCGCATGCCCGCCTCTGCCGCCATCCCGCCGGGGACCCCGCGCGGCCGATGGATCGTGCGGCGTTGATCGCGAAATTCCGCCACGTCAGCCGCGGTTGTTTCTCGGCCGCGACGCAGGAGGCGGTGCTGGCCGCGGTGGAAGCGCTCCCCCGGAAGGGGACGGCCGCCCTCGCGGAACTCTTGTCCGCACTGCCCGACGGGGAGGGCGGCCGGGGAAGGAGTCTCGAGCGATGAAGATCGGAGTCCGAAGCGAGGACAAGGGACCCTGGGAGCGAAGAACCCCTCTCGTTCCCGCCGACGCCGCCCGTCTCCGGGCGGCGGGGCTCGAGATCGTGGTGCAGTCGAGCGCCCGCAGGGCGTTTTCCGACGCGGAGTATCGCGCGGCGGGGGTTCCCGTCCGGGAGTCGCTCGACGACTGCGAGGTGATCGTCGGGATCAAGGAGATCCCGCCGGAGAAGATCGAGCCGGGGAAGACCTACCTCTTCTTCCCGCACGTCATCAAGGGCCAGGCCGCCAACATGCCCATGCTGCGACGCATCCTGGAGCAGGGCGCGACGCTCGTCGACTACGAGCGCATCGTGGACGAACACGACCGCCGGCTGATTTTTTTCGGGCGGCACGCCGGCCTGGCGGGGATGATCAACACCCTGTGGGCGCTCGGGTTGCGGCTCGAGGAGGAGAGGATCCCCTCGCCCTTCGCCGCCCTGCGGCAGGCCCGCACCTACGCGAGCCTTGAGGCGGCGGAGGAGGATCTCCGGAAAGCCGCGCAGGCCGTCGCCGCGCGCGGGGTTCCCCCCGAGGTGCACCCGCTGGTCGTGGGCTTCACCGGGACGGGGAACGTCTCCCGCGGGGCGCAGGAGATCCTCGATCGGTTCCCCGTGGAAGAGATCCGCCCGGAGGAGTTGCGGGAGGCCGACGCGGCCCGTTTGGCGGACCCGCGTCGGATCTACAAGGCGGTCTTCGCCGAGGAGGACCTCTTCGTGCCGAAGACGGCCGGGGCGACGTTCGACCTCGCCGACTACTACCGCCGCGGGGCCGAGGGCTATCGGAGCGTCTTCGAGTCTTTCCTCCCCCGGCTCGTCGTCTGGGTGAACGGCGTTTACTGGGATGCACGCTACCCCCGGCTGCTGACCCTCGAGGGTTGCCGCCGGCTCTGGGGGCCGGGGCCGGAACCCCGGCTGCGCGTCATCGGGGACATCAGCTGCGACGTGAGGGGCGCCGTGGAATGCACGCTGCGGGCGACCGACCCCGGGGATCCCCTCTACGTGTACGAGCCCGAAAGCGGGGCCGTGCGCGAGGGGGTGCGGGGTCGCGGCCCGGTGATCATGGCCGTCGATATCCTGCCCGCGGAAATCCCGCGCGAGTCCTCGACCGATTTCAGCCGGGTCCTGAGCGGTCTTTTGCCCGCACTCGCGGAATGCCGGCCCGGCGACGATTTTGCCGCCTGGCGCCTTCCGCCCGAGCTCAAGCGCGCCGTGATCGCTTACCGCGGGGCGCTCACCCCCGCTTACGCGGGGCTGGCGAAGTTCCTCTGAGCGGGAGGCGGGGCCGGGGGGGGAACCGCGGGGTCAGCCGGCGGCGGGTTTGAGGATCGCCACGATCACGGGGGAGAAGGCGGGGTTCCGCTCCAGCCGCAACCGGGAATAGCGGCGCAGGAGGAGAAAGCACACCCCCGTCGCCGCGAGGCCGCCCGCCGCGGCCGAGAGGTCGGGATCCCCCAGGAAGGCGCTCGCCTGGCCGAGGACGGCGCCGGCGAGCAGGGCGGCGAGCGGCAGGAGATAGAGCAGGACGGCGGCCCGCGTCCTGCCGACCGCCCGGTAGACGACTTCGACCTCGTCGCCGACCCCGGCGCGCAGGGGGTTTTCGGCGCTCACGACCATCCAGTCCTTGCCGAAGGGGCTGCAAAAGGCGGCGCAGGAGCAGGCGGTGCACCCTTCGCCGCGGCGCAGCTTGACGCGCGCCCGCGACCCTTCGAGGGCGAGCACCTCGCCGGTCTTGCGCTCTTCTGCGGGGGGGGAGCCGGAAACGGGGGGCTCCATCGCGGTCTCGCCCCGCTCCCGGGCCCTCAGGCGGCGGCCTGGCGGCGGACGGGGGCCTCGCCCGAGGCGGGCCGAATGATCCCGGTCGGGCACTTCTCGAAGCACTTGCCGCAGCCGGTGCATTTCGCCGGGTCCACGACCGCGAGCAGGGAGACGATCTCGATCGCGTTCTCGGGGCAGACCTTCTTGCACAGGCCGCAGGCGATGCAGCCCACCGCGCAAGCCTCCTTGACCACCTTCCCGGGGTCGTGGGAGGAGCAGAAGGCGATCGCCTTCTGGGAAACGGGCACCAGCCGCGGGATCCGGCGCGGGCAGATGCGCACGCAGGCCCCGCAGGCCGTGCAGCGGTCGGGGTTGACGACGGGGAGGCCGTCCTCCCCCATCCGCAGGGCGCCGAAGATGCAGGCGTTGACGCAGGTGCCCAGGCCCAGGCAGCCGTAAACGCAGGCCTTGTCGCCGCCGGCCACGAGCTCGGCGGCGCGGCAGTCCGCGATCCCGAGGTAGCGGAACCGCAGGCGGGCGTGGGCGGCATCCCCCTTGCAGAAGATGCAGGCGACCTCGCGCTCCCGCTTCTCGAGCACCGCCCCGATCAGGGCGGCGATGCGACGGCTGGCCTCCTCCGAGGCGCAGCGGCAGGCGTCGGGGGGGGCCTGCCCGTTGACGATCGCGGCCGCGAGGTCCAGGCATCCTGCGAAACCGCAGCCGCCGCAATTTGCCCCGGGCAGGAAATCGCCGATCTGCCCCACGCGGGGGTCGACCGGGACGTAGAACACCTTGGCGGCCACGCTGAGCAGCAGGCCGGCGGCGAGGGCCAGCGCACCCAGGGTGATCACGGCGGTGAGGACGGATTCCATGCGACGCTCCTTGAGCGTTAGTGGGCCATGCCGAGCAGGCCGGCGAAACTCAGCCCCATCATGCCGGCCGTGATCATGGTGATGGGAACCCCCTGCAGCGCGGCGGGGACCCTGCCCGAAACCTCCATGCGCTCGCGGAGACCGGCCATGAAGACCAGGACGAGCGCAAAGCCCACGGCGGCGGCGAGGCAGAACACGAGGGTCTGCAAAAAGGTGTAGTCGTGCTTGATGCTCAGGACGGCCGCCCCGAAGACCATGCAGTTGGTGGTGATCAGGGGCAGGAAGATCCCGAGCGTCCGGTAGAGCGGGGGCGCCACCTTCTGGAGGACGATCTCCACGAACTGCACGAGGCTCGCGATGATCAGGATGAAGACGAGGGTCTGGAGGTACTCGAGCGCGAGCGGCTCGAGGACGAAGCGCTGCACGATCCAGCAGGCGGTCCCCGCGAGCGTGGTCACGAAGACGACGGCCGCCCCCATGCCGAAGGCGCTCTCCATGGAGCTCGTGACGCCGACGAGCGGGCAGTTCCCCAGAAAGAGGATCAGGACGATGTTGTTGACGAACATCGCCGCGATGATCAGCAACAGGTAGTCCTGCACGGCGGATTCTCCCGGGTTATCGTTTCTCGAGACGTTTGGAGACGACGTTCATGGCGGCCAGAAGCAGACCGAAGATCACGAACGCCCCCGGCGGCCGCAGCATGAACCCGAACCCCGGGTAGCCGTCGGGGAGGACCGCGATCCCCAGCCAGCTCCCGCTGCCCAGCACCTCGCGGATGCTCGCGATGACGAGCAGCGAGAGCGTGAACCCCAGGCCCATGCCCAGCCCGTCCGCGAAGGAGAGCGCGACCGGGTTTTTCCGGGCGAAGGCCTCGGCGCGGCCGAGCACGATGCAGTTCACCACGATGAGCGGGATCCAAATGCCCAGCACGAGGAAAAGCGGGTAGAAATAGGCCTGCATCACGAGCTCCACGATCACGACCGCGGTGGCGATGATGCTGATGAACACGGCGATGCGGACCTTGTCGGGGACGAGGTTCCGGACCAGCGAGATGAGCACGTTGCTCATGCAGGTCACGAAGACGACGGCGATCCCCAGCCCGAGCGCGTTGTCCACCCGGGTGGAAACGGCCAGCGCGGAGCAGATGCCCAGGGCGAAGCGCAGGGGCGCGATCTCCTTCCAGAGACCCTTGGTGAACTCCTGCACGATGCGTGCGGCCATGATCCCTCCCCGGATCGGCGTTTAGAATTTCAACTCCGGTTTGACGGCCTGGTAGATGCCCACGGCACGGGCGACCGCCTGGCTCACGCCGCCGCTCGAGATCGTGGCCCCGGAGATGGCCTGGATCTCGCCGCCGGCCGAGGCGAGCTGGAAATTGGCGCCCAGCGGCTTGCCCACGAACTGGGCGCCGAAGGAGGCCTCGTCCACGATCTTGGTCCCGATGCCCGGCGTCTCGGAATGCGTCGTGACGGCGATCCCCTGCAGCCGGTCGTTCTTGGGGTCGATCGCCACCATGACCCCGATCGGACCCTTGTAGCCCGGCCCGCTCGCCTCGAGCACCACCGTGACCACCTCCCCGCCCTTTTTCGCCGGAAAGAGCGTCGTGTGCAGGGGGCGGCCGCGGGCGTCCTTGCCGGTCGGGATCTGGATGCGATCGGCCACGGGGTCGTTTTCGTAGTCGGCGAGGATCTTCTTGAGCGCCGGCTCCTTGATGAACTTGATCTGCTGATAGTCGATCTGCTCGCGGGTGGCCAGGCGGACGGCGGCCAGGCTGCCGGCGCAGACCACGGTCACGCAGGTCAACACCACGATCATGCGGATCATCTCGCGCAGCGTCACGGCGATTCTTCCTCCGGCGTAGGGGGTGTTTCAGGGCCCATGCGGCACTCTCGGCCGATCCTCCGCCCCCGTCCTCACAGTCCCGCGGGCCGATGGCGGACCGGCCGCCTGCGGGTGAAGCGCGCGCCGAAAACGGCCGGCCGCAGGCGGTCGAGGAGCGGGGTGAGGAGGCTGGCCAGAAACACCGCGAAATAGGCCCCTTCCGGCCACTGCGACCAGGCGCGGATGGCGAAGGCGAGCGCTCCCGCGAGCAGGCCGTAGCAGAACCGCCCCGCCCGCGTGACGGGCGAGGTCGGCCAGTCCGGCGCGATCAGGAACGCGGAAAGAAACGCCCCCCCCGCCAGGAGATGGAAGAGGGGGGAGGCGTAGGTTTGGGGATCGAGCAGCCGGAACAGCCCGGAAAGGCCGGCCAGCCCCGCGAGGAATGCGGCCGGGATGATCCAGGGGATCGTCCGCGTGGCGATCAGGAAGAGGCCGCCCCCCAGGACCGCGAGGGGGGAGATTTCCCCGATCGCCCCCGTGACCTTGCGCGAGCCGACGAAAAGCTCGGCGAGGGGGAAGGCCGCCTCGGCGTCCTCGGGGCCCTTGTCCTTGAGCTCGACGAGCGGCGCCGACTCGGTCATGATGTCTTCCGCGGTCGGCACGGGGAGATCCTGCATCAGGCCGGGGTAGGAGAGCATCAGGGCGGCGTAGGCGATGAGGACGCCGTTGAACGGGTTGCACCCGAGCCCGCCGTAGACGTGCTTTCCGAGGAGCAGAAGGACGAGCGTCCCCAAGCAGACGAGCCACCAGGGGGCGCTTGCGGGAAGGAGCAGGGCGAAGAGGAGCCCGTAGGCCGCGGCGCTGCCGTCGGCGATCGAAAGCGGTTTGCCGAAGATCCGCTGCAGCACGAGATCCCACGCCGCGGCCGAGGCCACGGCGATCGCGGCCACGCGCAGGGCATCGGGCCCGAAGGCCCAGAAGCCGGCGGCGAGGGGCGGGAGCATGGCGGCGATCGAGGCGAGCATCAGGCGCCGGACGGTATAGGCGCTGTGGATGTGCGGCGGCGCGGAGACGACGAAATCGGGTACGTTCATGCGGCCTTTCTCCGGGCGAGGATCTGCTGCTTGCCGAAGCGGATGAACTGCAAAAGCGGGATGACCACCGGACAGAGGTAGGCGCAGCAGCCGCACTCGATGCAGGCGAAGAGATCGTGGCGCTCGGCGTCGTCGAAGCGGCATTTTTCGGAGAAGCCGGCGATCAGAAACGGCATCAGGCGCATCGGGCACGTCTCGACGCACAGGCCGCACTTGATGCAGACCGCCTCGGCGGGCCGGAGGATTTCGGAGGGCCCCTGGACGAAGAGGCCCGCCGTTTCCTTGGTCACCGGAAGCCCGGGATCGGCCGCGGCGAGTCCGCTCATCGGGCCGCCGGCGATGATTTTCCCGCCGGGCGCGGGGGCGATCCCGCAGTGCTCGAGGATCTCGCCGATCGGGGTGCCGAGAGCGACGCGGACGTTGTGCCGCCGCCCCTGCCCGTCGCTCACGGTGAGGAAGCGCTCCGTGAGCGGAGTCCCCCGGCCCAAGGCCGCGGCCGCCTCCAGGTCCACGATCAGGCCGCCGAAATCGGCCACGGTGACGCCTGCGGTGTACGGGATCTCGGCCCCGAGGACGGCGCGGGCGATCATGCGCGGTGCGGCCTGCGGGTAGCGGTTCGCCAGCGGAAAGACCCAGGCCCCCTCGCCGATCGTCGCCTGCGCCGCTTCCCGCAGGGCGGGGACGCGCGACTCGACGACGAGGACCGTCTTGCCGGGCGAGAGCAGGGCGCGCAGGGACTCGATGCCGCGCCGGATGGCCTCCCTTTCTTCCTGGAGCAGCCGTCCGCGGCTGAAGAGAAAAGGCTCCTGGTCGAGCCCGTTCACGATCAGGGTCTCGACCCCCCGGTCCAGCGCGTCTTTCACCTTGCCGGCGAGCGGCTGGGTCCGGCGGTCGAAATCGACGATGCCGAGCGAGGATTGAACCGAAATCGGGTCGGCGTCGGGGACCTGCGCCTCCGCCCTCTCGGCAGATCCGTCGGGCTCGATCACGACCGCGGGGACGACCCGGCCCCGGAGGTCGCGGAAGGAGGAGGCGATCTCCACCACCTTCCCCGACGCCGGGGCGTGGAGGGCGGCCATGTGCGGACGGGGGGGGTCGGCGATGCGTTGGCCGGCCAGGACGCGGTCGTTTTTCTTGACCCGCGGCTCGAGAATCCCCCCCTCGTCCTGGATCAGGGGCAAGGTCAAGCGGGAAGACAGGGGCAGCGCCTCAAAGGGGCGGGAGAAGCCTTCCCCGGCAAGCGGCAGCGAGATTCCGCCGCGCATTCTCGCAGATCCCATGGGCGAACATCCTCGCGCGAAAAGCCGCCTCGGCCGGCACCGCCGCCGGCGGCTCCGAAAAGAACCCTTTCTATTGCACTTCGCCTTGGCGTGTCAATCGCCGGTTGCGGGCGGAGGGCGCGCCGTGCGGCGGGGTCACGCCGGCTCCATGATCCAGACCCCGTGGAGGTCGAGGATGGTCTGGCGGATGCTCTTCAGGGCGCCTGCGGTCCGCGTGTAGGTCATGGCGAGACCCAGCCCCTCCGCGAGGACCATCAGCGAGTCGAGGTCTTCTTCGGGGATGTCCCAGATCTCCCGGTGGTAGAGGCGCAGGGCCCCGATGACCTTGCCGGCGAAGAGGATGGGGATGGAGACGATGGCGCGGATGCCTTCCTTTTTGGCGTCCTCGGGGTATTGCAGGCGGTCCGTGTGGTGGGTGTCGCGGATGACCGTGGGCTTGCCGTGGATGCTCTCGGCCAGGCTGCGGTCGCGCTTGACGGGCCCCTTGTGGATGTAGTTCATGCTGAGCCCGAAGCTCGCCAGGTGCTCGAGCTCGCCCGTCTGGGGGTTCAGGGCGAAGATCGCGCTGCCCTTGATCTCGAGCGAAGCCGCGAGCAGCTGGGCGAAATGGTTGGCCATGATCTCCAGGTCGTCCGACTCCGCCATAGCACGGAAGACGAGCTTGAAGATGCTGAAGTCGATTCTTCTCTGGGTTTCCATGCGAAAACCTCCTCCTGCGGGCGGGACGCCCGGGTCGCGTCAGCACACCACGCACACGGTGGTGTCGCTCAGGGCGGCGATGACTTTCTGGGAGACGCTGCCGGAGAAAAAGCGGGTGACCCGTCCCGCCCGGCGGTTCAAGACCACCGCGTCGAATTGAAAGCGGACGACGTGCTCGATGATTTCCTCGGCGATGTCCTTGCGGCGCGGGGCGAAGACGGCCTTGACCCGCTCGGGGGGGAAGCCGCGGCCCACGAGCAGGCCCCGCACCTCTTCGAGCCGCGATTCGAGCTGGGCGATTTCCTGGGAAATCTGGGCGAGGCTTCCCTTCAGCTTGCCCGTGACCAGGCTGTCCGTCGTCTCCACCCGCGGCGGGGGCGGATAGAGGTGAAAGAGGGTGATCTCCGCCTCTCGGGGTGGGCCGAAGGTCTCGCACACGAATTTCAGGGCGCGGCCGTCGAGCGGCGTGAAATTGTAGGGCAGGAGGATCTTTTGCATGGCCATCGGGTCAGCCTTTCTTCAACGGGTGGGGGAGGGATCGCACTGCCCGGCCGAGCGGCCCGGCCGTCCGCTCCCCGCCCTCATAGTCTCGGCGCGGGCCGGCTGTCAAGGAGACCGACCGCTCTCCCTCGCCGGGTTCAGGGCCCGGTGCACGGCGGCGGCGAGCTCGGCGCGCAGATAGGGTTTCCAGAGCAGCCCGGCCGCGCCGAGGCGGCGGGCCCTCTCCACGGTGAGGCGCTCGCTGTAGCCCGTGCAGAGCAGAACCGGCAAACCGGGCCGCAGCCGGAGGACTTCCTGCAGGAGCCGGTCGCCCGTCATGTGCGGCATCGTCATGTCGGTGATGACCAGATCGAAGCCGTGGGGGTCGGAGCGGAAGAGCTCGAGGGCGGCGGGGGCGTCCGCGGTGGCGAGGACGCGGTAGTTCAACCTCGCGAGCACGGTTTCCGCCAGGGCGACCAAGGCGGGCTCGTCGTCGACGAAGAGCACGCGCTCGCCGTTGCCGGCCGGCACGGCGCCGTCCCCGCCGCCGTCCGAAGCGGTTTCCCCCGTTTCGAGCAGGGGGAAATAGACGTCGAAGGCCGTCCCCTCGCCGAGCCGGCTGGCGACCTCCACCCGGCCGCGATGCTGCTTGACGATCCCGTGAACCACGGCGAGCCCCAGGCCGGTGCCCTTGCCGGTTTCCTTGGTCGTGAAGTAGGGGTCGAAGATGCGGTTTAAGATGGCCGGGTCGATGCCCGGCCCGGTGTCGCGCACGCGCAGCCGGAGGAAGCGTCCGGCCTCGGGGGCCCCCCCCGGCGCCGCGGCCGGGGGGTGCTCTTCCAGGGAAACCTCGAGCTCGCCGCCCTCCTCCTCCATCGCCTGGTAGGCGTTGGTGCAGAGGTTCATGATCACCTGGTGAATCTGGGTCGGGTCCCCGAGGACCCGCCCGTCGTGCTCCAGCCGCTCGCGGACGCGGATCGTGGCCGGAAGCGTGGCCCGCAAAAGCTTCAGGGCTTCGCCCACGAGCGGCTTGAGGGGGACGGGGGCGAAAGCGGATTCCCTGCGCCGGCTGAAGGCCAGGATCTGGCGCACGAGGTCGCGCGCGCGGTAGGAGGCCTTCAAAATCTCGAGGATGTGGGGGGTGGCGTCCTCGCCGCCGGCGGCGGCGAAGCGGGCGAGCTCGGAAAAGCCGAGGATCGCCGCCAGGATGTTGTTGAAGTCGTGGGCGATGCCGCCGGCGAGGGTCCCGATCGCCTCCATCTTCTGGGCCTGCCGGAGCTGCCCCTCGAGGTGCAACCGCTCGGCCTCCGCGCGCCGCTCGGCGGTCCGGTCGAGGGCGGTGAAGATGACCCCGCGCCCCAAATCGTCCGGGTCGAGCGGCGTACAGTTCAGGCGCACCTCCCGGAGGCTTCCGTCCCGGTGCCGCCAGCGGGTCTCGATCGCGCCGCCGCCCCGCTCGCGGATCGACCAGTACATTTCCCGGGCGACGCGTTCGAACTCTTCCTCGGAGGCGAAGAGGCGGCCGAAGGGGCTGCCGGCGAGCTCGGCGGCGGGTAGGTCCAGGAGCTCCGCGATCCAGGCGTTCGCCTGCAGGAGGACCCGGTCCCGGACCACGCCGATCCCGACCGGGGCGACGCGGAGGATCGTCTGCAAGGCCCCCTCGCGGTCCTCGAGCGCGCGGGCCGTTTTCTGCAGCTCGGCGTGCAGCAGGGCGTTGGCGACCGCACCGCTGATCTGCAGGGCGACGTGCTCCGCGGTCTGCAGCTCCGCCGGCCCGTAGGCCCGGGGGGTGCGGCTGGAGAGGACGAGCGCCCCGGTGACCTCGTCGCGGTGGACGAGGGGGGCGAGCAGAAAGGAGCGGAAGCCCGCCTCCCACATCGGCCGCACGGAGGGGTAGCGGCGCGACAGCTCGGCGGCCGAGGAGGGGCAGTAGCGGACCCCGCGACGGGTCGCGAGCAGCCTCTCCGAGATCGTCCCCGCGAGAGGGTACGTCTGCCGCAGTCGGCGGTCGGGGACGGAGGGCCCCGCGAAAAAGAGGATCTCCACGGTCGCCGTGTCGGGGTGGATGCGCGTCAGCGTGATGCGGTCGAAGGGCAGGATCCGTGCGACCTGGCGGGCGAAGCCCTCGTAGACATCCTCGATGGCGAGTGTCGAGCCGACGATGCGGCCGATTTTGGCGAGAGCGGCCTGCCGGCGGGCGACGCCGTGGGCGGTGCGCCGGCTGCGGCGCAGGGCCTCCTCCATCTTGCGGCGCTCGACGGCCGAGGCCAGCACGTTGGCGGCCGCGGTCAGGAAGTGAACCTCGGGTTCGGAGAAATCGCGGCGGCGGACGCTGCTGGCGTTCAACACCCCGAAGGGCCGGGGTCGGCCCTCGATCACGACGCTCATGCCGCTCACGATCCCGTGGGTGCGCATGAGGACATGGGGGGTGAAGCGCCGCTCCGCCTCGATGTCGGCCATCACGACCGGCCCCCGGCAGCGCAGGGTGTACCCCGCCTGGGAGCCCTCCCCGGCGTCGATCACGGGTTTGCCGATCCAGGACTCGACCCCGGGGAGGCCCGCGCGCATGCAGAACCGGTCGCGGTCCGGCAGGAACTCGAGCACCTCGCAGTAGTCGACCGCGAGGATGCGGCCGACGGCGGCCACGGCCTCGGCAAAGAGCTCCGAGAGCGTCGCTCGGCCGAGCGCTTTCTGCCCGAGCCGGGCGACGGCCTCCTGCTGGAGCGCACGCGACAGCAGGAGATCCCCGCTGCGGTCGGTTTCGGCCACGGCTCCTCCCCCGGCTCCCTGGGGAGCCCGAAGGCATCCTACCGGAAGCACGGCCCGGAAGGCAACGCCGTCGCCGCAGGCTGCGCCTACAGGCCGAGGTAGGCGCGGCGGATCTCGCGGTCCTGGAGCAGCTCCGCCGAGGGCCCGTGGCGCTCGATCCTGCCGTTTTCGAGCACGTAGGCGCGCCGGGTGAACTGGAGCGCCTGCTCGACGCTTTGCTCGACGAGCAGGACGGTGATCTCCTGGTCCAGGCCGGCGAGGCTCTGGTAGATCGAGCGCGTGATCAGGGGGGCCAGCCCGAGCGAGAGCTCGTCCACGAGGAGCAGCCGGGGGCGGCCCATCAGGGCGCGGCCGATGGCCAGCATCTGCTGCTCGCCGCCCGAGAGGGTTCCCGCCCGCTGATCGCGGCGCTCGGCGAGCTTGGGAAAGAGCGCGAGGACCTCCGCGAGGGTCTCGCGCAGGCGGCCCCGCGCGGGTTTCGGGTAGGCGCCCATCTCCAGGTTTTCGACCACCGTCATGTCGCGGTAGACGCGGCGGCCTTCGGGGACGATGGCGATGCCCAGCCCGCTCACCTCGTGGGCCTTCAGGCCGCGCAGGCTGCGGCCGAAGAAGCGGATGTCCCCCGCGGCGAAGGGCAAGGCCCCGGTGACCGCGGCGATCAGCGTCGATTTGCCCGCACCGTTGCTGCCCAGGATGGCGACCCGCTCGCCCGCCTCGAGGGCGAGGCTGACGTCCCAGAGGACCTGGGTTTCGCCGCGGAACACGTCCACATGCTCCAGTTCGAGACAGGCGCTCATCGTTTCATTCCCCCAAGTAGGCCCGGATGACCCGCGGGTCGCTCACCACCTCGCGCGGCGGGGCCGCGGTCAACACCCGGCCCTGGTCGAGCACGATCACGCGGTCGGCGGCCTGCATGATGGCGCCCATGACGTGCTCGATCCACAGGATCGTGATCCCGCGGTCGCGCAGCCGGCGGATCTGCTCCACCGCCTGCAGGATCTCCTGGGTGTTCAACCCCCCGAGCACCTCGTCGAGCAGCAGCAGCCGCGGCTCGGTGGCGAGCGCGCGGGCGAGCTCGAGGAGCTTTTTCTGGACGACGTTGAGGTGCCGGGCTTCCTGGTCGGCGAGATCGGCGAGGCCCACCTGGGCGAGCAGATCGCGGCCGGCGGCCTCGAGCGCGGCGCGCGGCCGCCCCGGGTGGCGGTTGACGGCCGCGACGAGCACGTTTTCGAGACAGCTCATCGTCGCGAAGGGCCGGGCGATCTGGAAGGTGCGGGCGATCCCGCGGCGGCAGATCTCGTCCGCCGGCAGCCCCGTGATCTCCCGGCCCTCGAAAACGGTCTGCCCCGAGGAGGGCTTGATCGCGCCGGCGACGATGTTGAAGAGGGTGGTCTTGCCCGCGCCGTTCGGCCCGATGAGGGCCGTGATCGACCCCGCCTCCACGTGGAAGTCCACCTCGCTCAGGGCCTGGACCCCCCCGAAGCGTTTGGAAACCTTTCGTCCTTCCAGGAGCATCGTGTCTCCCCCTCCGCCGTTCTTCCGGCCGTCGTCGCCGCGAACCCGGACCTCAGCGAATGCGCCCGCGGCGAAGCGAGCGCCACACGCCGATCAGCCCCTCGGGGGCGAAGCGCGCCACCCCGAGCGCGATCAGCCCGAAGACGAGCACGTGGTACTCCCCGTAGTCCCGGATCTTCTCCGCCAGGATGTTGATCGCGAAGGCCCCGACGATCGGCCCCGCAAACGAGCCCATGCCGCCGATCACCGTCATGGCGAGCACGTAGAACTGCAGGTCGAGCGAGGGGATCTCCGGGGTGATCAGGAGCAGGTAGTGCCCGTAGAGCCCGCCCGCGAACCCGGCCATAGCGCTCGCCACGGTGAAGGCGAGGACCCGCAGGTGCAGCACGCGCACCCCCACCGCGCGCGCCGCCGTCTCGTCGTTTTGCACCGCGCGGAAGCTCAGCCCCAGGTTGGAATGGATCATGCGGTAGAGGATGAAGAGGACGAGCGCGGTGGCGGCGAGCAGGATGTAGTAGTAGGTCAGCTTGGAGTATTCGGCCGTGAGGCCGGGGACCTGCAGCCCCATCGTGCCCCGGGTCACCTCGTACTCGTTGACGATGACGATGTGCAGGATCTGGGAGAAGGCGAGCGTCGTGAGCGAAAGGTAGATCCCCCCCATCTTGAGGCAGAGCGCCCCCAGGCCGAACCCGAGGACGGCGGCGAGGAGGGCCCCGGCGGCGACCCCGACCCAGGGGTTCACGCCCGCCTTGGCCGCGAGAATGCCCGAGGTGTAGGCCCCGATGCCGGCCATCGCGGCGTGCCCGAAGGAGACCTGGCCGGTGTAGCCGGCGAGCAGGTTCCAGCTCGCGGCCATCATGACGTAAAAGAGGCTCACGATCAGGACGTGCTGCGGGTAGATGCCCAGCGGAAGCGGCAACAGGCACATCCCCGCCAGCACCGCGGGTCCGATCCATTTCGAGGAGGCGATCATGGAGTCATCCTGTTCCGGGGTCGTTTCGCCTCCGGCCGGGGGGCCGGCCGGCTCAGAGCTTCGCCCGCCCGAAGAGGCCGGCGGGCCGGACGAGCAGCACCAGGATGAGAATGATGAAGCCGAAGACGTTCTTGTAGCCCGAGGAGACGAACGCCGCCCCCAGGTTTTCGACCAGGCCGAGGAGCAGCCCGCCCACGACGCAGCCCCACAGGGAGCCCATGCCGCCCAAGACGACGACGACGAAGGCGGTCAGCGCGATCGGGACCCCGGCCGTGGGCGTCACCGGGAAAACGGGGCTCAGGATGACCCCGGCGGCGGCGGCGAGGGCGCAGCCCAGGCCGAAGCTCAGCATGTTGAGGCGGGTCGTGTTCACCCCGTTCCACTCGGCCATGCCGCGGTCCTGGCTCGTCGCGCGCACGATGCGCCCGAACCAGGTCTTCTGGATGAGAAGAAAGACGGCGGCGATCAACACGGCGCCGCTCAGCAGCGCGGCCAGGCGCTGGTTGCCGTAGGAGAAGAGCCCGAAGATGTCGCTGGCCCCGCGGACCCAGAGCGGCGGCTTGTTCGGGTAGGGGCCGAAGATCAGGAGAAACGCGTTCTGGAGCACGATCGAGAGGATGAAGGTGAGGATCAGCGAGTACATGTCGTTGCCGTAGGTCGGCCGGATGAGGAGCCGCTCGATCAGGAGGCCGAAGAGAAAGACCAGGGCCACGGCCAGGACCATCGCCGGCACGACGTGCAGGCCGAGGACGGAGGCGAAGAGGAAGCTGAAGTAGCCGGCCAGGATGTAGAGTTCCCCGTGGGCGAAGTTGATGACGTTCATGATGCCGACCACGAGGGAGACGCCGAGGGCCGCGAGCGCGTAGATCACGCCCATGACCAGGCCGTTCATGACCGAGATGGCGAGCATGTGCGGGACTCCTTCCTCGGGGGGCGGGGGCGGGGTCGCGGGGCGGGGCCTCCCGGTCCCGGGATCCCCCCGCCCCGCCCCGGCCGCGGGGTTACCGCTTCAGCTTTCCGGTCGCCGCCTGCGTCGGGTAGAGCACGACCTGCTGCTTGTTCTGCCACTGGATGACGAGCATCGGCGGCATCCACTGGTGGTATTCGGGTCCGCCCTTGGTCAGGCCGAACTTGGCCGTGCCGCGGGTGGTCTCGAGGTTCGTCTTCTCGAGCGCCTCCACGAGCTTCTCGGCGTCGGTCGACTTGGCGCGGTTGATCGCGTCGGCGGCGATCAGGATGCCGTCGAAGATCGAGCGCGACTTGTAGTCGGTCGGCGCCTTGCCGAATTTCTTCGTGTAGGCCTCGCGGAAGTGCTTTGCCAGCGGGGTCAGTTCCACCTTCTCGTGCATCGAGGAGACGAAGCACTCGAGGTCGCCGTACTCGCCGACGTTCTTCCAGTAGTCGGGCCACAGGCTGGGGGGGCCGGCGCCGTCGAGGACGACCGCCTTGGGGCTCACGCCGGTTTCGCCGGCCTGGGCGACGAAGTAGTGCAGGCCCACGCCGTAGATGTAGGCCAGGACCACGTCGGGCTTGAAGGCCTTGATCTTGGTGAGTTCGACGTAGTGATCCTGGCTGTTGCGCTCGGTGATCATCGACTCGTAGGGGATGCCCGCCTTGGCGAGCGCGTTCTCGGTCAGCTTGCCGATGCCGATGCCCCAGTCGGTGTTCTCGGCGATCACGTAGGCGCGCTTGAAGTTTTCGGCCTTGACCCACTGGGCGATCGTCTCGTTGACGACGCCGGAGTTCGAAGGCCCGGCGCGGAAGACGTAGCGGTAGTTCTTGGCCGTGATCTCGTCGGCCCAGGCCTCGACGACGACGAAGGGGACCTTCAGGCGGTTGGCCACCTCGATCTGGGCGAGCGCCGAGGAGGAGTGGCTTTCCCCGAGGACCATCACGACCTTGTCGCGGGTGACCAGGCGCTCGAAGCCCGAGGCCGCCTTGTCGGGGGCGCCGGCGGTGTCCTCGAAGGCCACCTCGAGCTTCTTGCCGAGGACGCCGCCCTTGCCGTTCACGTAGTCGACGGCGAGCTTGATGCCCTCGTCAAAGGCCGCGCCGGTCGCCGCCGCGGGGCCCGTGCGCGGGCCGACGACCCCGATCTTGACCGTGTCCTGGGCGGCGGCGGCGCCGCAGAGCGCGAGCGCGAGCACGAGCCCGATGGCGATCCCTGTGCGGTTTCGTTGCATGCTGAACCTCCTTTCGGGTGAACGGTTTCCCGGCCCCTGGCGCAATCCCCCGGGCCGGCGGGGGGGGATGAAATCGGAAAAATTAAAGCTGCCCAATTTGACCTGGCTTGTCAATGGCCTTTCCGGCGGCGGTTGACGCGGAAGGGCGCGCCCGGCTATAGTCGCCGCCTCGTTCCGGACCGCGCCTTCGCGGGCCCGAGCCGAACCCGACGCCAGGAGGCCCCATGGAGAAGCTCGTCATCACCGTGGCCGTCACCGGGTCGCTGCCCACGCGCAAGAAGACCCCCTACGTCCCGATCACCCCCGAGGAGATCGTGGAAGCCGGGGTGCGCTGCGAGCAGGCCGGGGCGGCCGTGATCCACGTCCACGCGCGCAACCCGAAGGACGAGTCGCCCTCGACCGACGTTCGCCTCTTCGAGGAGATTTACCGGGGGCTCAGGGAGCGGACGCGGCTCATCGTCCAGATCTCGACCGGCGGCCGCGCCGGGATGGCCTACGAGCAGCGTTCCGACCGGCTCGCCCTGCGCCCGGAGATGGCGAGCCTCACCACCGGGTCGGTCAACTTCCCGGACACGGTCTACGCGAACTCGCCCGAGCTGATCGAGCGGCTCGCCCGCGACATGAAGACCTACGGGATCAAGCCCGAGATGGAAATCTTCGACGTCAGCATGATCCGCAACGCCGTCGAGCTCGCCGAGCGGGGTCTGGCGGACCCGCCGCTGCACTTCGACTTCGTCCTGGGGCTGAAAGGGGCGATCCCGGCCACGATCGAGAACCTCGTCCACCTCAAGAACGCCCTCCCCCCCGGGTCCACCTGGACCGCGGCGGGGATCGGCGCCGCCCAGCTGCCGATGAACGTGCACGCCCTCCTCATGGGCGGGCACGTGCGCGTGGGCCTCGAGGACAACATCTACTTCCGCAAGGGGGAGCTTGCGCCCAACGAGCGCTTCGTGGAGCGGATGGTGCGGCTGGCGACCGAGTTCGGCCGCGGCGTGGCGACCCCGGAGGAGGCGCGCCGGATCCTCTCCCTCAAGCCTGCGGCCTGAAGGCCGTTCAGCCGCCCTCCATCGGCGGAAAGAGGATCGCGTGGTCGCCGGGGGAGAGCCGCACGTCTCCAACGGCGCGCCGGCCGTTCACGAGCACCACGGCCTCGACGCCGGGCGGAAGCGAAAGCCGGGCGAGCAGGTCCCGCACCGTGGCCCCCTCGGGCAGGGACACCTCGCCCTCGCCCCCGGGCACGTAGGCCTTGAGGTTGGCGAAGGCCTGGACCCGGACCCGCATGTCGCCCTCCTCCCGCCGGCGGGGGGTCAGAGAAGGCCCAGGGAGGCGAGCTTCTCCCGCGTCGGCACCCCCTCCGCGTTCCAGCCGCGGACCCGGTAGTAAGGGCCGAGCATCTCCTCCAGGCGGCAGACGAGGCCCTTCGCCGGGCCCGCCGGCATGGGCTCCTTGAGGATCCGCGGCGGCAGCGTGTCGTCCTTGCGGCCGAAGCCGGCGGCGAGGATGTAGAGGCGCTCGGCGTTGAAGATGCGCTCGCCGATCCGCTCCACCTCCTCGGGGGTGTAGCCGGCGCCGGTCGCCCCGTTCAGGAGCTCGGTGATGCCGACCGGGCGGATCATCAGGTCCTGCTCGACGAGGTAGCGCACGCTGAAAAAGACGCACAGCCCCGCCGCGTCGATCACGCAGAAGACGTCCTGCCACTTGGCGATCAGCGGCGGCTTGTCCTCCCAGCTGTGCGGGTCGGCCGCGACCGGCACCCCGAGAAGTTCGAAATAGGCGGGATCCCCGCGCATGTGCGAGCCCCCGATCGGGGAGGTGGCGTAGGCGAGCCCCATGCCCTGTTCGCCGCGCGGGTCATAGCCCGCGAAATCGAGCCCTTTGGCGACCATGGCGAGCTCGGGCGCCCCGCAGCGGGAGGCGAGCCGCAGGCTCCCCTCGGCGAGGAGGTCGCCGAAGCCCTCGCGCAGGCCGGTGCGGCGCGTCAGCTCGACGAGTGCGGCCCCGTCGCCCCAGCGCAGGGCCATCCCCGTCTCGGCCTCCGTCAGCAACCCGCGCTCGAAGAGCTCCATGGCGCAGGCGATCGCCCCGCCCATGCTGATCGTGTCCAGGCCGAGCTCGTTGCAGAGGTAGTTCGCCTTGGTGAGCGCGGCGAGGTCGTCCACGCCGCAGTTCGAGCCGAGGGCGTAGACCGTCTCGTACTCCGGCCCCTCGCCCTCCCCTTGGTAGGGCCCCTCCGGGATGCGGGTCACCCGGCCGCAGGCGATCGGGCAGCTGAAGCAGGCCTTGGGCCGCACGAGGTACTTGCGGGTCAGGGTCTCGCCGTAGATCGCCTCCCAGCCCTCGAACTGGCCCTCGCGGAAGTTGCGCGTGGGGAACACCCCGTGGCTCTGGGTGCCGACGACGGTGATCGCCGTGCCGTGCAGGCGGAGCGGGGGCGGGTTGTCGCGGGTTTTTTCCTTGAAGCGGCCGCGGTAGGCGGCGTTGACGGCCTTGAAGGCCGCCGGGTCCGCCAGGGCGACTTCGCCCTCGCCGCGCACGGCGATGCCCTTGAGGTGCTTCGCCCCGAGGACGGCGCCCACCCCCGCGCGGCCGGCGGCGCGGTCGCGATCGTTCATCAGGGCGGCGAAGCGCACGCGGCGCTCGCCCGCGGGCCCGATGACCGCGGTTTTGGCCTCGGCGTGGGTTTCCGCGCGCAGCCGATCGTCGGTTTCGTGGGTGGTCTTCCCCCAGAGGTGGCCGGCGGGCCGCAGCTCGGCCCGCTCCCCGTCGATCCAGAGGTAGACCGGGGCGGGGGAAATCCCCTCCACGATCACGGCGTCCCAGCCGCTTTTCTTGAGCTCCGCGGGGAAATAGCCGCCGGAGTTGGAACAGGTGATCGCCCCCGTGAGCGGGGAGCGCGTCGTCACGACGTAGCGTGCGCCGGTCGGCGCGGCCGTCCCCGTGAGCGGCCCGGTGGCCAGCACCACCTTGTTTTCGGGGCCGAGGGGGTCGCACGCGGGGGGGACCTCCCGGCGAAGGTAGTGGATGCCGAAGCCCCGGCCGCCGATCCAGTCCCGGGCGGTCCCGGGGTCGAGCGCCTCGGTCGTGATCCGCCCGCGGGTGAGGTCCACCCGCAGGATCCTGCCGCACCAGCCGTACATGAAGCACCTCCCGATCGCGGTTCCTCCCGCCCGGGGAAGCCCGGTTCCGCGGGATGAAGAACCCTACCAGCGAATCGCCGGGCGTTTCAAGTCAGGCGGGCGCGTCCGCGGCTTGATCCGCGGGCGGAAATCGGCGTACAAGCGAAAGCGGTGCGGCCGGCGAGCCTTCCCGGCCCGGCCGCCGCGCCGCGGGGAGCGACCGATGGACTGGATCCCTTTTGCCGAGGGCCGTTACGCGATCGAGCGCGCCTTTCTCGCGCGTCGCGCCGAGCCGGTGGGGGTCGTGCTCGAGGAGGCCGTGCTCGAGGTCGCCGAGCGCCCCGGGGGGCGACGCATCCTCTCCGGCCGCGGCCGCGTTCGGCCGCTGCTCCTCGTCGAGCTCCTCGAGGAGGGAGACGAGCTCGATCTCTGGCTGGACCTGGGCGGGGAGTACAAGTACCGCATGCCGGCGCCGCGCATCCAGTCGGGGAAGGTCTTCAGCCCCGGGACGTCGTCCTTTCTGCAGTTCCTGCCGAGCCGGCCCTGGGAGCCGGTCGGGGAGCCCGAGTTCGCGCGCTTCGTCGCCGGGTTGCGGCTGCTCGCGGAGGTGCCGCCGCGACCGTGAGGAGCCGCCGGCGCCGGCGACCCGTCTCCGCCGGGGCGCGGCACGCGGGGGATGCCCATGCGCTATCCGCCCTTCATCGAGAACGAGTTCGAGTTCCCGCCCTTTCACCGCGTGCGCATGCGCTTTCCGCGGCGGGCCCTCGCCGACCCCGTGGGCGAGCTCCGCCGCGTGCTGCGGGAGGCGATCGCCGCCGCCGGCGTGCGGCCCGGGGACCGCGTGGGCCTCGGCGTCGGCAGCCGCGGGATCCGCCGCCTGGCCGAGTTCGTGCGCGAGACCTGCCGCCTGCTGCGGGAGGCGGGGGCGCGGCCCGTGATCCTCCCCGCCATGGGCAGCCACGGCGGGGCGACGGCCGAGGGGCAGGCGGCGGTGCTTGAGCGCCTGGGGATCACCGAGGAGGCCTGCGGGGCGCCCGTCGTCTCCTCGCTCGCCGTGCGGCGGGTCGGCACCGTCTTCGGCGAGGTGCCCCTCTTTTACGCCGAGGACGCCCTCGCCCTCGACCACGCGATCGTCTTGAACCGCATCAAGCCGCACTCCAAGTTCCGCGGGCCGGCCGAGTCGGGGATCCTCAAGATGCTCTGCGTGGGGCTGGGCAAGCACGAGGGGGCGCTCGCCTTCCACCGCTACGCGATGAAATACGGGTTTTTCCCCCTGCTGCGCGAGATGGGGACGGCGCTCGCGCGGGCGGCGAATTTCCGCTTCGGGATCGCCGTCGTCGAGGACGCCCACGACGAGCCGGCGCGGATCGAGGCCGTCTTCGCCGAGCGGTTGCTCGAGGAGGAATCCCGCCTGAACCGGCTCGCCAACGAGCTCATCCCGCGCTTGCCCTTCCGCACGCTCGACGTCCTGGTGATCGGCCGGATCGGCAAGGACCTGAGCGGGGCGGGGATGGACCCGAACGTCACCGGCCGGGCCTTCGACCTGATGGAAAGCGATTTCTCGGAGATCCTGCGCGCCACCCGCGTCGCCGTCCTGGGGCTTTCGCCCGCGACGGGCGGAAACGCGATCGGGCTGGGAAACGCCGACTTCATCACCGAGGCCGTCTTCCGCGCCATGGATTACGAGGCGACGGTGATGAACGCCCTCACCAGCCTCTCCCTCCACAAGGCCTTCATCCCCATCCGCATGCCCGACGACCGCAAGGCGATCCAGGCCTGCTTCACCACCCTGGGCCCCATCCCGCCCGCGGCCGTGCGCGCCGTGATCCTGCGCGACACGTTGCACCTCGGCGAGTGGTGGGCGAGCGCCGCGCTCGCCCCCGAGCTCTCGGCCCTGCCGCAGGCCGAGGTGCAGGAGGCGAGGCCGCTCGCCTTCGACGCCGCGGGGTCGCTGCGCCTCGACTAGCCGGCCGCGGGCGGCCCCGCGTGCCGGGCGGATTCGAGGAAGGCCCGGCAGGCGGCGGCGATCGCGGGGAACTCCGCCGGGGACACCCAGCGGATGCCGGCCGTGGCGCGGAACCACGTCATCTGGCGCTTGGCGTAATGCCGCGTGTCGCGCTTCATCGTGCGCACGGCCTCCTCGCGGGAGATCCGGCCCTCGAGCCAGGCGGCGACGTGGCGGTAGCCGAGGGACTGCATCGACTTGAGCCGTGGGGAGAAGCCGGCGGCGAGAAGGCCGCGCACCTCGTCTTCGAACCCCGCCGCGAGCATCTCCTCCACCCGCCGGTCGATGCGCGCCGCCAGGGTCGGCCGATCGACCTCGAGGCCGAGGATCAGGGGGGCATAGGGGGAGTCGGCGAAGCGGTGGGCCTGCTGGAGGGCGGAGATCGGGCGCCCGGTCGTCTCCAGGACCTCGAGGGCGCGCAAGATGCGTGCGGTGTCGCGCGGGTGGAGCCGCCGGGCGGTTTCGGGGTCGCCGAGCGCCAGCCGCGCATGCAGCGCCTCCACCCCGCGGGCGGCGAGCTCGGCCGTCAGCCGGAGCCGGACCGCCGGGTCCCCCGCCGGCCCGGGGAAGAGCCCGTGGAGCAGGGCCTTGATGTAGAGGCCGGTCCCCCCCACGACCAGGGGGACCTTTCCCCGGCGCCGGATGTCCGCCACGGCCTGCCGGGCGAGGGCGGCGTAGCGCGCGGCGTCGAAGGGCTCGTCGGGCTCGACGACGTCGATCAGGTGGTGGGGGACGAGCGCACGCTCGGCCGGGGTCGGCTTGGCCGTGCCGATGTCCATGCGGCGGTAGACCTGCATCGCGTCCGCGCCGACGATCTCGCCGCCCAGCTCGCGGGCGAGCGCGACGGCGAGGGCGGTCTTGCCCGCGGCGGTGGGGCCGCAGAGAACGAGGAGGGGGGGGCGTTCGCTCGGGGCGCCGGGGCCGGGGTGGGGGGGGCAGGGTGCGGTCATGGCCGAGATGGGCCCTGATACCACAGGGGACGGGGGCCGCTCAACGCCCGGAACGTTCCAATCTCTGTTGACAATTCCGGCGGCTGCGCGTAATTCTGACCCCTTGGCGCGCCTTTCCCCGGGGCGGTCGCCTCCGAGGTCGGCGCGGCCGTCCGGACACCCCCAAGCGCTGTTTCCCTGCGAAGGAGAATCGAGAGCGATGCCAAAGGAACTCATCGGTTCGGCCATGGTGGTCGGCGGCGGGATCGCCGGCATGCAAGCCGCGCTGGATCTCGCCGATGCGGGCTACTACGTCTACCTCGTCGAAAAAGGGCCCTCCATCGGGGGCGTCATGTCGCAGCTGGACAAGACCTTTCCCACCTGCGACTGCGCGATGTGAATCATCTCGCCCAAACTGGTCGAGGTCGGCCGGCATCTGAACATCGAGCTGAAAACGCTCACCGAGGTCCAGGACATCCGGGGCGAGGCGGGGAACTTTGAGGTCGAGCTCCTGCAGCGCCCCCGCTACATCGACATCGAGAAGTGCATCGGCTGCGGCGCCTGCGCCGAGAAATGCCCCAAGAAGACCGTCGACACCTACAACATGGGGCTCTCCAAGCGCAAGGCGGCCTACGTGGAATACCCGCAGGCCGTGCCGCTCAAGTACGCGATCAACCCGGAGGAGTGCATCTTCCTCCAGAAGGGGAAGTGCGGCGCCTGCAAGAAAATCTGCCCGACGGGGGCCGTGGATTTCGACCAGAAGCCGGTGACCTCCACGGTGCACGTGGGCGCGGTGGTGCTCGCCCCCGGGTTCGTCCCCTTCGATCCCTCGCGCTACGACAACTACCAATACGCGAAGCTGCCCAACGTGATGACCGCCATGGAGTTCGAGCGCATGCTCTCCGCTTCCGGGCCCACCCAGGGCCACGTGAAGCGGCTCTCCAAGGACGGCCGGGACCCGAAGAAGATCGCCTGGTTCCAGTGCGTGGGCTCGCGCGACCTCAACCGCTGCGACAACGCCTACTGTTCCGCGGTCTGCTGCATGTACGCGGTCAAGGAGGCCGTGATCGCCAAGGAGCACGTCGGCCCGGAGCTCGACTGCGCGGTCTTCTTCATGGACATGCGCACCCACGGCAAGGAATTCGAGCGCTTCTACGACGACGCCCGCGAGCGCCACGGCGTGCGCTTCATCCGCAGCCGGGTCCACTCGGTGACCCCCGTGGGGGCGACCGACGACCTCGAGGTGCGTTACATCGCCGAGGACGGAAGCCTCCACACCGAGGTCTTCGACCTCGTGGTGCTTTCGATCGGCATGGAGGTCTCGCCGGGGGTGCTCGATCTCGCCCGGCGCCTGGGGCTCGAGCTCACCCCGGGGCGCTTCTGCCGCACGGCGAGCCTCACCCCCGTCGCCTCCTCGCGCGAGGGCATCTACGTCTGCGGCGCTTTCCAGGGTCCCAAGGACATCCCCCAGTCCGTGATCGACGCGAGCGCGGCGGCGATGGCCGCGGGCGAGATCCTCGCCCCGGCCCGGGGCAGCCGGACCCGCACGAAGGAGAAGGTCCCGGAGGTGAACGTGGTGAACGAGCGGCCGCGGATCGGGGTCTTCGTCTGCCGCTGCGGGACCAACATCGCGGGCGTCGTCGACGTCCCGGCGGTCGCCGAGTACGCGAAGAGCCTGCCCTACGTCGAGTTCGCCACCGACAACCTCTATTCCTGTTCCCAGGACACCCAGGAGACCATCTCCAAGATCATCCGCGAGAAGAAGTTGAACCGGGTCGTGGTCGCGGCCTGCACGCCGAAGACCCACGAGCCGCTCTTCCAGGAGACGCTCGTCAACGCCGGGCTGAACAAGTACCTCTTCGAGATGGCGAACATCCGCAACCAGGACTCCTGGGTGCACAAGAACACCCCCGAGCTGGCCACGCGCAAGGCGAAGGACCTCGTGCGCATGGCGGTGGAAAAGGCGGCGCTGCTTTCCCCGCTGCGCGAGGCGGAGCTCGAAATCCACCAGAGCGCCCTCGTCGTCGGCGGCGGGCTGGCGGGCATGGCCGCGGCCCGCGGCCTGGCGCGGCAGGGCTACGCCGTCCACCTCGTCGAGAAGGAAGACCGCCTCGGGGGGCAGGCCCGGAACCTCTACCGCACGGCCCGCGGGGAACCCGTGCCCGAGCTGCTCTCCGCGATGATCGCCGAGATCGAGGCCGACCCCCGGATCCAGGTGCACCGCGGGGCGGCGATCTCCCGGGTGGAGGGGTTCGTCGGCAACTTCAAGACGACCCTCGAGGGGCCGGGCGGCGGCCGCACGATCGAGCACGGGGTCGCCATCCTCGCCACCGGCGGGAGGCCCTACCGGCCGAGCGAGTACGGCTACGGGACCGACCCGCGCATCCTGACCAGCCTCGAGCTCGACGGCAAGATCCTCGCCGGAGACCCCGATCTGAAACGCCTGACCAGCGCGGTCTTCATCCAGTGCGTCGGCTCCCGGGAGCCCGAGCGCCCCTACTGCTCGCGCGTCTGCTGCACCCACAGCGTGGACAATGCGATCCACCTCAAGGAGATGAACCCGGAGATGAACGTGTTCGTTCTCTACCGGGACCTGCGCACGTACGGGGAGCGGGAACTGCTCTACAAGAAGGCCCGGGAGATGGGGGTGATCTTCGTGCGCTTCTCCCGCGAGCGCAAGCCGGAGGTGCGCCTCGAGGGCGGCCGGCTCCTCGTCCGCGTCTTCGACCCCATCCTCGGCCGCGAGCTCGCGCTCGAGGCCGATCTCGTGACCCTGGCGACGGCGATCCTGCCCCAGGAGAACGAGGCCCTCGCCCAGTTCTTCAAGGTCCCGCTGAATGCCGACGGCTTCTTCGTCGAGCGGCACGCCAAGCTCGGCCCCTCGGAGTTCGCCACCGACGGGGTCTTCCTCTGCGGGCTCGCCCATTACCCCAAGCCGATCGACGAGGCGATCGCCCAGGGCCAGGCGGCGGCCGCCCGCGCGGTCACGCTCCTGGCGCGCAAGACGCTCTACACGAGCGGCACGGTCGCCGAGGTGGACCCCCGGATGTGCAGCCGCTGCGGGGTGTGCGTGTCGATCTGCCCCTACTCGGCCCCCTCGTGGATCGAGAAGGGGCCCTTCGCCGAGCGCGCGCAGATCAACCCCGTCCTGTGCAAGGGCTGCGGCCTGTGCGTGGCCTCCTGCCGCTCGGGGGCCATCCACCTCAAAGGCTTCGACAACGACCAGATCTTCGCCCAGATCTTCAGCCTGCGCGAAGCGGTGTGAGAGGAGGAAGCGAGATGTCGGACTGGGAACCCAAGATCGTCGCGTTCCTGTGCAACTGGTGCAGCTACGGGGCTGCGGACCTCGCCGGGGTCAGCCGGATGGAATACCCGCCCCACATCCGCGTGATCCGCATCCCGTGCACCGGCCGCATGAGCCCCAACTTTTTCCTCGCCGCCCTGCGGGAAGGGGCCGACGGCGTCTGGGTCTCCGGGTGACACCCCGGGGAATGCCATTACCTGGAAGGTAATTACTACGCCCGTCGCAAATTCGCGTTGTTCAAGAACCTGATGGAGCACATGGGGATCGAGCCCGGACGCCTGCAGTTCTCCTGGATCTCCTCGGCCGAGTCGACGAAGTTCGTCACCGTGGCCGCCCAGGTCACCGAGGCCGTGCGCGCGCTCGGCCCGAACACGCGCTTCATCAAGCCATTGGCCGAGGTCGCCTGACATGACGAGCACGACGGACATCCTCCGCGAAACCGCCGCGCGCCTGCTTTCCACCGGGGCGGTGGAGATGGTGATCGGCTTCCGCCAGGGAACGATCCCGATGATGAACGAGCCCTGCTTCGTGCGCAAGCCCGCCGAGGCGGGGCTTCTCGTCTGGGACAGCCATTGCGGCATCAACCTGGCGAACTACGTGACCGACCGCAAGGAGAACAAGATCGGGATCGTCGCCAAGGGGTGCGACTCGCGCAACCTCGTGACGCACATCCTGGAGAACAAGATCCGCCGCGAGCAGCTCGTGGTGATCGGGGTTCCCTGCCGCGGGATGGCGGACAAGCGCAAGATCGCGATGAAATGCCCCGGCGAGATCCTGCGCGTGCACGAAACCGAGACCGCGATCACCGCCGAGGGCGAGGGGTTCACCCGGACCTTCGAGAAGGCCGACGTGCTCCAGCACAACTGCAGCCTCTGCATCCACCGCAACCCGGTGATCCACGACGAGCTGGTCGGCGAGCCCGTGGAGGAGCAGCAGGGGGTGGACCGCTACGCCGACGTGCGCGCCGTCGAGGCCATGTCGCCCGAGCAGCGCTGGAAGTACTTCGAGGACCTGCTCGCCCCCTGCATCCGCTGCTACGCGTGCCGCAACGCGTGCCCCCTGTGCTATTGCCCGACCTGCTTTGTCGACGAGTCGCGGCCGCAATGGGTGGGCAAGGGCCAGGACCCGGTCGACGTGCGCACCTTCCATTTCCTGCGGGCCTACCATTGCGCCGGCCGCTGCACGGACTGCGGCGCCTGCGAGCGCGCCTGCCCCGTGGGGATCAACATGCGCCTGTTCACGAAAAAACTCGAAAAGGACTGCCTGGAGCTCTTCGGCTGGGAAGCCGGCCTGAGCCTCGAGGTGCGGCCGGCGCTCGATCACTACCGGCCCAACGACCCGAACGATTTCATCCGCTGATCGCGGCGCCGCAGAGGACAGGGACCATGAGGATGTTGCTGATCGACCGCCGGGCCTGGGAGGAGGGCCTGACTCGGGCCGCCGGCCAATACGGCCTGATCGGGCCGGTCAAGGAAAAGGAGTTCCACAGCTTCCGGCCGCTCCGGCCCGGGGAGCTGCCCGATCTCGCCTTCCAGAACAGCCGGCTTTCCCCCAAGCACGTCGTGTACCCGCAGACCGAGCCGATGTTCACCTACACGCTGGACGAGACCCGCGAGGATCGGCACCTGCTGAAGGAGGTCCGCCGGGAGATCCCCCCCCGGGCCGTTCTGGGCATCCGGCCCTGCGACGCCAAGGCCTTCGTCCTGGTGCGGCTCAACTTCGACACCCCGGACGTTCAGGACCCCTATTGGCTGCGGGCCTACGAGGCCACGACCTTCATCGGCCTGGGATGCAACGCCCCCTGCAGCAGCTGTTTCTGCACGACGGCGGGCTGCGGGCCCTTCCACGAAGAGGGCCTCGACCTGCTCCTCGCCGATCTCGGCGAGTCCTTCGTCGCCAAGGTGCTCACCCCCAAGGGCGAGGCCTTCGCCCGCGCCGCGGGCTGGACGGCCGAGGCCCCGGCCGAGGCAGAGGTCGCCTTCCGGGAGCGCGCGCGGGCGGCCGAAGGCAAGATCACCTCCTTCGTCCAGACCGAGCACCTGAAATCCATCCCGGTGAACGACCTCTACAACGCGCCCTTCTGGGAGGAGGTTTCCTTCGCCTGCATCAACTGCGGCACCTGCACCTATTCCTGCCCCACCTGCTGGTGCTTCGACATCCAGGACGAGACCCGCGGCAAGTGCGGCGTGCGCATGAAACTCTGGGATTCCTGCATGTACCCGCTCTTCACGCTGCACGGCTCCGGGCACAACCCGCGGGGGACCAAGCTGCACCGGGTGCGGCAGCGGTTCATGCACAAGCTCAAGTACTTCGTGGAGAAATACGACCGCGGCATCCAGTGCGTGGGCTGCGGCCGCTGCGTGCGGCTGTGCCCGGTGAACATCGACATCCGGCGTGTCTGCAACACGATGAACGGCTTTGCCGTGTCCGGCGAAGCCTGCGCGATTCCCTGAGCCACCCAGGAGAGCCAGCCGTGCGAAACCCCTATCAACCCTACCCGGTGCGCATCGACGCCGTCACGGTCGAAACCGAGGACCGCAACCTCAAGACCTTCCGCTTCACCTTCCTCGACCCGGGGGACGAGGGGCGTTTCGCCTACCGGGCCGGGCAGTTCGCGGAGCTCTCGATCGCCGGCAAGGGCGAGATCCCCATCGGGATCGCCTCCTCGCCGACCGAGAAGGGCTTCGTCATGTTCACCGTGAACAAGGTCGGACTCGTCTCCTCCCACCTGCACGCGATGCGGGTCGGCGACGTGATGGGCATCCGCGGGCCTCTCGGCAACTGGTACCCCTGGGAACGGATGGAGGGCAAAAACGTCGTCATCATCGGCGGGGGCTTCGCCTTCACGACGCTGCGCTCCTCGATCGTCTACATGCTCGACCCCCAAAACCGCGGCCGGTTCGGGGAAATCCACGTGATCTACGGCGCGCGGACCCCGGGGATGCTTCTCTACCGCGAGGAGCTCGCCGCCTGGGAGCGCCGCGACGACATCCGCATGCACATCACGGTGGACGCGACGAACGACCCGGGGTGGAAGTACAACGTCGGCTTCGTCCCCGCGATCACCGAGAAGAAGGCGCCGCCCGCCGGCGAGGACACCTTCGCCATCATCTGCGGCCCGCCGATCATGATCAAGTTCACCCTGCCGGTGTTGGAAAAGCTGGGCTACCCCAACGACCGCATCATCATGTCTCTCGAAAACCGGATGAAATGCGGCATCGGCATGTGCGGCCGCTGCAACATCGGCAAGGAGTTCGTCTGCAAGGACGGCCCGGTGTTCACCCTGGAGCAGCTCAACCGCACCCCGCGCGAATACTGATCGCGGTCGGCTGCGCCCGAAGCCGGCCCCCCGGCGGAAGGACGTGCGAGCCGCCCCTTGACAGGAGCGGGCCCTTCTTTTACAAGGTACCGATCGCGTCTCCCCATGAGGATGACAGGGCCGACCGCCTTTTCTTCGTCCAAATCGCGCAAAGGAGGATGGGATTCATGCCGACAGTCGAATGGATGGGAAAAACCTTCACCGTGGATGAAGACGGGTTCATCGATTCCTATGCCAACTGGTGCCCCGAGTGGGTCCAGTACGTGAAGAGCCAGGAAGGCATCGAGGAGCTCACCGAGGACCACAAGAAGATCATCGAGGTCCTTCGGGATTACTACGAAAAGAACGGCATCGCGCCCATGGTGCGGGTTCTTTCCAAGGTGACCGGCTTCAAGCTGAAGCAGATCTACGAGCTCTTCCCCTCCGGGCCGGGCAAGGGGGCCTGCAAGATGGCGGGGCTGCCCAAACCGACGGGGTGCGTCTGACGCGGCCCGTTCGGCCCCCCGCGGACCCGTTTCAACCGGCTACGCCCCGCCGAGGCTTCCCGCGGCGGGGCTTTCGTTTCCGGGCGAGGCGCGGCACGCCATGGTGCTCACCGTTCGCACGCGGCGCAAGGCGGAACTCGTCGACATCACCGCGGCGCTCGACCGCCTGGTCGCCGAGAGCGGCCTGCGGCAGGGGATCGGGGTCATCTTCGTCCCCCACACCACGGCGGGTTTGACGATCAACGAGAACGCCGATCCCGACGTTCGCGAAGACCTGCTGGCGGCGCTGGAGCGGCTGGTCCCCGAGCGCGCGGCGTGGCGCCACCGGGAAGGCAACGCGCCGGCCCACGTCAAGGCCCTGCTCACGGGAACCTCCCAGGTGGTGGCGATCGAAAACGGCCGCCTTGCGCTCGGGACCTGGCAGGGGGTGTTTCTCTGCGAGTTCGACGGCCCCCGGGAGCGTCGGGTGTTCCTGCACCTCCTCGCGGCTGCGGGCGAGGCGGCGCGGCGGGAGCGATGACGACCGCCCCCGGTGCAGAGGGCTGGGACGAGCTCGACCGGCGGATCCTCAACCGGATCCAGTCGGACTTCCCGGTCGCCTCGCGGCCGTTTCTCGTGCTCGCCGCCGAGCTGGGCGTCGCCGAGGAAGAGCTGATCGCGCGCGTCCGTCGGCTCAAGGCTCAAGGCTGGATCCGGCGGATCGGCGGCAACTTCGTCCCCGACCGCCTGGGGTACGTCAGCACCCTTTGCGCCGCGCGGGTCCCCCCCGAGCGGCTGCCCGCCTTCATCGAGGCCGTCAACCGGTATCCCGGCGTCACCCACAACTACCTGCGCGAAAACCTCTGGAACGTCTGGTTCACCTTCATCGCGCCCTCGATGGCCGACATCGAGGAAAAGCTCGACCGCCTGCGCGCCGAAACCGGGGTGACGGAGATCCTCAACCTGCCCGCGACCCGGGTCTTCAAGATCCGGGCGCAGTTCGATGTCTGAGCCCCGCGTCATGACCTCGGTCCGCATCGCCGCCGTTGTCCTGGCCGCCCCCCGCCGCAGGGCGGCCGAGACCCTCGAGCGCATGGAGGAGTGGGTCGCGGCGGCGCGGCGCGAGGGGGCCGCCATCGTCTGCTTCCCCGAGATGAACGTCACCGGCTACGGCGTCGACCCCGGCTTCGCCGCCGAAATCGAGGCCGTGGGGCCGGGAATCCCGGGGCGGCTCGCCGAGATGGCCGCGCGGCACGGGGGGGTGGTGCTCGCGGGGTTTGCGGAATGCGCGCCCGGCGGCGGCCTCTATGCCACCCACCTCGTCGCCGGGCCGGGGGGCGTGATCGGATCCTACCGCAAGCTGCACCTGGCGCCGCCCGAGGAGGCCCTGTTCCGCGCCGGGGACGCCGTGCCGTGCTTCGCGGCGGCGGGCGTGCGCTTCGGCGTCCAGCTCTGCTACGACGCGCACTTCCCGGAGCTCGCGACCCGCATGGCGCTCGACGGGGCCGATGTCCTCTTCCTGCCGCACGCCTCGCCGCACGGCAGCCCGGAGGAAAAACGCGCCTCCTGGATGCGGCACCTCCCCGCGCGGGCCTTCGACAACGGGGTCTACGTCGTCGCCTGCAACCCCGAAGGCGAAAGCGGCGGCGGCCTCCGCTTCCCCGGCCTGGCCCTCGCCATCGGGCCCGACGGCCGGGTCCTCGCGGAACACCTCGGCGGGGAAGGGATGCTCGTCTGCGACGTGGAGGAAAGCCGACTCGCCGCGGTCCGCCGCCACCCCCTGCGCTATTTCCTGCCCCGCCGCCGCCCGGAGCTCTACGTCCCCCGGCGCTGACGGCGCCGGGGGGGGGAAGGCGGGCCGATCGTGCGCGGGCCGGCTCAGTAGGCCGGCAGGTAGCGCAACCCCGCCGTGTACCAGAGCTCGTTTCCCCGCGGCACGGGCCTCATCCAGCGGACCTCCGCCAGGGCCACGCTGCGTGCCGGCGCCGCGGAGCCCGCGCGGCCGACGGCGCGGACGACGAGAATCGTCCCGGGGGAGACCGGCGCCCGCAGCTCGGCGGCAAAGCCCTGGTCACAGCAGTTGCGGAGCGTGCCCTCGATGACGTCGTCCTGGGGATGGGATCGAAGACGCGAACAGAGGATCCCGGTGGAGACGCGGCGTCGAAGGGAGGATCGTTTTTCCATGGCGCGGTTCCTTTCGTCCGCCGGGGGATCGGGAAGCCCCCCTGCGGCCTTCGCGGACCCTCTTGCCGCCGGGGGGCCAAGTCGCAGGCCTTCCGCTTCAGCGGAAGACCAGGACCGGGATGCTGGAATGGGTCAAGACCTTCTGGGTTTCGCTGCCGAGCAGGAGCGCACTCACGCCGCGGCGGCCGTGCGAGGCCATCAGGATGAGGTCGCAGCCCCGGCCCGCCGCCGTGTCGATGATGGCCCGCCAGGGTTGGTCGTTCGTGGCGACGAGGGTCTCGCAGGCCACCCCCTCCGCCGCCGCGGTCGCCCGCGCCGCCTCGAGGGTCTTTTCGGCGAGGTCCCGCCAGCGGGCCTCGAGCTGCTCGCGGAATTCCACGGGGCTGTCGCCGCCGTCGTAGAGACGGAACGTGTTCGGGACCACGAAGAGCCCGGTCGTCCGCGCGCCGAGGCTGCGGGCAAGCCGGATGCCGTTCTGCACGGCGGTGTGGGAAAGCGCCGAGCCGTCCGTCGGAAGCAGAATGTGGCGGAACATGGCCCCCTCCTTTCCCGGCGTTGTGGCCGCCGGAATCCCCCGAGAGCCGCCCCGGCCCCGCCGGCCTTCCCCGGGAGACAGCCCTTGCGGGCGGTGGGTTTCGGGGAGCGCCGCCGGGGGTCGCCTGCGGCAGGGCTGCGGCGACGGGTCCCCCCGGCGGTCCTCTCCGTTTTCGGGGGAGACGAAGCGGTCCCCCCCATTCTGCCGGATGGCTTCATCCTGAAGCAGGCCCCGCCCCTTGTCCATAGGGGCGGGGCCTCATTTTGCGGGGAGAACTTCCCGGCCCCGGGAGAAATTCCCGGTCGGCCCGGAACCTGGGCGGTCATTCCTTCCAGAGATCCAGGTCGATGACGCCCACCCGGGCGGCGTAGCGGATCAGCTCGAGGCTGCTCCGCAGGCCGAGTTTCTGGAGGATGCGGCTGCGGTGGTTTTCGACCGTCTTGGGGCTGATGAAGAGCCGTTCGGCGATGTGCCGCGTGGGGTGGCCCTCGGCGAGGAGGGCGAAGATCTCCTGCTCGCGGGGGGTGAGGGTTTCGTAGGCGGCATCCGGCCGCGTGCCGGACATGGCGACGACCCCGGCCAGCCGAGCGAGCACCTGCTGCGACACGGCGGAGTCGAGGAAGGTTTCGCCCTGCAGGACGATGTCGATCGCCTGCAGCAGCCGCTCGGGGGCGGAGTCCTTGGTCACGAACCCCGTGGCGCCGGCCCGGAAGGCGCTCACGATGTAGTCGATCTTGGAGTGCATGGTGACGATCAGGACCGCCGTCCGGGGAAGCTCCCGTTTGAGCTGCTGGGTGACCTCGATCCCGCTGCGGTCCGGCAGCGAGATGTCGATCAGGGCCAGGCGGGGCCGGTGCTCGTGGGCCAGGCGCAGCGCCGCGTCCCCGCGGCCGGTCTCGGCGACCACCTCGTAGGCGGGGTTGCGGCCGATGATGGCCTTGAGCCCCTCGCGGAAGAGGGTGTGGTCGTCCACCAGCAGAATCGTTTGCTTTTTTCCCACGGCGCGTCTCACTCCGGGCAGGGCAGCCTGGCGAGGATCTTGGTCCCCCGGCCGGGGGCGGAGGTCACGAGCAGAAGGCCGCCGAGCACCTCGGCTCGTTCCTGGAGGCTTCGCAACCCCATGCGCTTCTCGGCGTCGATCGCCCGGGCGCGCTCGGCGACATCGAAACCCCGGCCGTCGTCCTCGATGCGCAGCAGGAGGTGCGGCCGGACCGCCGCCAGCTTGACGACGGCGCGGGAGGCCTGGGCGTGCTTGTGGACGTTGTTCAAGGCTTCCTGGACCATGCGGTAGAGCTGGATCTGGACCTGGAAATCGAGCCGCAGCCGCTCGACGCCGACGGCCCGGAAGTCCACGGCGAGGCCGGTCTTCTCCGCGAATTCCCGGCAGAACATGGCGATCGCCTGGACGAGCCCCATCTCCTCGAGGCCGGGCGGCCGGAGTTCGTAGGCGAGGTCGCGCACCGTGAAAATGGCGCGCTCGAGGAGCTGCCCCAGCCGTTGCACATCCTCCCGCAGGGCGGGGGGGGCGGCGGGGTGCCGGTCGGGAAGCGTTTCCAGGGCGATCTTGATGCCGCTCAGGTCCTGGCCCAGCCGGTCGTGGAGCTCGCGCGAGATCATGCGCCGCTCCTCCTCCTGGGTTTTCATCAGCTTGCGGGTGAGGGAGCGGATCTGGGTCTCGGTCCGCTTGTGCTCCTCGAGGTGGCCGATCCAGCGCGCAAGACGCGCCGCGTCGGGATCCGGGCCGGCGGCCTCCCCCGGGGGGAGAACGTAGCAGTTGTCGTAGAACGCGGCACCGATCAGGACCCGCGGGTGGACGGCGAGCGCTTCGAGCAGGAAGGCGGCCGGGGTGCGCCGCCGGTCGTAGTGGCAGATCAGGAGCGCCGAAAGCGCCCCGAGTTGCGGCGGGATCGCCGCTCCCCAGCGCAGCAGATGCCCCGGGGCCGCGGCGGCGAGGAGGGCGGGGCCGATCTCCGCGGAGATGCGCAGCCCGCCGTAGCCTTCCCCGATCTTTCGGGTGGCGAGGCGGCGCAGGGCGCCGAGGGCCGCATCGACGCCGCCCTCCGGGTCCACGGCGGCGACCTTCGAGGAATGCAGGATGTCGATCTGGCGGCGTTTCCGTAAAGGGGCCGGATCCACGCCCTGCTCGCGCAGGCCCCGCTCGAGGGTTTCCTCTCCTTCCTCGTCGGTCAGGGCGAGCACCGCCTCGTGCCGTTCCACCCCCTGGCGGACGAAGGTCGCGCGCACGAGGTCATGCTCGCCGCGGCTTTCGTAGACGGCCCCGAGGTGGTCGCCGGCCTGGAGCTTCCAGAGCTCGCGCTCGAGCTCGCGTCGCCGATCGGGGTGGACCATCGTGCGCTCCGGTCGCGGCCGCGGGGGCCGGGCAGTCGATCGGGAGGGAGAGGGCGCCTTGCGCCGGGTGGCCCATTATCGCCTTTCGATGCGAAAAATCAACGCCGGCGGGCCTCTCGCCGGTGGGCCCGGAGGGCATCCAGGCTGTAGAGGGCGAGTGCGGCCCAGATCAGGCCGAAGGCGAACCCCTGGGCCGGGGAGAAGGGCTCGCCGTAGTGGCCCACGGCGAGCAGGAACATGCCGCTCGGCGCGAGGTATTGCATCAGCCCCAGCGTCGCGAGCGTGACCCGCCGCGCGCCGAGGACAAAGAGGAGCAGCGGGAGCGCGGTGAAGGCGCCCGTGCCCGCGAGAAGCCAATCCCGGGCGGGGTCGCCGCGGAGAAAGGCTCCCGTCCCCTGGACCTCGAGGACCGCGAGGTAGGCGAGGCAGAGGGGGGCGAGGAGCAGCGTCTCCACGGTCAGCCCGACCAGGGCGCCCGCGGCGGCGGTCTTGCGCAACAGCCCGTAGAGCCCGAAGGTGATCCCGAGAAAGAGGGCGATCCACGGCGGCTCGCCGAGCGAGAGGGTGCGCAGGAGCACGGCGAGGAAGGCAAGCCCCACGGCCACGGCCTGGGGCCGGCGCAGCCGCTCGCGGAGAACGAGCACGCCGAGCACCACGTTCACCAGGGGGTTGATGTAGTAGCCGAGGCTTCCCTGGAGGATGAAGCCGTGGTTCACCGCCCAGATGTAGAGGATCCAGTTGCCGCTCAGCAAGAGGGTGGTGAGGGCGAAGGTGGCGAGCAGCCTCCGGTCGCGCAGGGCGCCTGCGGCCTCGCCCAGCCGGCCCGAGAGCGCGCAGAGGCCGAGGAGCAGGAGGGCGGACCAGAGCACGCGGTGGGCCACGATCTCGAGCGCGGGGACATCCTCGAGGGCCTTCCAGTAGAGGGGGCTTGCCCCCCAGAGGGCGAAGGCCCCGCCCGCGGCGAGGACCCCCGCGGCCGATCGCCTCCCCGGCCGGCCGAGCGGCGGCGTGTCCATGGAGGGCGCTATCCCGCCGTGCGGCCGAGGAGAAGCTCCTCGACCGCAGCGGCCACGCGCTCGGCGGTGAAGCCGTAGCGCTCGAGGACGACCGCTCCCGGGGCCGAGGCGCCGAAGCGCTCGACGCCGATCACGCGCCCCCCGGGCCCCACGAAACGCTCCCAGCCGAAGGGAACCCCCGCCTCCACGGCGACGCGGGCGGTCACCCCGGGCGGCAGGACCGAGGTGCGCACCTCGGCCGGGGCGGCCGCGAAGAGCTCCCAGCTCGGCACGCTGACCACCCGGACGGAGCGGCCGTTTTGCGCCAGAAGCTCCTGGGCCGCGAGCGCCGTGTGCACCTCGGAACCGCTGGCGAGGAGGATGGCCTCGAGGTCCCGCGGCTCGGGCGAGAGCACGTAGGCCCCCTGGCGCAGGCCCCGTGCCGGGGCGAGGCGGGTGCGGTCGAGAACGGGCAGGTTCTGGCGGCTCAAGATCAAGGCCGTCGGCCCCGCGGTGCGCTCCAGCGCCACGCGCCAGGCCTCGGCCGTCTCGGTCGCGTCGGCCGGCCGCAGCACGACGAGGCCGGGGAGGATCCGCAGCGAGGCGAGCTGCTCGACGGGCTGGTGCGTGGGGCCGTCCTCGCCCACGGCGAGGCTGTCGTGGGTGAACACGTAGAGCACGGGAAGCCGCATCAAGGCGGCGAGCCGGATCGCCGGCCGCAGGTAGTCGGCGAAGACGAGAAAGGTCCCGCCGTAGGGGCGCAGGCCCCCGTGCAGGGCGAGCCCCGAGAGGATCCCGCCCATGGCGTGCTCGCGCACCCCGAAGCGCAGGTAACGGCCGCCGGGGGTCGCCCGTTGGAAATCGACCGCCCCGCGGAAGCGCGTGTTGTTGGACGGGGTGAGATCGGCCGAGCCGCCGATCAGTTCGGGCACGCGCGGTGCGGTCGCCTCGAGCACCCGGCCGAACGCGCTGCGCGTGGCGATCGGCGGCGCACCCGCGAAGTCGGGGAGCTCCGCATCCCAGCCCGCGGGAAGTCCTCCCGCGAGCCCCCGGCGCCACTCGGAGGCGAGGTCCGGGTGCCGGCGGGACCAGGCGGCGAAGCGGCGCTCCCAGGCGGCGTGCCACCGCGCGCCGCGCTCCAGGCAGCGCCGGAAGCGGCGCAGCGCGGCTTCCGGCACGAAGAAGGCTTCGTCGGGCGGGAACCCCAGGCGCTCCTTGGTCAGGCGCACCTCCTCGGCCCCCAGCGGGGCGCCGTGGGCCTCGCTGCGGCCTTCCTTGTTCGGGCTGCCCCAGGCGATCCGCGTGCGACAGACGATCAGCGAGGGGCGCTCCTCGTCCGCCCGCGCTCGGCGGAAGGCCTCGAGGATCGCCGCCGGGTCGTTTCCGTCGCGCACACGCAGCACCTGCCAGCCGTAGGCGCGGAAGCGGCGGGCGACGTCCTCGCTGAAGGCGAGGTCTGTCGGCCCGTCGATCGTGACGCGGTTGTCGTCCCAGAGGCAGATGAGCCGCCCCAGGCCGAGGTGGCCGGCGAGCGAGGCGGCCTCGGCGGCCACCCCCTCCATCAGATCCCCGTCCCCGCAGAAGACGTAGGTCCGGTGGTCCACGATCTTGAGCCGGCCGCGGTTGAAGCGCGCCGCGAGGTGGCGTTCGGCGATCGCCAACCCCACGGCGTTGGCGATCCCCTGCCCCAGGGGTCCCGTCGTCGTCTCGACGCCGGGGGTGTGCCGGTATTCCGGGTGGCCCGGGGTCTTGCTCCCCCATTGGCGGAATTGCCGGAGGTCCTCGAGCGTGACCGCGTAGCCGCAGAGGAAGAGCAGGCCGTAGAGCAACGCCGAGGCGTGGCCGTTCGAGAGGATGAAGCGGTCCCGGTCGGGCCAGGCGGGATCGCGGGGGTCGTGGCGCAAGAGGCGGGTGAAGAGGGCGTAGCCCGCCGGTGCCAGCCCCATGGGCGCCCCGGGGTGGCCGGAGCGGGCCGTTTCCACCATGTCCATGGCCAGGGTGCGGATCGTGTTCACGCAGAGCGTGTCGAGGGAAGGGCGAGCGCCGGGCATGGTTTTCTCCTTTCCGCGGGCCGCGCTCCGGGGGCTTGGGCCTCTCAGCCGGCGCGCAGGGCCTCGAACTGTTGGGCGACGAAGTCCACCGTCAGGCGGGTGGCCCGGGAAAACTCGGCCGCCGTGGCGATCAGGGCGGCGTGGCGGTTGAACTGCTCGGGGGTGAGGCCGTCGGGCTCGTAGGCTTCGGTGAAGTAGGGCAGGCGCTTCAGCTTGGCGAGCGTCTCCGGCGGGACGTCCTCTTCCACCGCATCCGGCCGAAAGGGACCGAGGTCGTCTTCGATCGCCATGAGGGCCTCGATGAAGGGCGGCGGGCAGGCGTAGACGACGTCGGCGCCCGCGGTTTTTTCGACATGCCAGCTCGCCCCGGAGCCGTCCGCGGCGCAGGGGCCGATGCACATGCTGCTGATCAGCAGCTTGACCGGGAGGTTTCGCCCGCGGACGAGGCGGTAGGCGCGCCGGAAGATGGCCAGCTCGGCCCACCGCAGGTCGGCCTCCTCGAGCCCGATCCCGCGCGCCTCGGCCTGGGCTGCGAGGTCGCCCAGGCGGCCGTAGCGGCCGGACATGTGGGTGATGACGGCGCGGAAGCGCGCGAGATCGATCCCGGCGCGGCGGGCGCGCGCGAGGCCGCGCTCGATGGCCTCGAGGCAAGCCGCGAACTGGGGCAGGGTGAAGGAAAGCGTGTTGTTGACGCCGATTCCGCGGGCGGCCAGCTCCTCGATGACGCCGTAGCCTTCGCGGGTTCCCGGGACCTTGATCAGCAGGTTCGGCGCAAGGCTCGCGAGATCGAGCGCCTGGGCGAGCATGCGATCCCCGTCGAAACAGTCCCGCGGGTCGACCTGGGCGCAGAGCACGCCGTAGCGGCCGCCGCTCGCTTCCCAGAGGGGGCGCATGAACCGCGCCCCCTGGCGGATGATTTCGCGGTAGGTGCGCCAGAAGACGGCCTCGACGCTCTGGGCGGGGTCCTCGCGGATGAACCCGCGCACGATCTGCGCCCAGCGGGCCAGGTCCTCCCGCAGCGCGGCGAGGCTGAGCGGGGGGTTGGTGGTCACGCCGCGGAAGAGGTTGCGCTCCGGGTCGGCGGGGTTGAAGAGCCGCGCGAGCTGTTCGCGCCAGCGCGCGCGCTTGGCCGCCGGGGCGCAGGCGACCACGCGCTCGGCCCAGGGCCCGTAGACCATGGGCGCCGAGTCCCACCAGATCTCCGCCTGCGGGTTCGCGGCTTGGAGTTTTTCCAGGACGTGCGGTTCGTGCATCGGATTGATCCGGCCCGAAGGCCGCGGGGGGGCGACCGGCGGGCCGGGGCTCTGCGATGTTCGGCCGGCGAAAGCGCACCCCGCCTTTCGCCCGCGCGGTTGCCCCCCGCGGCCGGAGGCGCTATACCGGGGCGCTTCGCGGCGCAGTCGTCTCGAATACGGGAAAAGGAGGAAGGATGCAATCGAAAATCGCCCTGCGGGCCGTGATCCTCGATCTGGCGGGCACCTGTGTCGACTACGGCAGCCGCGCGCCCGTCGAGGCCTTCGTCGAGCTCTTCCGGCGCCGGCGCGTGGCGGTGGGCTTCGAGCGCGCCCGCGAGCCCATGGGCCTGGGCAAGCGGGATCACATCGCGGCGATGCTCGCCCACCCCGAAACCGCCGCGGCCTGGCGCGCGGTTCACGGGAAGGACCCGGGGCCGGAGGACCTCGAGGCCCTGTATCGCGAGTTCGTGCCGCTGCAGATCGAGGTGCTGCCCCGCTCGAGCCGGTTGATCCCCGGCACGGCGGAGGCGGTGGATCGGATGCGGCGGTCCGGGATCCGGATCGGGGTGACGACCGGCTACAACCGCGCGATGATGGCGGTCGTCCTGGAGGAGGCCAAGCGCCAGGGCTTTGCGCCGGAGGCGGCGGTCTGCGTCGAGGACGTGCCGGCGGGCCGGCCTGCGCCCTGGTTGATTTTTCGCTGCATGGAGCGTCTTGCGGTCTGGCCGCCCGCCGCCGTCATCGCGGTGGGGGACACGCTTCCGGACGTGGCCGCGGGCCGGAACGCGGGCTGCTGGTCGGTCGGCGTGGCCGCGACCGGGAACCTCGTCGGCTGGAGCGAAGAGGAGGAGGCGACGCTCCCCGCGGCCGCACGGCGTGCGGCCCTGCGGCAGGCAAGGCGCGCGCTCCGGGAGGCCGGGGCCCATCTCGTCATCGATCGCGCAGCCGAACTCGAGGCCGTCTGCGCCGCCATCGCGCGCCGCCTGGCCGCAGGCCGCAAGCCGTGATGGGTTGCGAGGCCCCCTGGTGCGCATCCCCGCGTCCGGGACCCGGGCCTCACCGGATGGTCGGCAAAATGTATCTAAAAAGATACATATTTTTGTGCTAGAGCACGCAAAAAAAATCGAGACCGGCCAAAATGGCATTGCCTTTTGGCTCAAACGAGTTATAATGGCTTCGTAACTCTTCGGGAAAAATTGAAATTTGAACGGTCGGCGGCAAAAAAATTCTGTTGACAACCACGATTGGTTGTATTAATGCACTGGCAAAGCACAATATCGTGGGGTCGTCCGCGAATACCGAAATGGAATTCGGTTGCAATTGTGCACCAATGAGATTTCCGGATTTCCGGCGGCAAGGATCAGCGTCAAGCGTGTAATCGGAAGACGAGGCGAACACGTCAGAGAAGCGGAACGTGGCCTTTCACATCCTTTGATCCGGAAAGGAGAACCGCGATTTCCATGAAACCCGATGCCGTGAATCTTGGCCGCACAGGCGCCACCTCCCGGCCCGGATCCCTGAACGAGACGGGCTCCGAAAACGACGAAGAGCCTCCGGGTTCCGGCGCCGCCGCCGAAACCGCCCTCCCCTCCGCCCCGCTTTCCCGTTCCCCACGCAAGCTGACCGTCGTTCCCTTTCAGCGGCCGCGCCTGCCGAGCTCGCCGCGCGTGAGCGCCTTTCGCCGCGCCTATTTCCCGGCGGTGAGCGAGAAGGAGTGGAACGACTGGCAGTGGCAGGTCCGCCACCGCATCCGCACGCTCGAGCAGCTCGAGCGCATGCTCGTGCTCTCCGACTCCGAGCGCGGCGCCATCGAGCGGGCCCAGGCCCGCCTCCCCGTGGGGATCACGCCCTATTTCATGAGCCTGATCTCGCGCGAGGACCCCGCCGATCCGCTGCGCCGCACGGTGATCCCGACGATGGCGGAGTTCGTGCGCTCGCCCGGCGAGGACGACGACCCCCTCGGCGAGGAGACCCAGAGCCCGGTGCGCGGCCTGGTGCATCGCTATCCGGACCGCGTCCTGCTTCTCGTCCTCGATTTCTGTTCCACCTACTGCCGCTACTGCACGCGCTCGCGCATCGTCGGCCACGGGGCCATCTACCCCAGCCGCGCGCGGCTCGAGCAGGCGATCGACTACATCCGCCGGACCCCCACCGTGCGCGACGTCCTGATCTCCGGCGGCGACCCGCTCATTCTGAACGACGAACGGCTGGCCTGGCTGCTCTCGCGGCTCCGCGCCATTTCCCACGTGGAGATCATCCGCATCGGGACCAAGATTCCGGCCGTTCTGCCGCAGCGCATCACGCCCGCGCTCGTGCGCATGCTGCGGCATTACCACCCGCTGTGGATGAGCCTGCATTTCACCCACCCCGCGGAGTGCACCCCGGAAGCCGCGCGGGCGTGCGAGCGCCTGGCCAACGCCGGCATCCCGCTCGGATCCCAAACCGTGCTTCTCAAGGGCATCAACGACAGCGTCCCGGTGATGAAGGAGCTCTGCCACCGGCTGCTGCGCATGCGCGTGCGGCCCTATTACCTCTACCAGTGCGATCCGATCACCGGCTCGGCACATTTCCGCACCGCCGTGCACACGGGGCTCGACATTTTGGAAGGGCTGCGCGGCCACACCTCGGGGTACGCGGTCCCCACCTTCGTCGTCGACGCCCCCGGCGGGGGAGGCAAGATTCCCCTGATGCCCGAGGCGATCCAAGGCCGCGAGGGGCGGGATCTCCTGCTCCGGAACTTTCGCGGCCGCACCTGCCGCTACCCCGACGTTTTCGGGGAAGCGGGCGCCTGAGCCGCGCCGTGCGGATCGGCCTCACCTACGACCTGCGCTCGGAGTACCGGGCCCTCGGCTTCGGGGAGGAAGAGGTCGCGGAGTTCGACCGCGAAGAGACGATCGAGGCGATCGAACGGACCCTGGAGCGGTTGGGCCACGAGACCGAGCGCATCGGGAACGTCTGGCGCCTGGTCGAGCATCTGGCCGCGGGAAGGCGCTGGGATCTCGTCTTCAACATCGCCGAGGGGCTCTACGGCGTCGGCCGCGAGGCCCAGGTCCCCGCGCTGCTCGACGCCTACCGCATCCCCTACACCTTTTCCGACCCCCTGGTCCTCAGCTTGACGCTGCACAAGGCGATGGCCAAGCGGGTGGTGCGCGATGCCCGGATCCCGACCGCCCCGTTTGCGGTCGTGGAGTCGGAGGAGGACGCGGCGCGGGTGCGCTTCGGCGGCCCCTACTTCGTCAAGCCCCTGGCCGAGGGCACCGGAAAGGGAATCACGGCGCGTTCCGTGGTCCGCGCGCGCCGGGAACTCGCCCCGGCCTGCCGCCGCCTGATCGATGCCTATCGCCAGCCCGCACTCGTGGAGACGTTTCTTCCGGGACGCGAATTCACGGTGGGCCTTGCCGGCACGGGCCGCGAGGCGCGCGTGATCGCCACGATCGAGATCCGGCTGCTCGCCTCCGCCGAGGAAAACGCCTATTCCTTCGCGAACAAGGAACATTTCGAGGAACGCGTCCGCTACCGGCGGATCACCCCCGAGGAGGATCCCCTGATCGTCGAGGTGGAGGCGATCGCGCTCGCGGCCTGGCGGGTCCTCGGCTGCCGCGACGCCGGCCGGCTCGACGTGCGCTGCGACCGCCGGGGCCGGCCCTGCTTTCTCGAGGTCAACCCCCTGGCCGGCCTGCACCCCGAGCATTCCGACCTGCCGATTCTCTGCCGCCTCGCGGGGGTCTCCTTCGAGCAGTTGATTTCCTGGATCCTCGAGTCGGCCGCGCGGCGTGCGGAGGCGGGCGCGGCCGGCGCCGGCGATGCGGGTCGCGGTCGTCCATAACGCCCTGCGCGACAACGCGGGGCCCGAGGAACGCGACGTCCTCGATCAGGCCGAGGCCGTCGTGCAGGCCCTGCGGGAGCTCGGCCACGAGCCCGTCCGCCTCGCCTGCGATCTCGACCTCGCCCGCTTCCGCCGCACCCTCGGCGAGCTCGCCCCCGCGGCGGTGTTCAACCTCGTGGAAGGGTTGGAGGGCCGGGGATGCCTGATCCACTGGGTCCCGGAGCTCCTCGAAGCCCTCGGCGTCCCCTTCACCGGCGCCCCCGCCGAGGCCCTGCGCACGAGCTCGCACAAGGTGCTCGCCAAGGAGCGGCTCGTCCTGCTCGGCCTGCCCACCCCGCCCTGGATCGATCCTTCGCCGCCGGGGCTTCCGCGCCTGGCTCCCTCCGCGCCGCCCGCCGCGGCGGCCGAGGGCCCCTGGCTCATCAAGTCGCTCTGGGAGCATGCCTCGATCGGGCTGGATGAAAGCTGCCTTCCCCTCTGCCGCCGCGCGGGCGAGGCCCGCGAAGAGCTCGCGCGGCGCGCACCGCTTTTCGGCGGGGCCTGCTTCGCCGAGCGCTTCGTGGCCGGCCGGGAATTCAATCTTTCGCTCCTCGCCGGCGCAGCGGGCCCGCAGGTTCTCGCCCCGGCGGAGATCCTCTTCCCGGGGCTGCCCCCCGGCGCCCCCGCCGTCGTCGGCTACCGGGCGAAGTGGGTCCCGGAATCCTTCGAGTACCGCCACACCCCGCGGCGGTTTGCCTTCCCCCCCGAGGAGGCGCCGCTGCTCCGGCGCCTCGAGGAACTGGCCCGCGCCTGCTGGCGGGGATTCGGGCTGCGGGGCTGGGCCCGGGTGGATTTTCGCGTGGACGGGGCGGGGGAGCCCTGGATCCTCGAGGTCAACGCCAATCCCTGCCTGGCGCCGGACGCGGGGTTCGCCGCGGCCCTGGACGCCTCGAAGATCCCCTACGCCCGGGCCGTCGAGCGGATTCTCGCCGATGCCTTCCGGCCGGGGGATCCCGAAACGCCTACCAGTGCGGCTGATTGCCGATCCCCTTGCCCATGACCTCGAGGGTTTCGCTCACGACGAGGAAGGCGCGCGGGTCGTAGGAGCGCACCATTTCCTTGAACCGGGAGAGCTCCTGGAAGGTGACGACCGAGTAAAGGATCTTGAGCGGCTGGCCGGTGTAGCCCCCTTCCCCGTTCACGATGGTCACCCCCCGGTGCATCGAGTCCATGATCTCGCGGGCGATTTCCTCCCAGCGGGGGGAGATGACCATGACCGCCTTGCGCTGGTTGAGGCCGGTCACCACGAGGTTGATGAGCTGGGCGGTGACGAAGAAGTAGATCAGGGTGTAGAGCACCGTCTCCAGGGGGAAGCGGAAGAGCGCCACGAGCAGCAGCGCCGTGTTGAAGGCCATGACCGTGGTGCCGATGCGCACGGACCATTTCTTGAGGAAGATCACCGAGAGGATGTCGAGCCCGCCCCCGGAGCCGAGCGAGCGCAGCATCAGGCCGCTGCCCACGCCCGAGAGGATGCCCGCGGCGATCGCCTGGAGCAGCGGGTCCCCGAGGGGGCAGGGGGCGAAGGGGACCAGGAGCAGGGCGGAGAGCACCCCCATGCCGAGCAGGCTGTAGCCGAAGAAGCGCCGGCCGACGAACTTCCAGCCCACGGCGAAAATGGGGATGTTCAGCAGGAAGTAGAGGACGCCGACCGGCAGGGCGGGGATGAGGTAGTGGAGAAAGAGGCTCAGGCCGCCAACCCCCCCGGCGAGGAAGCGGCTGGGGACGAGGATGGCGTTGATCGCGTAGGCGCACAGCAGGGCGCCCGATCCGATCAGGAGCCCGTTTTCGACGAACCGGCGGAAGAAGCTCTTGCGGTCTTTCATGGGCGGCTTGGGCTTCAGACGGGGAAGTAGTAGCGCACGCCGACCCCGAAGGGGAAGTCGCCGCCGGAGAGCTCCCGGCACCACTTCACCTCGCAGAGGACGTTGGTGCGCACGCTCAGGCAGCCGTTTTCCTCCGCGGGCTCGGGGCATTCGCGGAGCCGGATCTGCAGGGTCGCCCCCTGGGCGAGGCGCTCGGCGCACTCGAGGTAGCCGCCGCCCGCGCTCACGTTGCGCAACCGCGCGGAGTGGAACTCGAGGCGGTTGAAGAAAGCCCATTCCACTTCGGCGTTGCAGGGGCGGCGGCGTTCGCGGCGCTTCTCGTGCGGCGGGACCATGGGGCGCTCCGTGTGTCGGCAAACGACTCTATGCGTGCCCTCGAGAGATGTCAATCGCCCGGAGGCGGCGCCGGCGAAAAAAGCTCTTGAAAAAATCAACGGCTTCGGGAATAAAGGGAGCCCACCGTCGCCGGAACCGGCCGACGGGCGAGGCCCGAGGATGCGGCTTGGCCGCGCCGGGCCGCCGGGAAGATGAAAGAAAAAGACCGCCAATACTTCAAGCAACTGCTCACCCGCTGGCTCGACGAGCTGCTCAGCCACGCGGATCGAACCCGCCTCGGGCTGCGCGAGGGGGACGAGCCGCCGCCCGACCCGCTCGACCGCGCCGTCTTCGACTCCGAGCGCAACTTCACGCTGCGCATCCGAGACCGCGAGAACATGCTCATCAACAAGATCCGCCGCTCGCTCGAGGACATCGAGGAGGGGGTCTACGGAATCTGCGAGTCCTGCGGAGAGGAAATCGCCATCGAACGGCTCAAGGCCCGTCCGGTCACGCGGCACTGCATCCGCTGCAAGACCCAGATGGAGGCCCGCGAGAAGCAGACGGGCACCTGAAGTCCCCGACCCGACCGCCCCTTCGGGGACGCCGGAGTCGCCACGAGGAGTGTTGACCCATGCCGTCCGCCAAACGCCGTGAACCCGCCGGCACCGCCAAGCGCCCCGCCAAGGACATTGCGCCCGACGAGTGCGAGGCCTTGCTGGACCACGACAAGAGCAAAGTGGAGTGCCTCTGCCCCAAGTGCGGCAAGAAGCACGTCATGAACTTTCACTGGATCGGGCGGGGGATTCCCCGCAAGTACTGTCAGAGCTGTCGGGACAGCATTTGAGGCCGCGGCGTTTCATGCCACGCGAAGAGAAGAAAGGAGCTCACCGATGAACAAAGCGGAGTTGATCCAGGAAGTCGCCAAGGTGGTCAGCACGAAGAAGGAAGCCCAGGCGGCGGTCGACTGCGTCCTCGAGTCGATCACCAAGTCCCTCAAGAAGGGCCAGCCGGTCACGCTGGTCGGCTTCGGCACCTTCAAGGTGGTCAAGCGCAAGGCCCGCAAAGGCCGCAACCCCCAAACCGGCGCCGAGATCAAGATCAGCGCCTCCAAGGCCCCCAAGTTCGTCGCCGGAAAAGCCCTGAAAGACGCCGTGAAGTAAGGACGCGGTCGGACGAAGCGACCTTCGCGGGCGGCCCCCCGTTCCCGGCGCGGCACGGCGCTCGGGGACGGGGGGCGCCGCCCGGGGGGGCTCCCCGCGCGGTCGGCTCAGGCGAGGGAGGACCAGCGCCGCCGCCGCCGCACGAACCAGCCGAGCACAAACCCCGCGAGCAGAACCCCGGCCCCGGCCAGGAAGGCGTAGAGGACTTCCCGGCGCAGCAGCAACTCGGGCAGGTCGACCCCTCCCCGGCGCAACGCCTCTTCCTTGGCGGCGAGCTCCGCGCGGGCGTTCTCCAGGCGGGCGCGCAGGCCCTCCACATCGGAGGCGTCGCGCCGGAGCGCTTCGAACTTCTGCCGCAGGTCGGCGAGCTGCTCCGCGAGCGAACGGTTTTCCTCGCGGAGGCGGGCGTTCTCCTCGCCCAGCGCCGCGGCGCGGGCATCCAGCTCGCGGTTCTTTTCCTGCAAGCGCGCCGCGAGCAGCTTCGGCGGCGGCTGCTCCGTCAGGTAGCGCGTGAGGACCCAGCCCTCGAGGCCCGCCGCGGAGCGGACGAGCGTCCACTCCTCGCCCGGCCGCAGGATGTCCACCGCCTGGCCGCTTTCCACGACCCCGAGCGATTTCTGGTCGGGCGCCGGCCCCGCACGCAGCGCGAGGCGGATGGTGTCGGTGACGTAGGCCGTCGGCTCGGCGCGCAGCACGCCGGCCCAGGCGGCCAGCAAGGCGATTGCCGCGAGAGCGCGGGGGATCCCTGACCTCATCGGCGCATGCTCCCCGGTCATCATTTGACGAGAACGGCCCGCATGGGCTACGCTTTCCATAGCGCAACCGCCTGCGGGAATCCAGAGGGTCAGGGAAGCAACGCGCGATGATCGCCTACGACCTCACCTGCGACCAGGGGCACGGCTTCGAGGGGTGGTTCGAGGACGCCGAGGCCTTCCTCGATCAACAGCGCCGGGGGCTCATCGCCTGCCCGGTCTGCGGCAGCACGGGGATCGAGCGGCTGCCCTCGCGGTTTGCGATCCGCGCCTCCCAGGGCCCGCAGGACGGCCCCGAGGGCCCCGACCCCGGAGCGCTTCTCGCCCGCCTGCAGCGCCGCATCGCCGCCTATGTTCAGGCCCACTTCGAAGACGTGGGCAGCGATTTCGCCAAGGAGGCCCTGAAGATCCACTACGGGGTTTCCGAGCCGCGGAACATCCGCGGGGTGAGCACCGTGCAGGAAGAACAGATGCTGCGGGAAGAGGGGGTTCCCTTCCTCAAGGTGCCGCTTCCGCCGTCGCCCGACGGCGACGCCTGAGGGCCGTTTTCCCCCCCGCGCGCCAGGATCCAGTCTGCCGCCGCCCCGAGATCGGCGACCACGGCGTCGGCGGCGAGCCCGGCCGCGGCGAGCTCCGGGATCGCCTGCGGCCCCTGGCCGGTGAGGACCAGGAGCGCATGGGCCAGGCCGGCGCGCCGCGCGCAGGCGATGTCCGCCGCCCGGTCCCCCACGAGCCCGGCCGCGGCGAGATCGATCCCGTGCCGGCGGGCCGCCTCGCGCAGCATGCCCGTTTCGGGTTTGCGGCAGCCGCAGCCGGCCTCGGGCGCATGCGGGCAGACGAAGAGATCCAGCAGGAAACCGCCCGCCTCGCGGATGCCCGCGAGCATGCGGCGGTGGATCGCCGCGAGGGTCTCCGGGGAAAGCCGCCCCCGCCCCACGGCCGACTGGTTGGTCACCACGATGCAGGCGAAACCGGCTTCCGCGAGGCGGCGCAGGGCCTCCCGGCTGCCGGGGAGGAAGGCGAAGTCCTCCAGGCGGACGACCCCCTCGGGGAGATCCCGGTTGATCACCCCGTCGCGATCGAGGAAGACCACCCCGCGCCGCATCGCAGCTCCCCCCGGCTCACTCGGCGACCACGAAGGCGTCGCGGAACCCCTCGGCCCGGAGGCGGGCCTCCCAGGCGGCGGCCTCGTCCAGGTGGGTGCAGCGGCCGACGCGCAGGCGGAAGAAGCGGACGCCGCCCACCTCGGTTTCGACGATGTGGGCGTTGCCGTAGCGCGTCTCCAGCCGCTCCCGCAACCGCTCGGCGTTCTCCCGCTGGGTGAACGCCCCCACCTGGAAGGTGAAGGTGCCGGAAAAGAGGTCGACGGGGGCGCCCTCGGGAACCGCGATGGCCTCGATTTCCACCGGCGCCGTTCCCGGCCCCAGGATCTCCAGCCGGCGGGCGGCTTCGTAGGAGAGGTCGATGATGCGTTCGCCCACGAAGGGGCCGCGGTCGTTGATGCGCACCTCGACCGTGCGGCGGTTCTCGAGGTGCCGGACGCGCACGAGCGTGCCCAGCGGAAGCGTCTTGTGGGCCGCGGTGAGCTCGTGCATGTTGTAGACCTCGCCGCTCGAGGCCCGCTTGCCGTGAAACTCCGGGCCGTACCAGGAGGCGATGCCCCGCTGGCGGAACCCCCGGGCGTCGGCGAGCGGCACGTACCAGCGGCCGAAGACCCGGTAGGGCCGGGGCATGCCGGGGGGGGCCTCGGGACCCGGGGCCGGCCGCTCGACGGCGGGCGGCGGGGCGGGGCTCTCGGCCGGGGGCGGAAGGGGCGCGCGGCGGGCGCAGCCGGCGATCGCCAGCAGGACGGCGAGCGGGACGAGGGCCCGGAGGCCGCGCCGAGGCCCACCCCCCTCCGGCCGCGGGGCGTTCATCGGAATGTCGTGCATGTTTGACGTCGCGCAAACCCGCTGGCCGCGGTTTGCCGGGAGATCGTGAAAAAATACCATGCCCGCCGTTCGCTGTAAACGGCCGCTTCCGACGACCTTGCGCCTCGCCCCGGGCGGCCGGCGGGGGATCCTCGCCCTGCAGTATTTCCTCTATTTCGGGGTGATGGGGGTCTATCTCCCCTATTTCAACCTCTACTGCTATCACCTCGGCCTGTCCGGCTTCGAGGTGGGCGTCCTCTCGGCCCTGCGCTCGGTCGCCTGGGTGCTCTTCCCCATGGCCTGGGGCGCGCTCGCCGACCGCACGGGCCGCCGCCGCGCCATCGTGCTCCTTTGCCATGTCGCCAGCACCGGGATCTGGGCGGGGTTCCTGGTCGTCGAGCGCTTCGCCGCCATGGCCCTCCTCATGGTCTTCTATGCCATGTTTTACGCGCCGATCATCTCGTTTCTGGAGGCGGCGTGCATGGAGATCCTGGGCGGGGAGAAGAGCGCCTACGGCAGGGTCCGCCGCTGGGGGTCGATCAGCTTCATCGCCGTGGTCCTGCTCTTCGGCGTGGCCGTCGACGCCTTCCCGGAGCGGATCGTCGTCTGGGCGGTCGCCGCCGGCTCGCTCGCCATGGCGCTCGCCGCCTTCGCCATGCCCCCCGAGCCGCCTCGGCGGGCCGAATCGGCCCCGGGCGCCGTGCGGATGCTGCGGCGCCGGGAGACGGTCGTGTTCCTCGGCAGCGCCTTCCTCATGCTCGCCAGCCACGGCGCCTACTACGGTTTCTTCTCGATCCATCTCGCGGAGTTGGGGTATTCCCCCGCCCGGATCGGCGCCGCCTGGGCGCTCGCCTCGACGGCCGAGATCCTCGCCATGACCTCCTCCCCGGCCCTCTTCCGCCGCTTTTCGCTCGAGCGCGTGCTGCTCTTCTCCTTCGCCGCGGCCCTCGTGCGCTGGGGGATGCTCGCGCTCTTCGCCGCCCCGCCCGTCGTGTTCGCCTCCCAGCTGCTCCACGCCTTTTCCTACGGGACCTTTCACATGGCGAGCATCCTCTACGTGGACCGGCTGGCCGCGCCGGGCGAGAAGAACCTCGCCCAGGCGCTCAACAACGCCGTCACCTACGGGCTGGGGCTGATGGCGGGCTTTTTCCTGCAGGGGGCGCTCTTCGGCCGCATCGGCCCCTTCGGCATCTTCGCCGCCAGCGCCGCGCTCGCCCTCGCCGGGGGGGGGCTCTTCGGGCTCACCGGGCGGCGGAGCGTGGGCCCGCCCCCGCCGCCGGAGGCCGCCGCCGACGTCAGGCCGGGGGCTCTTCCGCCCAGGCGCGGTGGCTGAAGAGCCGCGCGGCGGGGGTGATGCCGAAGAGGGCGTCGGCGGCGAGGAGAACGCCGGCATTGGTCCAGGTGTAGGCTTCCGTCGGCCAGCGGGTCATGTCGGGAAAGGTGAACCCCGCCCAAAAGGACCCGTCCGGGAAGCGACGCTCGGCGATCCACCCGAACAGGACCCGCGCGCGGTCAAAGCGGCCCATCGCCGCAAGCGCGAGGACGAGCTCCGCCGTTTCGGCGATCGTGATCCAGGGCCGGTCGGCGACGCACCGCACCCCCAGCCCCTCCACCACGAACTTGCGCCACCCCCGGGCGATGCGGCGCTCCGCCTCGCCCCCCCGGCGCACGCCGGACAACACGGGGTAGAACCAGTCCATGGCGTAGCGCGCCTTGGCGACGTTGAACAGCCGGGGGCGCAGGCGGATCGCCTCTTCCAGGCGCCTCAACGCGGCGGCCCAGGAGGCGGGGCGTCGGCCGAGGACCCGGGCCACGGCGAGGCCGCAGCGCAGGCTCATGCAGACCGAGCTCGAGGCCGTGAGGAGCGCCATGCGGTCGACGACCCCCTCCGGGCTGACCGCCCAGAAGATTTCCCCCGTGGGCGCCTGCAGGCGCAAGGCGAATTCGATCCCCGCCGCCAGGGAGGGCCACATCTCCTGCAGGAAGCGCCGGTCGGCGGTCAGCAAAAAATCCTGGTAGACCCCGACGGCGAGGTAGGCGGCGAAATGGGCCTCGCGCGTGCGGTCGAGCGGTGTTTCCCCCCGGTAGGCGCTGTACCAGCTGCCGTCGGCGAGCTGGCGCCCCGCAAGCCAACGGTAGGCCCGGCGCGCGGGCTCGACGCGGCCGGACACGGCGAGGCCCATGGCCGCCTCGACCAGGTCCCACGGGTCCGTCTTGAGCCCCGGGCCCCAGGGGATTTCGCCGTCGGGGCGCTGCACGGCGGCGATCGCCGCCGCGGGGCGTTCGAGATCGAAGCCGGCCTCGGCCGCCGCCTCGCGCAGGGGGTGATCCATGGGCCTCCTTCCGTTGCCGGCAAACGCCGCAGGCTCCTCCCGCCGCCGGGGCGGGAAGGGAATCTCATAGCGGGGAAACCCCGAAAGCTCAATCCCCGCCCTCGCGGGGGGAGGCGGCGCGGCAGGCCCCGGCCGAAAAGAGATTAAAATTCTGATTTTACTATAAATTTTTTACTCTTGCCTTTCGGCGTGCCGGTGCTATAATCGCTTTATCGGATCGATCCCCGGAAAGGGGGGTTCCTTCCATCCCCCGGGGGCCGGGGCGCAAGTCGGTTATCCTCCGGCGTCGGTTACGCCACGTCGTGTCGAGTTCGCGGGCCCGTTGCAGGGCCCGCTTGCGCTTCGGTCGATCCGGATGACCGAGCTTCGCCCGCTCCCCGTTCCAGGAGGTGGTGACCCCGATGCCCGCCAACCCCAAGCCGCGTCTTTCCGGCCTTTCCGTGCGCCGCAAAGGCATGCTCTACCTTCACGGCAAGACCCTCAAGCCCTATGCCCAGGGGGCCTTGGACGGCCTGTGCGCGGTCTACAGCATCGTCAACGCGGCGCGCATCGTCTCGGACCTCAACGAGGAGGAGGCAAAACGGCTCTTCCGCGAAATTCTCGGCTGGCTCGACGAGAACGAGGATCTTGCCCGGGTGCTGACCGAGGGGATCACGCTGAACACGGTCGGCAGCATCCTGCGCGAGGTCGCCAGCGACCGCATCCCCGAACGCAACATGCCCTTCAAGCACCGGCCGGAGACCTCGCTCGAGGAGTTCTGGACCGAGGCGATGTCCTTTCTCGGCGGCGGGGAGAAGCGGGCGCTTCTGATCGGGGTCGGCGGACGCCACTGGGACCACTGGACCGTCTCCCACGCCATCAGCGAGCGGGAGATCTACTTTTTCGATTCCCACCGCCTGCGCCACATGAAGCGTAGCCGCTGTACGACCAACCGGCCCACGGCGGCCCGGCCGCACCAGCTCTGCCCCACCCACACCTATTTCCTCTCCTGATCCCCGCGGCTTGACGCCGGGAGTGCTTTCCGCTACAGGCGGCGGAAGACCGTTTCGCACGCGGCGACGCCGGGAACTCCCCCTCGGGCCCCCGATCGCCCTTCCTCCTGCCGGCGCGCCGGGGACGGCGCACGCCTCACCGCCCGCGGGCGGGAGGCTCGATCGGCCTTGCCCCCGGGAGCGTGACCTGCGCCACCGGGGTTTTCCCCTCACCCCTTCAGGCCCCGAGCCCCTCGGGAAAGGAGGATGCCATGGCCGAGAGCGTCTACAAGATCATCGAACTCGTCGGGACCAGCGCCACCTCTTGGGAAGACGCCGCCCGCCAGGCGGTCGAAACCGCCGCGCGCTCGCTCCGGGATCTGCGCGTCGCCGAGATCACCAAGCTCGACCTCAAGATCGAAAAGGGCAAGGTCGTCGCCTACCGCGCCCGGGTGAGCCTCTCGTTCAAGTACCAGAAGGAGGACTGAGCCGCGCGTGAAGGAAGCAAAGAACGCGTTTCAGGATTTCTACCCCGAGGAGTTCAGCCACTGTTACGGCTGCGGCCGGCTCAACCCCCACGGGTTGAGGATCCGGAGCTTCTGGGAGGGCGAGGAGAGCGTCTGCCGCTTCCGGCCGCAGCCCTTCCACACGGCGCTGCCGGGATACGTCTACGGCGGCCTGATCGCTTCCCTGATCGACTGCCACGGCACGGGGACGGCCGCGGCGGCGAAATGGAAGGCCGAGGGCCGGGAGCCGGGCACCGGACCCGCCGTGCGCTACGTCACCGCCTCGTTGCACGTCGACTTCCTGCGGCCCACGCCGATCGACGCCGAGCTCGAGCTGCGCGGCCGGGTCAAGACGCTCGAGGGCCGCAAGGCGGTGATCGCGATCCGCCTGCTCGCCGCGGGCGAGGAATGCGCCCGCGGCGAGGTGACGGCGGTGCAGGTGAACGAAGCCTGGGTCGCACGCTTCCGGCGCTGACGGCGCCGCCCGTTCAGCCGGAGCCCGAGGTCGGCTTCCCGACCAGGTGGATCGCGTTGCCGAAGAAGAGCTCCGCCGCCTCGCCCTCGGTCTCCGAGAGCGTGGGATGCGGGTGCAGGATGGCGGCCAGGTCCTCGGCGAGCGCCCCCATTTCGACCGCCAGCACCCCCTCGGCGATCAGCCCCTCGGCGTGGCGGCCGCAGACCCCCAGGCCCAGGATGCGCCCGGTTTCGGGATCGGCGATCAGCTTGGTGAGCCCCTCGGGCGCCCCGAGGGTCACGGCGCGGCCGGAGAACTTCCAGGGGAAGCGGGTCACGCGCACCGGGACGCCCTCGCGCGCCGCCTGCTCCTCGGTCAGCCCGCACCAGGCGACCTGGGGATCGGTGTAGACGACCGCCGGCACGGCGCGGGCGTCGAAGCGCGCGGCCTTGCCGGCGATCGCCTCGGCGGCCGTTTTGCCCTCGGCGCTCGCCTTGTGCGCGAGCATCACGCCGCCGACGGCGTCCCCCACGGCCGAGATCCGGGGGTCGGCGGTGCGCAGCCGGTCGTCGACCCGGATGAAGCCGCGCGCATCGCGCTCGACCCGCGTGCGCTCGAGCCCGAGCGTGTCGGTCGCCGGCCGCCGCCCCACGGCCACGAGCACCCGGGAAAACCGCTCGGTGATCGCTCCGGCCCGGCCTTCGAGCTGCGCGAGCACCGCGCCTTGCTCTTCGCGGAGCGCGACGACCCGGGTGTCCTCGTGGATCGCGGCGAAGAGTCCCCCCAGGCGCTCGCGCAGGGGGGCGACGAGATCGCGGTCGGCCCCGCCGAGGATCCTCCCGCCTTGCTCCACGAGCGTCACCCGCGTTCCGAAGGCCGCGTAGACCATTCCCAGCTCGAGCCCCACGTAGCCGCCGCCGATCACGAGCAGCGTTTCCGGGATCTCCTCGAGGGCGAGCGCGCCCGTCGAGCTCATGATCCGGCCGCCGGGCCGGAATTCGGTCCCCGGCAGCGCGATCGGCCGGGAGCCGGTGGCGATCACGGCGTGGCGGAAGCGGATGCGCCGGATCTCGGCTTCGTGCAGCATCACGGCTTCGGAGGATTCGAACTCCGCGCGGCCCTGGACGAGTTGGACGTTTCTGCGGCGGGCGAGCGCGGCGAGCCCGGAGGACATCTTCTCGATGACCTCGGCCTTCCAGCGCCGCAGCGCGCCGGGGTCGATCCGCGGGGCGCCGAAGGCCACCCCCCGGGAGGAGGCGGCCGCGGCATCGAGGACGAGCTCGGCGAGATGGAGGAAGGTCTTCGAGGGGATGCACCCGCGGTAGAGGCAGACTCCCCCCGGCCGGGGGGCGGTGTCCACGAGGGTCACCTCGAGACCGAGGTCGGCCGCGCGGAAGGCGGCGGCGTAGCCCCCCGGCCCCGCACCGACCACCAGCAGTTCGGTGTCCTGGGTCAACTCGCCCATGACCATGGATGCGCTCCTTCTTCCCCCGCGCCCGGCGCCGGCCTAGACCAGCGCGAGCAAGAGCTCGTCGGGGTCCTCGAGAACCTGCCGAAAGGCCCGGAGGAACCCCACGGCGTCGGCGCCGTCGAGCAACCGGTGGTCGATGCTCAGCACCGCGGGCATCCGCAGCCGGGCGGCGAGCCGCGGACGCTCCCGGCCGCCGACGATGACGGGCTCGAGCCGCGCTTCCCCCAGCCCGAGGATCGCCGCCTGGGGGAACTGGATGATCGGCGTGAAGGTCCAGCCGCCCAGGGCCCCGGCGTTGGTGATCGTGAAGGTGGCCCCCTGCAGCTCCTCGCGGGAGAGCTTGCGGGCATGGGCCCGCTCGACGAGCCCCTTCAGCTCGACGGCCAGCTCCTTGAGGCTCTTGTTGTCGACGTCGCGCACCACGGGGACGATCAGTCCCTCCTCGGTGTTGACGGCCACGCCCAGGTGATAGTGTTTCTTGAGGACGATCTCGCCGGCCGCCTCGTCGAGCGAGGCGTTGATCCGGGGGTGGGCCTTGAGCACGCTGGCGGCCGCCTTCAGCGCGAACACCGTGAGCGTGAGCCGCCCGCCCTGGGCCTCGATCTCGGCCTTGTGCCGGCGGCGGAAGGCCTCGAGCCGCGTGACGTCGATCATCTCGGTGCTCGTCACGTGCGGGATGCGCGACCAGGAGAGCGCCATGCGATGCGCGGTCGTCCGCCGGAGGGAGCGGAAGGGGACGCGCTCGACGGGCCCGAAGCGGGAGAAATCGGGCAGCGCTTCGGCCTCCGCGGGGGCCGCCGGGTGCGGTGCGGCCGCCGCGGGCCGGGCGGGGGGCGGGGGGGCT